>MDTG01154214.1_pt1 | contig 12626 bp, 18 predicted proteins | sample 811421 | NCBI WGS metagenome assembly MDTG01 (sample SAMN05326645, study PRJNA326480) | marine metagenome | isolation source: seawater | place: Pacific Ocean: South East | collected 2011 | reverse complement strand
TCATTTTGAAATAAACAATAGTAGATTTAAAGCACCTGTTCATGGGTTATATCAATTTAACTTTGTTGGCTTTGAATCAGGGGCAAATGCAAATGTTCAAGCGGCTTCCGCTACCCAAGTAGCATTAGAAACTAGCACTGACGGTACTAATTATACTGCTCAAGCACAAATGCACCACTATGCAGAAGGAAACTCTCACGGAAATTGTGCCTTTACACAAGCTCTAATGTTAAATGCAAATGATTATGCTCGAATAAATGTAGTTGGTGCTGGGATGTATCTTAGCGGTAGCAGGGAGTATTTAAACTTTAGCGGTTACTTAGTGGGGTAGGAGAACAGGATGACTAGCATAATAAAAGCTGACCGCGTTCAAAGCACATCCAATGGGTTTGTTCTTCCTCCCGCTGGCGGTGTTATTCAAACGCAGTACACCCAATTTACTGGGACCAATTTTTATTCTATATCGGCGGCCACTAATACCGTGATAACAGATTTAACTGTTAACATTACGCCCGTTTCTTCATCTAGCATTATTAAAATTGATGCAATGGTGAATGGCGAATGGAGCCATCAAAACGGAGCGACAGATAGCGTTTGGTTCTTTTATAGAGACAGCACAAAGTTATCACACCCTGCGGCTGGAAACAGAACAGTAGGTGTTACACAGGGAACTTCGATTACTTATGACCAAAGTGATGGATCATCAACAGGTGAACACGTTTATTACTCTTATTTTGATACGCCAAGTAGCACATCACAAATAACATATAAAGTAGGTGTGTTTCAAAATGATGGATATGACTGGTCTTTAAATAGAACGCAAGCTGACACAGATAACCCACAGTATGAGCGAGGCATATCGTTCATTTGCGTTACAGAGATAGCTGGATAGGAGACTGACATGGCACTTACACGCATAAACAATCAGGCTCTTACCAACGTGACATCGGCTGGGCTACCTAGTGTTGGTGTGTTGCAAGTAAAGCAAGCAGAATCTAATACTAAAATAATATTACAATCTGAAGTTTTTGAAGATGTTTTAACATTAAATATTACGCCGTCTGCAATAACCAGTAAATTTTTAATAACTACTTTTATAACTGGGTATTCGCAAGCGGCAAATGGTGGTGCAATAAGAATTATGAGAGACTCTACTGAGATACTTGACCCAAACAATATGAATAGTAGCAATCAACATTATTTAACCTACTTGGGTAGCACAAGTTCTTATCCAACATATAATATATCTTATCTTGATACGCCTTCTACAACTTCTGCAATAACTTATAAAATACAAATGTGTCGTTATGGCGCGAATGGTGGAAGTGTGTGGTTTAATGGCGGTGGCAATAATCAAAGTAGCACATCTTCATTTAATGTTATGGAGATTGCAGGGTAATGGAAATCTCAAGCATGATGTTCTGGAACATTTTACTTACGCTGGTAATCGCGCCAGCGTTATGGACGTTCCGTCAATTAATGAATGAAGTAAAACGCATAGATATCCTTCTCAACAGAACCAGAGAGGATTACGCAACCAAGACAGAGTTGCGTGAAGACATGCGTCAAATCAATGAGGCTCTCCATCGAGTGGAAGATAAGTTAGACCGGGCGTTAAGCAAAAGCTAAAAAAATTTTGCTGTCTTTTAGACACAGACAGACTGTGTTATAGTTGTTTATGTCTATGACAAGAAAGGAATAAAGTCACATGTCTAAGGCAAGAGATTTAGCAGATGTAATTAGTGGCCAGCATAATTTACCGCTTGGTGCATTAGGTAATGCTGTACCTAGTGGAAGTATTACAACAGCTAAAATTGCCAATGATGCGGTGAACGCATCTAAGATAGCTGACGGTGTGATAAGAGCGCAACATATTGCAGACGGACATGTAACAAGTGTTAAACTAGCGGCTGGTGCCGGTGGGATTGATTGGTCTTCATCCATACAGACAAGTGATTTTACAGCAGTAGCTGAGAAAGGATACTTTGTTGATTCTTCTGGTGGTGCAGTAACTGTTACACTTCCAGCATCTCCTTCGCAGGGAGATAAGGTTGTTATTGCTGACTATAAAGGCTCTGCCTCACCTACAAATAAGATAGTTTTAGATAGAAATGGAAGTAACATTAGAGGCTCTGCCACTAATTTTAACATTGTTTCAGCCAATGTGTCCGTTCAAGTAGTATATTCTAATGCTACAGAAGGATGGATAGCAACTTCATCAGCCAGTGATAATGCTGGTGGTGGTTTTGCTAGGTTTATTAGTGTTGGAATGGTGCTAATTGCTGGCGGCGGTGGCGGTGCTGGTCGTTATTACGGCGGCGGTGGTGGTGCTGGCGGCATGTTAGAAAATGCCTCTCTTCAACTTTTATCAGGGTCAACTTACGCTATAGAGATAGGTGCGGGTGCCAGTGGTGGCGGTCCCAATACTGCCGGTGGGTTTGGTAATAATAGTACGCTCATAGGCACTGCTGTAAATCAAGCGGCTATTGGTGGTGGCTCTGGCGGTTCAACGGGGGCTGGTGGTGCTGGTGGCTCTGGCGGTGGCGCATATTCGGGCAGTGGTGGTGCTGGTACATCAGGACAGGGAAATGCTGGTGGCTCTGCATCAGGCGGCGGTGGCGGTGGGGGCGGCAAAGGCGAAGCTGGTAACACTGATGGCAACATGGCTGGTGGTGATGGAGCTAACCCAACAGTAACTGGGCTTACATCACTTGGCCCGTTTGCTGGCGGTGGCGGTGGAGCTATGAACGCTAACATAGCATACGCTATCGGCCAAGGCGGCACAGGTGGTGGCGGTAATGGAGCGGCTGACTATCTTGGAGGTGCGGTACAAGCTGTTGCTGGAACTGTAAACACTGGTGGCGGTGGTGGTGCTGGCTGTTGGAGTAATACACCAAATGGAAAAAATGGTGGTTCTGGCAGATGTATACTTATTCTTCCTACCGCAGATTATACCGGAATAACTACAGGTTCACCAACCATAACGACATCAGGAAGTAATACCATCATTACCTTTCTGTCTGCTGGTTCATATACTGCGTAGGAGAAAGTAATGGCACATTATGCAAAAGTACTGAATGGCGTTGTTACTAGGGTAATTGTAGCAGACCAAGACTTTATAGATAATATGGTAGAGCAAGAAGCTGGCGAGTGGCTTCAAACTTCTTACAACACTGTAGGTGGCGAACATCTTAATGGTGGAACTCCACTAAGAAAAAACTATGCCGGTGTTGGTTTTACATATGATGCAGAAAGAGATGCGTTTATTCCGCCACAACCCTATGCATCTTGGAAACTTGATGAAACTTCTTGTACATGGCAACCACCCACTCCTCATCCAGATGATGGGCTTTATCGTTGGGATGAAGAAACAACTAGCTGGGTAGCGGAGTAAGTAATATGGCTAAGAAACCAAAACTTACCAGAACAAAGTCCGGCGTGGTGTACAGAGGTGAACGCTTCCCCGGCGTGAATAAACCTAAACGTGCGCCATCATCCAGCAAGAAGAAGATGAGGGTCCTCGCAAAAGAGGGCGACAAGATGCGTGTAATTGAGTTTGGAGCAAAGGGTTACGGACATAACTACAGTGCCGGTGCTAGAGCCAACTTCAAAGCTAGACACAACTGTAAGACAGCTACGTCAAAACTAACGGCTCGTTACTGGTCCTGTAAAAAATTATGGGCTGGTCCGGGCGGTAGTAAAAAGGCACCGCCCAAAGGCTCTAGGAGAAAGTAATGTTTTATGCATCTGTTTTCTTTTGTTGGGTAGCTTTTGAGGGGCCTCAATGTTTGGTAGCGCAAGATACTGAAGGACCTTATGTGGAACGAGAACAGTGCGAAACAAGATTAAGAGAAATGGAATTTACAATTCATTCACAGATACCGATGTCCACCGTGAGAGCAAAACTTTGTGAACAATTAAAAGAAGGAAATGTCTGAAAGATGAAACAACGGTCTAAGACAGAATACATCGTTATCCACTGTGCCGACACCTATGAAACTATGGACATAGGCGCGGAAGATATTCGCAAATGGCATGTCGAAGAGCGTGGATGGTCAGACATTGGATATCACAAAGTCATTCGCCGGGACGGTACTGTTGAGACAGGACGAGACATAGACGTGTCTGGCGCACACGCCGCTGGTTATAACTCTGTGTCTGTAGGCATATGTCTAGTTGGCGGCAGAGGACAAGATGATGAGGCTGAAGATAACTTCACGCCACAACAATGGGAAAGTCTGGAAGGACTAGTAGACGAATTACAAGCTAGTTACCCAGATGCAGAGGTCCTTGGGCATAGGGATTTACCAGATGTACAGAAGCAATGCCCCGCATTTGATGTGCGTAGTTGGCTGTACTCAACCCGACAATGAGGTGAAGTCATGATGAAGAAAAAAGGTAAAGGCAAGGGCGGTAAACGCTACTAATTAGAAGGAGATTGTTATGCCGAGAGGACCCGGAACATATGGTTCAAAGATGGGAAGACCCCCATCAAAAGCAAAGAAAGCTAAAGGTCTGACCGACAGACAAAAAGCTACCTTAAAAAAACATAAGGTTCATCACACAGCAAAGCACATGAAAATGATGCGTGAGTTAATGATGAATGGAATGTCATTTACGCAAGCACATAAGAAAGCGATGTCAAAAGTTGGCAAGTAAAAAGAAAATGAAGCGGCCAAATAAAATATGCGCGGCGGGTATCGCTTGGGCAAAGCGAACCTTTGATCGGTATCCGTCAGCGTATGCAAACATGGCCGCTTCTAAATATTGCAAGGACCCTAACTATGCCAAAGGCGCGAAAGGCAAGAAGCGCAAGAGGAAAAAGTAATGGGTGAATTAAAGAAATGGGTGAAGCAGAAATGGGTGCGTATCGGAACTGATGGCAGTATCAAGGGTGCGTGTGGCACATCAAAGAACAAGAAGAACCCAGACCGTTGTCTACCACTCGCGAAAGCTAGGAGCCTTACAAAGGCACAGAGAGCGGCAACAGCAAAAAAGAAGAAGGCTTCAGGCAAAAGAAAACAGTTTGTGCGAAACACTCCAGCCGCGAAGGTTTCGTCTAAGAAGGGCAGAAAGAAGAGAAAGGGCTAATGTTCAACCTTGGGAATAAGATATGGACCCGATTACAATCGCTACCGCCGCATTCGCCGCGATTAAAACTGGTGTCAGTGTGGGAAAAGATTTGCAGTCGCTTGCTGGAGATATCGGTAAGCTCTGGGGAGCTATTGACCAAATTAAGGACGAACATAATTCAGAAAAATCAAAACGCCGTGGCTCTGTTGAAGAAGAAGCTCTGCGTACTTTTATGGCTAAGAAAAAAGCTGAAGACATGGAAGATGCCCTTCGCCAAATAATATATGCCACACGCGGCATTAATGGTTGGAATGAACTGGTTAGGCTCAGAGCGCAGATAAGAAAAGAAAGATTAGAAGAGAAGCACCGCCAACAAAAGAAAGCGGAAGAAATAAAAGAAATTATAGTGGCCGGTGTACTGGTCACAATTTTTACCAGCATGCTGTGTTTCTTTGCATGGTTTGTTTGGGAAGCAAAAAAAGCTAGAGGTTAACATGGATATTTGGAAAACCGCTAAAGAAGTTCTGGGTGTTGTGGCACCTACTATTGGCACCGCTTTGGGTGGGCCGATGGGTGGCGTAGCCGCACGGACTTTGGCTACGTCATTGTTAGGCAAGTCTGATGCGACTGAGCAAGAGATTATCTCTGCGGTAACGGGCGCATCCCCGGAACAGTTAGCCATGTTGAAAAATGCAGAGCTTGAGTTTCAGACAGAAATGAAAAAGCTAGACATAGACCTCGCAAGAATAAACATGCAAGACCGAGACAGTGCTAGACGTAGACAGGCAGAGATGGGTGATCATGTGCCGTCTGTGCTGGCTATCATGACCCTCGTATCTTTCTTTGGCTACATTGGTGCCGTCACATTCTGGCCCGGCGGTATTGATGCAGATATAGGATTTATTAACATTGCAGTAGGTTGGCTTGGCGGGACAGCGTCAACAGTCGTGGCTTACTACTTTGGTTCAAGTGCAGACAACAGTCCGAAGAAGGGAAATAAATAATGGACATGACAGAGTATCAGGAAGATGCCATTGAGACAGCAATCTATCCAGACAAGGCGAAGATACTGTACCCAACACTGGGTTTGGTAGGTGAAGCTGGCGAGGTAGCAGAGAAGGTAAAGAAAGTTATTAGAGATGAAGGCGGCGTATTCACAGAAGAAAAAAAAGTCGAGCTTGCAAAAGAGCTTGGTGACGTACTGTGGTATATCGCAAACCTTGCGGCAGACCTAGACATGGAACTTAACCTGATTGCCACTATGAACCTAGACAAGCTGGCATCAAGAGCGGAGCGCAATAAACTATCCGGGTCCGGGGACAACAGATAATGGCAAACTTTCAACAAGCATCCACCTTCCTACGTTCACTAGGCCGCGCCGCATTACCTGATGCTATGCGTTCAGAAAAATATACCGAAGATGATTTCAACGAAGGTATGATGCGTGTGCTGACAGACTTTGTTCAAGCAAACTATGCTGGTAAAAAACCCGGCACATATGGTGTGGACTACCCTGCCCTGAACAGATACTTCAAAGAAGGTAACGTAGTCACAGGCAAAGGTAGTAAGTTCTCAGACGTTGGTGCGCTGAAGACAGTGTTAGGTCAGTTTGATGTCAAGGTGAATGAAGACGGTTCTTTCACTATCTTGGATGACTATAACTTTAATCAACAGGATGAGTTTGGTAATCCGATGGCTCGGCAAGCTACTATGGGTGATGTGTTCAGCCGGTTGAACCCTATGCAAGATTATAGAGGCGGCTTTACTGACCGCCTCTATGGTGCCGCTCGTATGCTTGGCGGCGTTGTTTTACCTGAAGGTGGTTCTAATTCAATCCCAATTGAAATTAGTATACCTTCGCAAGCAATGCCGGTATCCACTCAGCCAGCAACTGCATCAGTAACAGGACCTCTTTCTCGACCATCTCAACCTTCTTTCGGAGACTTGACAGCTATGATTGCTGAAGCCGCCGAGCAGTCGCTTCAACGGAAGAAAGAGGCAAGTGTGGGACCCAATATGGGGTTGCCGCTTGGCTAAGTTTGTGCTGTTTAATCTTGTGTCTAAGCCTTAGAATATAATAGCACATGCAGACAAACACCAACGGTTCAATGATGACAAAAATCCATATGTTGATTTCATTGTATGTCATCCCGATGTGCTGTGCCATCACGTTTAGCAAATAGACGCACTGATTAAACGTCCAATCCATTAGTTCATTATAAGTCATTTAACTGCCTTTCTGTCTGTGTCACATTGTGTGTCACATCAGACTGCGAAATCTGCGAAATCTGTGTGACACACAAGTTTTTACCCACTTTGGGTAGAACAGTTAAGTCATTGACTTTACTAACAAATATGGCAGGAGTGACAGGACTTGAACCTGCAACACCCGGTTTTGGAGACCCATGCTTTATTAGTAATGTATTAATCATATCAATAACTTAACCAACAGAGACCGGTGAGTGTGTCAGTCCCTGTGTCATACCTTTGATTGCGTCATGCAAAGCAGAAGGTAATATGTGTGCATATTTCTGTGTAATCGAGATATCAGAGTGGCCTAATATTTCCGACACATATTCTATGCGAAGTCCATTTGCGAGAGCGTGTGTGGCAAACGTATGCCGCAAATCATGCCAGACAAAGTCCGTTATTTTAGTGTTGTCTAGACACGTCTCCCAAGCTGTGCGATTGCTAAGAACCCGGTCACCCGTGTCCTTGTTGTAGAACACAAAACCACGAAGACAACGAGGTTGTGTTGCCAGTGTCTCCATAATTTTTGTGGCCTCATCCGTCAAAGGAACCACTCTATATTTACCGTTCTTAGAAATTTCTTTGGGTATAATTATCTCCTTGCCTTTGGCAGTACTCCGGTAGTGTTCCCACTTCATGCTGAACTGTTCGTTCCACCGCAAGCCAGTATGAACAGCAAACTTTATCTGAAGATATAGGTCTTTGCTGTCGGACTTTGTTGCCATTGATAACAGGTGGTCCAGTTCATTTTCTGTGAGGTAACGGATACGGTCTTCACTGTCCTTTAGTTGACGGGTATCAAAGTTTGCCACAGGATTAAACTTCACACGGTCAGGCTCTTCACTTACCCACCACACAAACATCTTACTCAATAGCCGGATGTCACGAAGAATGGTTGCATCCGTGACACCTTGTTCCCTGCGATAGTAGACGTATTCTTTAATATCCCTAGTAGTTATCTGGGATAGTGTGGTGGCAGAAAAGAAAGGTGATAGTTTTTTACTGCTAGTAAAATACCGGTCTGCCGTGCTTTCTTTGACGGCTCGTTGGGTAAATAAAGTCTGTCCGTTTTCAAGTGAAAGACCACAGTATTCTTTTAAGAACACTAGCATGGCCTGTGCATAAGAAACATCAGAGGCTTGCTTCTTTTGTTCCTCAATAGTTTCTAATCGTAACTTCGCCGCGAGACGCTCCGCTTCCCGTTTAGAAGTTGCTTCAGTTGCTCTTCTGTATTTAACGCCCTCAATGAAGAACTGGGCGTACCAAGTTTTACCACGTTTGAACGCTGACATTCGTACTCTCCTTTATTTGTCCAGTCTGTAAGTTTGTCTAGTTTGTATCTCCAAGTTTTTTCAAACCTAAAAGCAACCCCCTCTAGACGGCCAGCCTTTGTCCAGCTATACACCGTAGACGTACTTACTCCTAAGTACTCAGCCGCTTGTTTGGTTGTAACAAAACCTGTTGACAACATTATAATGGTGTCCTTATATTATAAAGTCAATATTGATTGGTAACGAAAGATGACTGACGAAGACTTTAAAAAACTTGAGATGCGAACATACGCTATAGATATATATCTACAGAAGGTTCGGACTTGGGTAACAGCAAGAGGTTTTTCACCACACGGCCTAGCCCGTAATTGCGGACTTGGACCCGGAACTTTAGCCAAAATGTTTACACCTGATTGGAACCCTAGAGCCGACACATTACGCATCCTTGAAGACTATATGATGGACTTTGACGAGAGACGAAAGAACGCAGAGAAAAACAAGCCAGCTTAAATTAGCTTGAGTTGTGTTTCACTGGTTTCTTCTTCCTGTAATGCATCAATAAGCCATTGCAGATACACTGACGCTTTACGTAGGTCCTCTATCTGGTTCTTATCGCGGAACCGGTGAAGATACTTCTTTGCGTTTCCCTCACAGAAATATGAGAAGCCAACCGGACCCATACTATCTTTGATGTAATCAATACATTCGATGTTCCCCCGCGTGTAGTGCGGGGGATTATCGACCATGTCTTTTTTATCTTCTTGTCTCATCTTCCAAAGCATCCAATCATAATATCTGTCAGGTTCTTTATCAGACACCGCAACTTCCCCCATGTCCGGTTATGTCGCAAATGTCATGGGTCTCGACAGCTTCTTCAAACTCTTCACCCAGTTTGCTCTTTGCTTCTTTGTAATCGACAGAGACCAAAGGCTGTCCACCACGCGAACCATCTGGGTAGCAAGTGAAGCCACGTAGACGGTGCATGTATTTCGCAAGGGTCTCTGCAAACGGACGGACTGTGTCTTCGTTGTTCAGCTTGGAACCCCATGACGGTAAATTGATTGTGCTTGAGATAGACATGTCTACATAATCTTGCACGTCTGCTTGAAATGCCATGCGGCGTTCATAGTCCGCAGACAAGTCCAACGCACTCTCAATCTTTTCTGGCTGGATATCATAGCGGTCAATCACAGCTTGCGCCGCCGCATCCACCACATACTGATAGTGCCACTTGCTACCGCCCTTCAGATACCGCCTCTTATATGCAACAGCAAACAGCGGTTCGATGCCTGTGGTGGTAGCGGCTAAGATTCCGATAGAACCAGTCGGGGCAATGGCGCGAACCTTGACCGGTCTGCTTATGCCCAAATCATCTGCTGTCTTGTTTGATACATGGTCAGACACAGACTTGTAGACATGCAACCAGCGGTGCATTTCTTCTGTGACTTCATACTGCTGTCCGCGCTGGAGCAACCACTCATGCATACCCATGAGACCCAAACCAAGACGGCGGTTCTTTTCACGAACCTTATATACCTCATCATATGGAAGCTGTGCTTTTAGTGTGCCACAAATCAGGAACTTGGTAGCCAGTTCTACACACTGACGGAACTCAGCAATGTCTTCTATTCGAGACATGTTCAATGAGCCAAGATTACAGACATCACTATCATCTTCAGACGTGACTTCTGTACATGCATTACGCAATGTCTCGTTCTCGTTCTCGAAGAAATTAAAGCTGAACCCCGGCTCCGCTGATGACAGAGCCTGACGTGTGTTGTCGTAGAACAACTCTGGCAACTTCCCAGTTCGCCAATAATCTTCTAAGAACTTGGTGTCCCAGTTGACAGATATATTAGTCATGTCTAGTGGGGCCGCATAATTAAAGTCAGCTTCTTTCAGATCAGCTACAGTCTTGTCTGTGCCAGCAACCGGCATAGACTTCCAATCTTTAGCACGTAAGAACGCTTCAACGTCTGAGTGTTGCCAGTTCAGAGATGCATAAATAGCTGAACGTCTGCTACCGCCCTGCATGACACGCCGACCAATCTCATTGATAGCTGTCATTAAATCAATCGGACCTGATGCTACACCGCCAGTCCGCTTGAGTGGTGCGCCTTTGCCACGCAGTATAGAATAGTCCACACCAATGCCACCGCCAGACATCAGACATGACATGGCTCGTTGAGACACAGCGGCCCATTCTTCACGGGTGTCTTCTTGGGCGCGAAGCAAATAACAGTTGTTGAAAAACTTTGCAGGGCGACCAGCGTAGTATAGATAGCGACCACCGGGTATGAAACGCATAGTCGCAATCATCCATTTCAATTGGTCTACTTCAGACTGTGGTAGCACACTGCCGCAGACATCATCGACCAGCGTGTTTGCCAGTTCTTCCCATGTCTCTGCGCCCTCATGGCTGTACTTGTGGTGAAAAATACTTTCTGCAAATTCGTTGCGGAATACGGAAGTGTTTTGTTTATACATTGCGGACATCAATAAATACCTTACTTTGCCTCGCCCCAAGTCTTGCCAATGTCACCTTCGACCAGACCGCGTTGAGGTATATTTTTAAACAAAGACGTTGCGGCCCATCGCATTGTCTCAAGCATCAGTGCCAATGTTTCTTCAGCGTGTTCATCAGGAACTTCCGCAATCAGTTCATCGTGAACAACGTGAACCAGATAGGCTGGAATATCCCCCCAACATTTGGGGAACTTGCTAAGAGCCAACAGCATTATCTCTGCCGCACCGCCTTGGCACGGCGTGTTGATTGACTTGGTAAAAAGCTGAGTAGATTTGAACGGAGCGTATACCCGTCCTTGCGGTGTCCATAAGAACCCGCTCCTGTCAGCCCTTTCCCGTGTCTTTCGTATCCAATCCCTGAGACCTGTATAGAGGTCCAACACTTCGTGCTGAATTCTACCAGCCTCATGGACTGTGGTTGGATGCCCGTTAGTAGTCAGCACCTGTGCTAGACCCCTTGGACCCTGACCAAATAGAAGACCAAAGATGCAAGCCTTTGCGGCCTGACGCATCCACTTTCCCTCACCAGCTTTGAAGTAATCGTCACCGGTCTCGTTTGGATAGTCACCTTTGAAGCAGTGACGGGCGGTCAAAGTGTGAATATCCAAACCGTCTTCTATCGCGTCCAACAAAACCTTGTCTTTTGACAAAGCCGCTGGGACGCGAACTTCGATTTGACCATAGTCACACACCACCAGACTATGGCGGTCTTTGGATTTAAAAAGATGTCGGAACTCTGGCGTGGCATTAATAGTTTGCAGTGCCGGTTCTGTTACGCTGAAGCGTCCTGTTTCCGTGCCACCGATGCGAAAGTTTGCGTGTATACGCTGAGATACAGGGTTAACAAATCGTGTAAACTTCTCACCCAATGTGCTGTTGTTTTTCTTTGCATCAGCCCATTCAGCAAGTGCCAGCAACGGTGGTCTAAACTCTTCCACAAGTTGAGTAATGTTTTCGAGAACCTCAACCTTGCCAACCTTTAACTGACCTGTGTCTGTCTTCGGCCAGTTGTCTGTAGTATATGGCTCACGTAACATCAGGTGATACCGCAACCAATTCGCAACTTGGGTTGTGCTGGCTGGGTTCTCAACGATGGGTGCGCCGTCCGCGCCACAAGAACTGAACAACTCAAGAGACTTCTGTCTACCTTCTGTGTCTCTGTCTGCCATGTCTACACACAGCTTCTCATGAGCCGTGCTGTCAAACCCTATGCCGTTGGTCATGACCTCGTTGACCGCTCTGATACTGGAGCGCATAAGATTATAGACCCATTCACATTCTTCGTAAGGTGTGCGCTTGCTGTCCTTGACCAACGCAAGCTGGGCCTCATGTAACAACCAAGTAGCTACCACGTCACCAGCCGCATACCGGACTTGCTCTGTGTCTAGCTCTGGCTTAGACCAATCGGATGCCTGTTGTTCTTTGCTAGGTTCTTTATCCAGAACAACGCGACATCTTTCGGCCAGCGTCTTCCGCTCTGTTGTAAGAGATACAAGGGCCTGTGCC
>MDTG01179339.1_pt1 | contig 12628 bp, 9 predicted proteins | sample 811421 | NCBI WGS metagenome assembly MDTG01 (sample SAMN05326645, study PRJNA326480) | marine metagenome | isolation source: seawater | place: Pacific Ocean: South East | collected 2011 | reverse complement strand
CGAGACGAGCCAATACGGGGGCAAGCGCAAGGAGCGCTGGCAGCCCCACCCCTTGGGGGCGCGACCCCGCGACGTGCTCGAGGTCCCGGTGCTCGCCAACGGGACCAAGGAGAAGACGGCGCACCCGACCCAGAAGCCCGTCCAGCTGATCCGCAAGCTCGTGCTCGCCTCGAGCGACGAGGGCGACCTGGTCGTCGACCCCTTCGCCGGCAGCGGAACGACGGCCCTGGTGTGCGAGCTCCACGGCCGACGCTGGGTCACGCTCGATCAGGAGCCCGACTACGTCGAGCTGGCGCGTCAGCGCCTGCTGGACCCGGCGGCCCACGCTGGCGCCCAGACCACCGACAGCGAGGCCCGCACCAGCGCGCGCCGGAGCAAGCTGCGGTGAGCAAGCGCGACTGCCCGCGCTGCGAGAGCCCCATGGTCGGGCGCCGCTACGACGGGACCGCCGTCCAGAGCTGTCCCGGCTGTCACGGGCTGGAGGTCGGCCTGCGGGACCTGCGCCGGATCGCTGAGCGCCTGGCCCGCGACCTCGTCGGCCAGATCGACCTGGACGCCCCGAGCCCCGCGGGAGCAGGCGACCCCAGCGGGGGCCTGGTCTGCGCCTGCGGCGCGAAGATGGACAACTTCGCCTACCTCGGGCTGCCCGACGTGCGCCTCGACCGCTGCGAGTCCTGCGAGCGTGTGTGGCTCGACGCCGAGGAGCTCGAGCTGGTGGCGCGGACCTGCGCGCGCTCGGAGGCCCGGATCCGCGCCCTCTACGAGGACGCCCGCCGGGGTCGGCAGACCTACGTCGACAACCCCGAGGAGGTCATGCGGGGAGCGCGGCGGAGGGTCGAGCGCCACGACGTGTGGGAGCTGATCGAGCCGCTCTTCGAGCTCTAGGGCTCCTCCTCCAGGGCCAGGACCGTCTCGCGCAGGATCTCGGCCGCGCCGAGCTCGCGGGCCAGGGCGCCGTCCTCGCGCGAGAGGAACTCGACCTGCGAGGAGAGGTCCACCAGGCGGGCGGCGAGGCGCCAGCGCTCGTGCAGCTCCCCGCCCGCGGCGCGGTAGGCCTGCGCGAAGGCGTCCACGAAGGGCTCGGGCGGGCCGCCCCCGGGGCGCCGCCGACAGAGGTTGCCGAGGTCGCTCAGGGGCGTGCCCGCGTGGGACCACTCCCAGTCGAGCAGCGCCCGCAGCTCGCGCCCCTCGGGGCTCATGAGGACGTTGGTCGGGTTGAGGTCGCCGTGGATCCAGCGAGCCGCGCTCCCCTGAGTGAGCGCCCGGTGGCGCTCGACCTGCTCCAGGCAGCGCGCGCGCCACTCGGGACCGAGCCGCTCGCCGGCCCGCCCTCGCAGCGCCTGCCCGACGTAGGCCAGGAGGGGGTCCTCCTCGCTCCCCTCGAGGTGATCCCAGGGCTCGACTCCGAGGGCGCCCTCAGCGTCGAGGGCCAGCCAGCCAGAGCGCGGCCAAGTCCGGGCGTGCAGGGCCGCGAGCGCGGGCCCCAGGGCTTCGCCGGCCGCGCGCCAAGCGGCCTCGTCCCCCCTCCTCCACAGCTCGCCCAGCTGCTGGCCCGGCACGAAGGGCTGGATCGAGAGCGCGTGCCCCGCGTGGGTGGGCTCGCGCGCGAGGAGCGAGGGGACCGGGACCAGCGAGCCGGCCTCGGCCAGCACGGCCGCCTCGCGGGAGAGCGCCGAGGGGCCGCCCGCGACGACGCGCACCACGAGGTCATGACCCGGCGCGCGCGCTCGCAGCGCCGTGTTGGCCTTGCCGCCCGCCAGGGGGCTCAGCCGCCACTCGGCAGCGGGGGCCGCGAAGCGCCCGGCGAGGAGCTCCGCGAGCAGCGCTGGGTCGAGCTCGACGAGGGGGTTGCGCCGCGCGCTCAGCGCGTCACTCGGCCTTCTTGCCGCTCGGGTCGATCCGCACGGTCTTCGTCCCGGGCGCCGGCTTCAGCTCGAGCTTGCGCCCGATCTCGACGTTCTTCTCGAAGCTCGAGACCACGATCTTGACCTTGTCGCCGCGCCGGTTGCGCTGCTCGACCAGCGCGATCCTGAGCGGCTCCTCGCTGAAGGCCATCCGGGTCTCGAGGATCGGCGACTTCTCGTCGCGCGGGCGCAGGATCAGCACCCGCCGCTGCGAGTCGTCTCGCTCGAGCCGCAGGCGGTAGCGCTCGGGCAGGCGCTCGAGGTCGGTCCCGAAGAGCGGAAAGGGCGTCGGCGGCGCCGCGCCCTCGGCGAGGGGAAACACCTCGATCCGCTTGAGGCGCGGGTAGTGCATGCGGGCCTCGAGCGGGGTGACGAGCAGCTCGGTCTCGGGCTTGCCGTCGCGACCCTGCACGACCATCAGCACGTCGCGGCCGGAGAGCAGGGTCTCGCCGCTGCGCATCAGGGGCTTCTTGAGGATCCGCAGCTCCTTGATCTGCTTGAAGCGGACCCGCAGCGAGCGCACGTCCTTCATCGCCTCGGACCACTCCTCCAGGAAGGCCTTGATGTTGGGGTCTGGGATCTTGGGGTCTGGAAGCTCCGCGTCCGCCGCAGGAGGCGCGGGGGTGGGCGAGGCGTCCTGCGCGAGCGCCGGGCAAGCCAGGCTCAGCGCGAGGGAGAGGAGGAGGGGGCGGGTCGAGCTCACGCCGCGATCCTAAGGCCAAGGTGCAGACCCAACAGGCCGGCGCAGCTCGAGCAGCGCCGGCAGCACGACCACCGACGCCAGCAGGCAGCCGGTCACGCCCAGCAAGGTCAAGAGCCCCACGGACGCGATCCCCCGGTTGCGCGAGAGCGCCAGGCTGCCGAAGGCGACCAGGGTCGTGAGCGAGGTCAGCAGGACCCCGACCTCGATCGCGTGGTCGCGCGGACTCTCTGCGCCGAGGTGCCCGTGGACGACGTGGATCCCGTCGTCCACGCCGAGCGCGAGGACCATCGGCAGCACGCCGAGGTTCATCAGGTTGAGCTGCGCGCCGAGCAGCACGAAGGCCCCCGCCGTCCAGAGCGTGCCCAGGGCGGCCGGGAGCAGGGCCAGGGTCGCCAGCCCCGGCCGCCCGAAGCGCAGCAGGAGCACGACCACGACCGCGAGCGCCGTCAGGAGCGAGACCTGCTCGAAGTCGGCGCCGATCTGGCGGGTCGCCTCCGCGCTGACGTAGGGCAGGCCGCTGAGCAGGCCGCGGACCTCCTCGCGCGCGAGGAGCGCGGCGACGTCGTCGGCGAGCGAGGTCCGCGCCCCCTCCTCCCACAGCCCCGTGGGCGGCGTGAGCAGGATCAGCCCGGCCGCGCCCGCGGGACCGACGTGCACGAAGCGCTCGACCAGGCCGCCGAGCCCCGCCGCGCGCAGGGTGTCGAGGTCGGCCGGCTGGCGGCGGGCGAGCGCCCGCTCCCAGCCCGCGAGGACCGGCCCGAAGGCCTTGGGCTCGAAGCCCACCTCGACCATGGCCGCGCGCAGGTCGGCCCGCGCCTGGGCCGGGTCGATTTCGCGCAGGAGCGCCAGGGCGCGCTCCTGGTCGGCCCGCGAGGGGAGCAACCCCGCCGCCGAGGCCCTGGCGCTGAGGCGACCCTCGGCGACCCAGGCCTGGAGGGTCGGCTCGAGCCGGTGGGTCGCCGCGAGGAGCGCCGCTTCGTCGTCGGCCTCGATCAGGAGGACCAGGGGGTCGAGCCCCCCGCCGAACACCTCGCCGATCGCGTCCTGGGCGCCCAGGGGCCGGGAGTCGCGCGCGTGGAGCTGACGCAGGTCGCCGCTGAAGGTCGGCGGGTCGCGCAGCACGAGCGCCCCGGCGCCCAGGCTGAGCAGACAGGTCGCCGCCAGCACGGCGCGCGGGAAGCGGCGCGCCCCGCGCACCAAGCGCTCGACCCCGAAGGAGCGGGCGGGCGGGGGCGCCTCGCCCCGCGGCAAGGTCCAGCCGAGGAGCGCCGGGACGAGCGCCAAGGCCCCCAGCAGGCAGGCCGCCAGGCCGCAGGCGGTCACCAGGCCCATGTCGGCCAGGAAGCGCTGGTGGGCGCGCTGGAAGGCCAGGAAGGCCGCGATCGAGGTCAAGGCCGCCAGGGCCAGGGCCCCGCGCGTGCGGACGAGCGCCTCGTGGGCCGCCTCCCGCGGCGCGCGCCCCCGCGCCGCCGCCGCGCGCGCCGCGCTGCAGAGGTGGATCGTGAAGTCGACGCCCAGCCCGACGAGGACCGAGGCGCAGCCGAGGGAGAGGACGGTCAGCTCCTCGCGCAGCAGCCCGAAGAGCCCCAGCCCGACGACCAGCCCCCAGCTGGTCGGCGCGAGCAGGAGCGCCGTCCGCCAGGGAGCGAGGCGCAGGCCCCAGGCCAGGAGCAAGAGCGCCAGCACCAGGCACAGCCCGAGCCCGCGGGTGATGTCCTCGCGAATGATCCGCTCGCTCTCCTCGGCGAAGAGGTGCCCGCCCGTGGCGCGCACACGCAGCTCGCTCGCCCAGGGCTGCGCGAGCACCTCGCGCTCGGCCTGGCGCAGGGTCTCGGTCACGCGCCGGGCGTAGCCCAGGTCGCTCGTCCCGCGCGAAGTGACGACCGTCACGAGCAGCGCGCGCCGATCGGCCGAGAGGGCCAGGGGCGAGTCGCCGGCGAAGCGCTGCGCGCCGCGCAGGGTCGCCAGCCGGCGCACGAAGGGGCGGTGCAGCTCGAGCGGGTCCTGCTCGACCCAGCCCTCGACCTCGCCCAGGCCGAGCAGCGCGAGCCGCTCCGCCTGCTTGAGCAGCTGGGCCTCGAGGCCCGCGGGGTCGAGCAGCTCGCGCAGCTCGTCGAGCCGCTCCGGCTCGAACCACAGGGGCCCCGCCTCGCGCAGCAGGCGCGCCAAGGTCTCGTCGGCCGCCCCCGGCGGCCCGAGCTCGACCCGGTCGACCAGCTCGCTCTCGCGCAGGCGCGCCGCGAGGGCCTCGCCGCAGCGCACCAGGCGCTCCTCGTCGGGGGTCGGGCTCTCGATCAGGAGGTAGGCCCGCTCGTTGAGCCCGAACAGCCGGGCCGTCCGGCTGAGGACCCGCGCCGCCGGCGTCTCGACGACCTCGGCCACGTCGACCTGGAAGCGGAGCGAAGCGATCGACGCGCCCGCCAGGGCGAGCACCAGCGCGGCCAGGGCGAAGGTCGCGAATGGACGCCGCACCGGCAGCCGCGTGAGGCGCTCCTGGAAGACCCCGAACATGGAGGGACGATACCCGTGGGGGCTGTCGCTGGAACGGAGAGCGCCCGAACTCGGGAGCGACAGCTCCGAAACGGGAAGGAGCTGCCGCCAGAGCGCAGCTCCCTCTCTAGCGAGACAATGAACGGTGAAAACTGGAAAACTCGAAGAAGGCAGCTCTGCCGAGCAGCCAGCGCGCTTTCCAGTTTTCCAGTTTTCCCCGTTCCAGCTGGCGAAACCAAACGCCGGCCTCGCGCTCTACAATCCTGCAATGCTCAGGCGCATCAACGCCTACTTCACGCGGCGTCGGCTGGCGGGCACGATCGTGCTCTTCGCCCTGGCCCTCAACGCCTACGTCGACTACCGGCTCTTCCTGCGCAACCCCGACGAGCTCGAGGCGCAGGCCAAGCGCTTCCTCCAGGCCGCCCTGCCTGGCTACCGCGCCGACTTCGGCGCCCGGACCGAGTTCAACCTCTTCACCGGCCGCCTGCGCCTCTACGACGTCAAGTTCCACCGCCGCGAGGACGAAGAGCAGGTCCTGTTCGAGGTGCCCGAGCTGGTCGTCGAGAGCGACAAGCTGATCCCGACCCAGCTCAAGATCCGCGCGATCCGGCCCGTCGCGAACCTGGAGGTCGGCCCCGAGGGGCTGCGCGGGATCGACATCCAGGGCAGCGAGGACGAGCCGCTGACCAGCCTGCCCCTCGACCTGCAGGTCGAGATCGAGGGCGGCCAGGTCCGGCTCCTGATCGACGACGTCGAGGGGATCTCGGCCGAGCTCCTGGTCACCCAGATCGGCACTCTGCCTGGGCGCCCGCTCGTGGTGCGCAAGGACCTCTCGCTCGAGGCCGCCCTCGGCCTCTACGCCGGAGCCCTGGTCCCGCGCCAGCCCGGCTCTCCGCCCTCCTCCTTGCCGGGCGTCCCGCCCAACCGTGAGGCCCGCGACATCGTCCCGGCCCTGACCGTCGAGCTGACGCGGACCCGCGACGGGCCCCTGGCCCTGGTCGCTGGCGGCCGGGTCTCGATCACCCAGGTGATCCGCTCGCTGATCCCGCTCAAGTTCCAGACCAACGTGTGGGACGAGATCGGGCCCCTGCGCGGGGCGGCCGACATTCAGGCCCGGGTCGTGGTGCCCACCGAGGGCGGCGCCACGGTCGGGGTCTCGATCGAGCCGATCCGCGCCGCGATCAAGCCCAAGAACTTCCCCGTCGAGATCAGCGAGATCGGCGGCGGCGGTCGCTTCGAGGTCACGGTCGCGATCCCCGCCGAGGGCGGCGAGCCGCAGTTCCTCGGCGTGGGCTGGGAGGGCCTGCGCGCCAAGATCTCCGCCGAGCGCCTCGGCGACCCGGGGATCGGCGACCTCGTCAGCCGCGGGATCGTCTACCCGGGCCGCGCCGAGGAGGGGGTCTCGATCCAGATCCAGGTCATCGCCAAGGACCTCCCCCTCGCCCCCCAGATCGTGCGGGCCTTCCCGCCGGCGATCCGCGAGGTCTACACCCAGTTCGACCCGCAGGGCGTCCTCCCCGAGGCCCACGTCATGATCACCAAGGGGCCCGAGGAGCGCGACGTGCTCGTGCTGCGCGACGGGCAGCGCCTGCCCGGGCTGCTCGATCCGCGGGTGCACCTCGTCGAGCGCCCCTCGGACGGCGCCAAGGTCCCCTCGCCCAAGCAGCCCTTCCAGACCGGCCTCGACGCGGCCCTGCGCTTCACCGACTTCCAGGGGCGCGAGCGGCTCTACCCGGTCCGGCTCGTGGACGAGGTCATTCGCAACGACTCCCCCCAGATCGCGGTGTGGGTCCCGCGCCTCGACGGCCAGGTCTCGGCCTGCTTCGAGGAGGTCCCGGCCCGGATCGACCAGCTGCAGGGCTGGTTCAGCCTGCGCGAAGGCGCCAACGTCGAGCTCGAGGCCCTGGGCCGGCTCAAGGACCTCGGCGGGCGCGCGCGCGTGCGCGCCAAGGTCATGCACGGCGACGTGATCTCGGTCCAGGTCGAGGCACGCGAGGTCCCGGTCTCCGCGGCCCTCGTCGAGTGCATGCCCGGCTCGAGCAAGGACATGCTCCGCCCCTTCCGCCTGCAGGGCGGCGACCTCGACGCCGACGTGACCGTGGTCAAGGCGCACGCCAACGCCCCGATCCAGCCCGTGGTCAAGGCGCGCGTGCGCGGGGTCGGCTTCGACCACGAGGCCGCCAGCATGGCGCTCGTCGGCTCGGGCAGCGTGACCGTGATCCCCCGCTTCGAGGAGGAGGGCCAGGACGACCCGAGCCGAATCGACGTCGCCATGGACCTCAGCCTGACGGGGAAGGGCGTCACCGCCGCCCTCGCGAGCGGGACCCTGACCCTCCCGCCCCGCCAGCCCGAGGACGGGATCGAGTTCAGCGGAGACATGCGCGGGGTCGTCGAGGAGCTCGAGCTCGAGGTGCTGCCCCCGCCGATCCGAGAGCTGCTCGAGGTCGTCCGCCCGCGCGGCGCCGCCCGCGGAGTGCGCGCGCACGTGCGCGGCCCCAAGCGTATGCGCGTCAGCGGGGTCGGCGCCGCGAGCCTCCAGGTGACGCCCGAGGCCTTCCCGCTCCCCCTCCGCGTCTCTCAGTTCGACGTCGAGGTCACCCCCCAGCGCGTCCTGCTCCACGAGGTCACGGGCTCGCGGGCGCCCAGCGGCGGGCTCTACCGCGGCACGGGCTGGGTCGGCTTTCCGCCCGAGGGCAGCAGCGGCGAGGAGGTCGACCTCTCGCTCGAGGCGAGCCTGGTCGACGTCCCCTTCGACGCGGCCGTCGTGGCGGCCCTCCCCGAGGGCCCGCGCGAGCCGCTCGAGCGCCTCGAGCCGAGCGGGCTGGTCAGCGGCAAGCTGACGCTCGACCTCCGCCGCGGCCAGCGCCCCGAGTATTCGGGTGACCTCGCGCTGCGAGACGCGGCCATGACGCTGCACCGGATCAGCCCCGCCGTGCGCCAGCTCGAGTCCGCCCCCCTGGCCGAGCTCAGCGGTCGGCTCGAGCTCTCGCCCCTCGCGATCGTGGCCCGCGACTTCGAGGGCAAGGTCGCGGGCGCCCAGCTGCGCCTGGACGAGGGGCGCCTCGACCTCGACCCCGAGAGCGGCGAGCTGGTCGCCTTCGACCTCCCCGCCCGCCTGCGCGGCCTGCTCCTCAACGACGAGACCCGCCTGCTCGCGGGCCCCGACGCCCAGTCGGTGTTCGAGGAGTTCCGCCCCGCGGGGCCCGTCGACCTCGACCTGCACACCTTCCAGCGCGGCCCCCTCGACGAGGTCCACCTGCACCTCCTGGCCCGCCTGCGCGGGGTGCGCGCCCTGCCGGACCTGTTCCCCGTCCCGATCACCGACGTCCGCGGCGAGGTCGAAGTCGAGGACGGCGAGCCCGTCCGCCTCGACCTGGCCGGGCGCCTCTCGCCCGCCCCCCTCAGCGGAGGCTTCGGCGCGGCGGACAGCGAGGCGGCCACCCTGCGGGTGTGGCGCGACGCCAGCCAGGAGGCCAACTTCCCCAGCAGCGGCCAGGCCGGCCGGGTCTACCGGGTCAAGGTCGAGAACTGGAAGCGCTACCCGCGGATCGAAGGGCCCGACGGCCCGCGCAGCCTGCGCCGCCGCTTCGAGGCGCGCCTGCCCGAGTCCTGGCGCGAGCTGCTCGACCAGTTCGACCCCGGCGGCAGCTACGACCTCGAGGCCTGGTTCTACCAGCCCAAGGACCCAGACAGCCCCATGCGCTGGGCCGCCGAGACCCGCGTGCGCGACGGGGCCTTCACCATGGTCCCCTTCGACGGCGAGCCCGAGGAGCCCCTCGGCCCCGGCGAGCGCCACGGGATCGCGTTCACCGGGATCGACGGGGTGGTCCGCCTGCGCGGCAAGCTGAGCGAGATGGAGCTCGGCAGCTGCCAGGGCGAGCTGGAGCTGAGCAAGGCCGACCTCTTCAAGCAGACCTTCCGCCGGCTGCGCGGCGCGATCCAGCTGCAGAACGGCGTGTTCAGCGTCGGCGTCGGCGGCCAGCCCTTCGTGGCCAACTTCTACGACGGCGACTTCCTCGGCCGCGCCGACTACGTGATCAAGAGCGGCGCCTACGACGTGAGCCTCGCGCTCGGCCTCGGGCGCGGGGCCCGCCCGGGCCGGCTGCGGGCCGCCATGGGCGAGCTCTCGGAGCTCAAGGAGGAGCCCAAGAGCGGCCCCTCCTTCCCCTACCGCGGCCGCCTGACCGCCAAGGTCCGCTTCGGCGGCGGCGGCCCCGACCTGCTCGGCAAGCCGCGCCCCCTCAGCGGGAGCGGCAAGCTGCAGCTCAAGGACAGCAACCTGCTCGACACCCCCTTCCTGCGCGTGTTCCAGATCCTGGTCGCGCGCGTGCGGGGCTCGCGCGCGAGCGACCCGCTGCCCAACCTCAACGTGGAGTTCCAGCTCAACGAGACCGGCCTCGCGCTCCAGAGCGCAGACATTTGGGGGCGCGACCTCAAGGTCCACGGCGAGAACGGCGTGCTCCGCTACGACGGCTATATCGACATCGACGTGGTGCCCTTCGACACCTCGGGCGGCCTGCACGAGCTGCTCAAGTGGGTCCCGGGCACCGGCTACCGCTACCGCGGCTACGTGCAGGACGAGCCCACCCTGAGCCCCTACCTCAACCCGCTCTCCACGATCGACTGGTTCCGCGACCTCGTGCAGGGAGAGCAGAAATGAACGCCTTCGAGCAAGGCCCCGACCCGACGCGCGAGATCCTCGGCGTCGAGGACCTCGAGCAGCTGCGCGAGCGCTCCCCCGAGCGCCTCTACCGCCACCTCGACGAGCTGCGTCAGCGCTTCCTGTTCGGGGTCGAGCGGGTCGAGGACGAGGCCTGGGGCGGCGCCTTCCGGGTCCTCCTCAACCGCAACATCGCGCTGCACCTCGTCTACGGCTTCGACGAGGAGATGCCCGACCTGGCCAGCCTGCCGCAGTTCTGCGCCATGCCGGACGAGGAGCGGGCCGACACGGTCCTCGAGCACAGCCAGGAGCTCGACGGGGCGCCCCTGCCCGGGCTGATCTTCTACGTCGAGCCCTTCGAGTTCGACGAGCTGCTCCGCGACGCCAGCCAGGTCGCCGAGGCCTACCCCGGCTGGGACATGCTCCCCGACTCCTACTACCTCCACAGCGAGCTCGTCCGCTGGCTGGGCCGGACCGTCCTCGAGCACCCCCAGATCGCCGTGGAGCGCGAGTTCGACTTCCGCCTCGGGGTGCCCGGCCTCGTGCCTGGGCTCCCGCCCGGCGAGCAGCCCCTGCTCAGCGCCGAGGAGCTGATCGCGCAGGAGGCGGCGGGGACCTACGAGCCCGACCCCATGCCCCCCGAGCGGGACGAGGAGGACGACGACGACGACCTCCAGGGCATGCGCAGCCACCCCGTGGAAATGGGATAGGAACCCCTCCACAGGGCTCCGCAGGCGCAAGTCGAGAAGTTCACTCGGCCGTCGTGCTCCACCTTGCGAGCGCTCCGAGGAGCGGCATACTACGCGCCTCTCCGGCAGGGACACTCCGGTCCCGCCACACCACAGCGCCCCAGAAGGGAACCGAACATGCTCGTTACCAACAAGGCCCCGACCTTCGACGCCCAAGCAGTCGTCGGCAAGGAAATCGTCGAGCTCAAGTGGGACCAGATCCACGACGGCAAGTGGCTGGTGCTCTTCTTCTACCCCCTCGACTTCACCTTCGTCTGCCCGACCGAGATCATCGCCTTCAGCGAGGCCAAGGGGAAGTTCGACGAGGTCGGCGCCAAGGTCGCCGCGGTGTCGGTCGACAGCCAGTTCACCCACCTGGCTTGGGTCAACACCCCCCGCAAGGAGGGCGGCCTCGGTGAGGTGACCTTCCCGATCATCGCCGACCTCAGCAAGGACATCGCGCGCAAGTACGACGTGCTCCTCAACGATACGGTGGCCCTGCGCGGCCTGTTCATCATCGACCCCAAGGGGATCGTTCGTCATTCGACGATCAACGACCTCCCGGTCGGCCGCAACGTCGACGAGGCGCTGCGCGTGATCAAGGCCTTCCAGTTCGTCGAGGAGAACGGCGAGGTCTGCCCCGCCAACTGGACCCCCGGCGCCGACACCATGAAGCCCGACCCCGTCGGCTCGAAGGAGTACTTCAGCAAGCAGGGGTAGTCACCCCTCAGCAATGCTGCTGAAGCACCGAGGACCCCAGCTCTGCTGGGGTCCTCGTCGTTTAGCCGCCCTGCTGGTTGCGAGCCGCCGGACCGGCCTTGCCGGTCAGGACGTCGGTCAGGTTGACCGTGATCTGGTTGGCGCACTCGTTGAAGGCGGCCTCGAGGCTGCTCTGAAAGGTCGTGCTGACCTTGACGGCGAGCCCGGCGACCATGGCCACCATCACCACGTACTCGACCATGGCCTGACTGCGACGGTTGTTCTTGCTGCGACGAATCATGCTCTTCCCTCCTCGTGCCTTCCGCCCTCCTCATGAACAAGGCTCGTGCCAAGCAGAGGGACACGGAGCGGGTCCCCTAAGTCCAATGGTGACAGCGGTGTTGCCAAGCTGCGCCCTTTCCCAGGATTCGTCGCAGCCTCGGTCCATCCGTACTCGCTGTTTACGCCCCTTGCTGCGTGAGGACTTAGGGCGAACCCTTTCCTATCGCCGGGCGGGCTGCGTAATCCGAGTGTGCGGGTGCTGAGTGGGGATCGTGTGACGGAGGTGAGCGACCAGGAGCTGGTCTCGCGCTGCCTCGAGGCGGGCCAGAGTTATGACGCAGCGTTCCAAGCCCTCTACGAGCGCCACTCACCGCGCGTGTTCGGCTTCCTGCTCAAGCTGACCCACAGCCGCGGCGCGGCCGAGGACGCACTCCAGGAGACCTTCCTGCGCGTCTACAAGAGCCTGGAGCGCTTCGACTCGGGGCGGGACCTCGGCGCGTGGCTGCTGCAGATCGCCCGCTACGTGGCGATCGACGCGTTCCGCGTCGAGCGGAAGGTCAAGCGCCTCGAGGAGCGCCGGGCCAGCGAGGAGCGCGAGCTGGTCCCCGCGGGCGAGTCGGGGGCCGAGAAGAGCGAGCGGGAGCAGGTCGTGAACGAGGTCATGGCCTCCCTCTCGCCCGAGGACCGCTCGCTCCTGCTCCTGCGCCACTACGAGGAGCTGACCTTCAAGGCGATCGGCGAGGTGATCGACTGCTCGGCCCGGACGGCCCAGAACCGGGTCGCCGCGGCGGCCAAGCGCTTCCAGCAGGAGCTGCTGCAGCGGCGGGTGCAGGGAGGTGAGCTGTGAAGGCTTGCGACGCGGTCCAGGAGCTCCTGACCGCCCACCTGCTCGAGGCCCTCGAGCCGGGCGAGGAGGCGCTGGTCACCGAGCACCTCTCGCGCTGCGAGGATTGCACCGCCCTGCGGACCGAGGCCGAGCTGGCCGTGGCGCTGATCGAGGCCCCTCCGGTCGAGCCGCCGGCCGCGAGCTGGCGCAAGCTCGAGCTGCGCCTCCAGCACAAGACCATGGGCGACGACCCCGTCCGGGACGCCGCCCCCAGCGGGCCCGACCCCGTGATCGCCCTCTCTTGCAGCTACTGCCGCGGCGGGCTGACCCGGCTGG
>MDTG01310206.1_pt1 | contig 12629 bp, 12 predicted proteins | sample 811421 | NCBI WGS metagenome assembly MDTG01 (sample SAMN05326645, study PRJNA326480) | marine metagenome | isolation source: seawater | place: Pacific Ocean: South East | collected 2011 | reverse complement strand
GAAAATCGCCTCCGCAGCAGGAGACCTACAAATATTACCTAAACAAACAAAAAGAACAGATTTTTTTTTCATAATTTTTTAATTATAAAACTTTATTAGTCTTAAATAAAACTTCTTTAATTAAAGATTCAGTAAAATCCTTTCCAAACAGACCTGTTAACATAGGCCTTGCAGGGTCTTGATCTCTTCTATATTTCAAATAATTATTTTGACCATTCATTAATTCTTTCTGTAAGTTTTCGTTAACTTCTTGACTCATGAAAAGAATATTTAAATATAAATCCAAATATTCTTTAAAAGAAATATAAAGCTGATTAGCGATTAAATCATCACTAAAATTTTCCTTTGGTAATTTAGACCAAATTAATCCTGGAGAGAAAAATTTTGCTACCTCTTTAGACATTTGTGCAGCTAACGGAAGTGATGAATGACAAGAATCTTTCAGATTAATAAGACTCTCAAGTAATTCTGCACTAAATTGATTTTTTATATTTAAGGAGGGTTGCAAATCCAACACAATTAAATGATTATTTGGAAGAGAAACAAAATCTACTCCAAAGAAAGGCACATTATAAAGAGTATTAGGAATAATTAAAAAATTCAAAACAGAATAATTAGGACTATCAATGCAAATAGCTCGTGCAAAATTAATTCTTTTATTATGAGCTGCACCCCAAGTGAAAAGATTCACATTTTTTTTTGATTTCTTTGAACCATAAGTTGACTCTTTGTATCTATATGCAGAGGGTATTTGTATTTCTAAACAATGATATTTACTTAATTGAGAAATTAAGTGTTTTAAAAAAATACTCCATCTCCATTGATGGCTATAAAAAATAGTATCTTGTATGAGCATTAATCAATATGTTCACAATTTAATGTAAAAAGAAAATTATTTATGAAATTTGTTGTCCATTTATCACCGAAAAATTTCTTAAATAATTTATCTGCAGGGTCTTTATCAGCACTATATTGATCATATTTAATTTGATTAATTTTAATTTGCTCTAGATTTAAAAAGTGATTCACTTCATTCGATTTATTAATTTTTAAATAATCACTTATAAATAAACAAAAAATATTATGTAGATCTCTTTCAAGATTTAATTTATCACCTCTACAAATTATTACCCATGGTGAGAAATACTTTTTTGAATCATAAATATTTTTCATTTTATTATTATCAAAGGAAGAATATTTTTTCTTAATAAGATCTAAGCTTGAGCAGTATTTGTTGAGATAATCGCTTTTTTGAATCAAGGGTTGATAATCAAGAACTACTAATAATTTTTGAGAAGTTCCAAACCATAGAATATCAGCACCTAATATGGGCAATTCCCTTTCGAATATTGGATAAGCAACAGTATTGAATACCTGCAGTTTATTTCCACCATCTAGTTTAGTAATTCGCCACTTTCTATATTGAGGAGATTCAAAAAGCCAATTTTTGATAACGTACTTTGAATCTTTATTGTGGTGTTCACAAAATTCATCAGATATTTTAATTGCTTTACCATCAATTGCCTTAATATTATCTTTGAGGAACTCCAGCATTGATTCAAACATAAGTACTAAATTTCAGTACTCCCCTTTCTTACTTTTTTCGTGATGTAGTTAAATACAATTTTGCCTAAAACAGCAATCAAATTACCTTCTAGCCCGTTAAACATTTTCATATTATAAGTAAAAGCTTGATTAGCTTCATCAATAATTTGGTCAGCAGTTGCTTGATTTATTGGTAGTTTATTCAAGGTCTGAGAATATTTTTCTTTAAATTCTTTTTCATTATCGATCAAGTTAAATTCGTAAAAATTTAAACCATTATCCCCTTTTAAATCTAAAGCCTTTTTTGCAATTTTTTTTAAAATTTGACCACCAGACAGATCTCCTATATAGCGGGTGTAATGGTGACCAACTAGCAACTCAGGTGATTCTTTTGCAACCATACGGATTCTGGTCACATATTCCTTTGCCGATTTAGAAATATTAATTTGATCTTTCCAATTTTCACCAAAATAGTATCTAAGATCGTTCTCAAGCGTTTCTTTTCTAAATAATGATTTAAAACCAATAGGTTTTATTACAGGATGTTCTTCTAATACTAATCTTTCAATTTCTTCTTCCATCGCCTGATAAACAAAATACAAATCGCTGATAAGTTTTCTATATGATTTTTTCTCGACAACTCCCTTTAAGAAACAAGCTACAAAGCCAGTATTTTCTGCCATAGTATGGGATTTCTTAGTCCCTTCTCTTAATTGTCCTGCAAGAGCAACTGCCATTTATCTTTATTAAGTATGTATTTGTATTTAATTTACAAGGAAATTACATAAAACAGCTAATTTTTGTTACCAGTAGATGTTGTAGAGAATAACTTATAAAGTTCTTTGCAAACTAAAAAAAGATTATCTTTTTGTTCTTTTTGAGGTAAATGTGTACCTGTAACCTCCCATTCTCCTATAGTAGCCACCCTCCATCTCTCGGATGGAATAATCATACCCCGCATTACTATACCTAACAATTTCGGTACTCCATTATCACTATTATTTTCAATCCTGAGTTGCAAAATAACTGCTCTACATTCTATTAAGGGGCTCCAACCAGGAAAATGAAACGCAAAATCAAGCGTGTCTGACTTATTCTTATCATTTGTATTATCCCAAGGACTAAAATTCACACTCGCGTCTGGAAAATATTTACGAAATAACGCAGCAGTAGAAGCAACCTTATTAGCTATATCAACATTACTTACATTTGAACTCGCATTCATAAATAGCTATGCGTTTTTTTGAAAATGACATAATTTCTTTTTCATTGCTTATTAAATTCTTTTTCTTGTAATAAAAATGTTGAAATGCTGATCAATAAACTATCCACTATTCACATTTGAATAATTAATTTCTAGGTTTTATAAAAAAGCTGTTCTTGCAATTTAAAATAAACATATTCAATTAGCAATTTTTCGCTATTTATTTAAGTGCCATGCCTAAATTTGAAAAATTAAACTTGCCGACAAATGGAGAGTTAATAACATTTTATGAAGGCAAGCCTAATATTCCTAATAATCCCATAGTTCCCTATATTAGAGGAGATGGCACTGGAGTTGATATATGGCCTGCAACTCAAATTGTTCTTGACGCAGCAATTAAAAAAAGCTACGGAAATGAAAGAAAAATTAATTGGTTTAAAATATATGCAGGTGATGAAGCTTGTGAGATTTATGGAACTTATAATTATCTACCCAAAGATACTATTGAAGCGATAAGACATTTTGGAGTGGCCATCAAAGGTCCTTTAACAACTCCTGTGGGAGGAGGAATTAGGTCTTTAAATGTTGCCTTAAGACAAATCTTTGATTTATATAGTTGCGTAAGGCCATGTAGATACTACTCAGGAACACCAAGCCCGCATAAAAACCCTCAAAACTTGGAAGTTATTGTTTATAGAGAAAATACAGAAGACATTTATATGGGGATTGAATGGGAAGCTGACGATAATAACTGCGCTGATTTAATAAATCACATTAATAATATTGTCATCCCTAATAGTAAGAATTTACAAGGCAGGTCAATACCAAACAGGTCAGGAATTGGCATAAAGCCAGTAAGTAAATTTGGTAGTCAGAGACATATTAGAAAGGCCATTGAACATGCCAAAAGATTATCAGGACGAAAAAGGCATGTAACACTTGTCCACAAAGGTAATATCATGAAATATACCGAAGGTGCTTTTAGGGACTGGGGATATGAATTAGCCGTAAATGAATTTAGAAAAGACTGTATTACTGAGAGAGAAAGCTGGATTCTGGAAAATACTCATAAAGATCCAACCATCACTATTGAGAATAATGCAAGGATGATAGAGCCTGGTTATGACAAACTTACAAATGATAAAAGAGTAATAATTTGCGAAGAGGTTAAAGAAGTAATAGCTTCAATATCAAATTCTCATGGGAATGAGAAATGGAAAGAACTTGTTTTAGTTGATGATCGAATAGCAGATAGCATATTTCAGCAAATTCAGACGAGGCCTCAAGAATACTCAATTCTTGCGACCTTAAACCTTAATGGAGACTATATTTCTGATGCAGCTGCAGCAATAGTTGGAGGACTAGGCATGGCTCCTGGTGCGAATATTGGAGACAATGCTGCAATTTTTGAAGCGACACATGGAACAGCACCTAAACATGCAGGCTTAAACAAAATCAATCCAGGCTCCGTAATCTTAAGTGGGGTGATGATGCTAGAGTATTTTGGTTGGAATGAAGCAGCAAATTTAATAACTAATGGAATAAGCAGAGCAATAGAGCAAAAACAAGTAACTTATGACTTGGCAAGGTTAATGGAACCAAAAGTTGAACCTCTAAGTTGTAGTCAATTTGCTGAAGCAATTATCTCAAACTTTTAAGAAAAAGGATTATTTTTATTCTCTAAGATACCCCATACCTTAGCTAGAGAATCTGGATCTCCTATATTTCCTGGGAAAGTTACTATTGGAAGATTTTCATTATGATTTAGTTTGAAAGTCACTACTGAAATACCAGTTAAAAGCTGACCATGCAGAAAAACGTAATCTGCTTTGAGTCCATTGCTAAGAATTACATTAGAAGTGATACCGCCTTTTGATATTAGATAACCTATTTCATTTCTCAAATCTGCTACTAATTCAGAAATGAAATTTGCCAAATCATTATAAAAATTAATCTGCTCTAAATTATTTTCAAGAGTAACCAATTCTCTTGATGTAAATAAAACTGGAGTATTTCCAATCTTTAAATTAAATCTTATATCTTTTAATAATTTATTTTTAAAAAAATTTAGTTTGTTTTTTTTATCTTTACTTCGAATAATTTTTAAGAATTGGAAGGCATCTAATTCTATTGGTTTACACAAACTGATTTCTAAAATTTTTTTCAGTTGAATTGTTGTTAGTTCGACGTGGGAACCAACTACTATAAGTCCAGGGAATAAGTTATCGTAAGTTTTTTTCCTTCTTAGATTAAAATAAAAAGAAGACTTATTATTATTATTTTTTATATTTGAAATTGCGCTTATAAAACTTGCAGCAGTCCTAAAAAGAAATTTCTTTTGTTTTCTTAAATTATTTATTACCAATATAAATTTCTTCAGTTGAGAATAATCCTCTATATCCACAATTACATGAGTATTGTTTTTAAGCTTTTTAATCTTTTTAAAAACAACATTATTTTCATCTACATCAAGAATATCTAATTCTGATAATTTAAGATTTTTAATACTATTTAATTTAAGTTGAAATTTACTTTTCTCAAATAATAAATCCTTGATATTACTTGTTGTATATCCAAAAATTGTATCTTTCGCAAAAATTGTTTGATTTACGGGGATATTATCAACAAAATGATTTCCATTAATAGTAAACCTTTTGCCTTCAATAAAAGCTGGGATATGAAAAGTAGCATCAAAAGGACCCAAATAAGAATTAACTGTGGAAGGCTCTAAAAAATTATGGCCGCGAAGCGTAGAGTCACCTCTACTTACAAAAATAATTTCCTCTTCTCTCAAAATTTCAGAGGAGATAACTCTCTTAAGAGAATTACAGATTTCAACTAATCTTAATTTGGCATCATTTTCTGATAATGATCTCGTATTAGCCAAAATAAAAATCAAATCGTACCTGCTTTTAAACGCTTTTAGTAAAGTTGCATAGTCCCATTTCAATAGTAAAAAACAATTATTTACTGTTTGAGAACCTGTTGGATCATCATCAATAACTACAACTTTCATCAGAATCGTTAAATCATTTAAATGTATCTATTTGTATTGAGGCATCTAACTTTTGAAAAGAATTTGGGGAAATCAAGATTTCTCGAAATCCATCCACCAAAGAATTTCTTGGACTAGTCCAAGGTTCTAGACATACCATTTTTCTTGGAGGATCACTCCAAATGACACCCAATTCAAAAGGATAAAAATGCTTAATAGTTACTTTTCTTTTGTAGAGATTATCTCGAAAAGAACTTTTACCTGATGTATACATTAGCAAATCAATTCCATTACTTATATTCTTTAACTGATCATCAGTATTACTTAGAACATTATGTTTTTGGTCATGACAATTTCGAGGGTAATCCATAAAATCTAAATTTTTAAAATCTGAAATATTAAAGTATGGATGTAATCCAAAATTTATTGGCATATCAAGATTCGATTTATTTTTAATATTAATTTCAAAATTTAAACAGTTAATTGTTAAATTAATCTCAATTATGACTTCGAAAGCAAAAGGAAAATATTTTTTGGTAGTTTCAGAATCTTTCAAACATAAACATAAAGATTTTTTTCTTTTATTTAGCCAATATTCCCATCGTAAATCTCTAGCAAAACCATGTTGCATTAATTGCAAATATTCTTTTCCAAATAAAGAATTTTGTATATCGAGATTTCCACAAATTGGGAAAAGGATTGGTATCCCTCCTCTAATACTTTTTGTCGTATCTAGAAATCTTTTTTCATCAAAATAGAGTATGTCCTCATCATTGGAAACCCAATGAGTTATGAGCCCACCTCTTGCAGGGCAAAATCTAATGTAGTTACTTGAATCTAATTGTAAAATATAAATATCTTGATTCTTATCTAGTAAAGTGATTTGCACAATAAAAATTTAGAGAGAGTCAGCCCAATCAAGTATATGTTGATTGACTAATTCTGGTATTTCATCATGAGGACAATGTCCAGCTTCAAGAATAATTTCTGTTGTATTTTTTGGTACAAAATTTTTATAAAGACTTCTCTTCTTTGGCGTGTTCATCCAGGGATCTTTAGCACCCCATAAAAGCAACAAAGGTGACTCAAGTTTTTCAAATAACTTATCTAAAGGCAATCCTTGAGGCCCTGATGGATTAAATACACTTCTAAAAACATTAAATGCACCATAATCTAATGAAGGTTTTCTTATTGATTCAACTAAAAAATCATCAACATTTTTCTTTTCTAAATAAACTTGATTAAGAGTTTTCTTTATATTATTAGGATTTCTCATATTTTCAAAAATTAAACGTTGAAGAACAATATTTTTCAAGAAAATTCCTGCAACCGTCTCTATTGAAGTTTGAAACATACTTTTTTTAATCATTTTTTCTTCACTGAAATATCCGGCAGCATTTAATAAAATCACTCCTGCAGTAAGCTCATTTAATTCTGCTCCAGCCGCTAAAGCTGCATAACCACCTAATGAATTACCTACAATAATTGTAGGTTTTTTAATTTTTTCTTTTATGTACGCAATTACCTGATCTTTCCACAAAGAACCGGAGTAATCAACATCTTGGGGCTTGGGGCTTTTACCAAAACCCAAAAGATCCATAGCGTGTACTTCATATTTCTTACTCAAAACAGGAATATTAAATCGCCAATGATCAGTAGAAGCTCCGAAACCATGAATTAATAAAATTGCACATTCACTAGGATTTGGATTTTCAGGTTTAACTGAAACAAAATGAATTGGATAGCTTAAAAAACTCCAAGATTCATTAACATCATTGTCTATAAATAATTGTTTTTCCATTTATCAAATTATTATATTTGATAATTCTAATAAAATTATTGATTAAAGAAGACCAACAGGATCTGCCGCAACATCATCTGAAATTTTATTACCACCGCCTGGTGTTTTATCTTTCAAAACAATTCTTAAAAGAACAGGAGCAAGAAATGTTGTTCCAATAACCATTAATAAAATAGCAGCTTCAAGAGAGGGGGTTAACAGACCAGCGCTTGTTCCTAAACCAAGAAAAATTAATCCTACTTCTCCTCGAGGCATCATACCTAAACCAACAACTAATCTATTTGTAGGTTTATCACTTGAAAATACCCATCCAGCAGCAATTTTTCCGATAATTGCAACAACCAATAAGAATCCAGCTACTACAAGAGCCGATCTGCTTGATGGATCCAGTGGATTGATAACTGACAAGTCCATACCAGCTCCCACTAATACAAAAAAGATAGTCGCAAATAAAGAAACCAATGGTAAAACAGATTGTTGAATTGCATGATTATTTTTTGAACTACTTAGAATTAATCCGGCAGCAAAAGCTCCTAGAGCAGCTTCTAATCCTATTGCTGTTGCTACAAAACAACATAAAACAAGTATCACAAAAGATGCTACTACTACTGCTCCAGGGGCTTTTAATCTATCTAAAAGCCAATCAAAACCAGGAGCTGCTGTTCGACTTAATGCAATGGCTGCAATCACAAATACAACAGCTGCAGCAACTAATTTGACTATAGGAGCTATTTCCAAGGAACCTCCAGCCGCCAGAGCGACAACAACAGCAAGAATGACAATGCCTAAAATATCATCCAAGACTGCAGCGCCAATAACTATTTGACCTTCTCTAGTCTTTAAATAACCTAATTCACCAAACACACTCGCAGTAATACCGATACTGGTTGCAGTCATAGATGCTCCTGCAAAAACTGCAGGGATCAGTTCCACATGAAAAATGAACATTAATCCCAGTGTTCCAAAAGCAAAGGGCAAAATTACACCAGCCATTGCAACTGTAAAAGCCTGAGCTCCAACTGCGACTAATTCCTCTAATTCACTTTCTAATCCTGTCAAAAACAGAAGTGCATATAAACCTAATGTTGCGACTGCTTGAAGAGAAGGAAAACTTTCAAAATAAACATCTGGTACTGCTTCGGGAGGAATTGAGGCTAAGGAACTAATAACATTTACTAATCCTTCATTTAATTGAGTACCTGCTGAAGGTGGTATGAGTAAATGAAATCCTGATGCACCTATTACAACTCCAGCCAATAGTTCACCAACAATAGTAGGCAAACTTAATCTGACTAAGACTTCCGCTAGTGCCCTTGCGGCTAAAAATATCAACAGAAATCTAATAACCCCTATCAGCGTTTCTGCAACTTCTAAATCGTGAGCACTTAATTCAGCAAGTAAAGGAAACATATTAATGCGATAAAAAAATAAACTACATATTTGTGAAGATAGTTTATTGAGGGCCCAATTTAATAAGTATGTAAAAAAAAGCAAAAATACTCAACAAGTGTGGATCTGAACTTACAACAAAGAATTTGTTTAAAAAATGGCTATTGTCAAATATATGTCTAATCCAATGAACTCCAACGAACCTTTTGATCTTCGCTTACCTACTCCAGGATGCTATCTAGATCCTGAGAAAGCTGGTATGGATTCAGATGCAGTATTTCAAGGGATGACAGCCCACCTCTTTTATACTCTTGGAAAGTTAGCCACTTCTGCAAGTCCTCACGACTTATATATGGCATTAAGTTATGCAGTCAAAGACAGGCTCATGACAAGATATTTAGCAAGTCAGGAAGTAATAAGAAAAAAGCCTCAAAAGACAGTGGCCTACTTATCAGCAGAATTTTTGATAGGTCCGCAGTTAAGTAATAACCTATTAAATCTCGGCATAACTGAAGAAGCAGAAGAGGCACTAAAGAGATTTGGAATAGAATCTCTATCTCAAATACTAGAAGTAGAAGAAGAACCTGGGTTGGGGAATGGTGGACTTGGAAGACTAGCCGCATGTTATATGGAATCTTTAGCTTCTTTACAAGTTCCAGCTGTTGGTTATGGGATTAGATATGAATTTGGAATATTTAATCAGTTAATTCGTGATGGCTGGCAAGTTGAAGTTACTGATAAGTGGCTCAAAGGAGGTTGGCCATGGGAATTACCTCAACCTGATGAGTCATGTTTTGTTGGCTTTGGTGGAAGAACTGAAAGTTATAGAGATGACAAAGGTAATTATCGTTCAAGATGGATTCCTTCAGAACACGCTATTGGAGTTCCTCATGATGTTCCTGTTTTAGGATATAGAGTAAATACATGTGACAGATTAAGATTATGGAGAGCTGATGCGACAGAAAGTTTTGATTTTTATGCATTTAATATTGGTGATTACTACGGAGCAGTAGAAGAAAAAGTAGCCTCAGAAACTCTTTCAAAAGTTCTATATCCAAATGATGGAACAGATGAGGGTAGAAGATTAAGACTAAAACAACAACATTTCTTTGTAAGCTGTTCTTTGCAAGATATGTTGAGGAGTCTTGAAAAAAGATCTATTCCAGTAACAGAATTTCCTAGTCATTGGACAGTTCAACTAAACGATACTCATCCTGCTATTGCAGTTGCAGAGTTAATGCGTCTACTTATTGATCAATATCAAATAGGTTGGGAAAAAGCGTGGAACATAACAACCTCATCAGTAGCCTACACTAACCACACATTACTGCCAGAGGCTCTTGAAAAATGGGATCTAGGTTTATTTAATGATCTATTACCTCGCCATTTAGAAATTATTTATGAAATCAATTGGAGATTTTTACAACAACTCAGACTACGTTACCCAGGCGACGACAAAATACTTCAAAAGCTTTCAATTATTGATGAAGAAGGCTCTAAATCTGTCAGAATGGCTCATTTAGCAACTATTGGAGCTCATCATGTAAATGGAGTTGCTGCACTTCATTCAGACTTAATAAAGAGACAACTACTTCCAGAATTTGCAGAACTTTGGCCTGAAAAATTTACTAATGTTACTAATGGCGTCACTCCTAGAAGATGGGTAGCGTTAGCAAATCCATCTTTATCTGACTTGTTAGAGAAAGAAGTGGGTTCTGAATGGATTACCAATATGGAACTCTTGAAAAATTTAGAAAAGAAAATAGATGATGCTAGTTTCCTAGAAAAATTTGAAGATACGAAATTAACCGGTAAACGCAAATTAGCTAGTTTTATTCATGCGAAAACAGGAATTTTTGTTGACCCAACGAGTCTATTTGACGTTCAAGTAAAAAGAATACATCAATACAAAAGGCAGCATTTAAATGCTTTGCAAATAATTGCTCAATACCTAAGAATAAAAAATGGTCTCTGTGATAATAAAGCACCAAGAACAATAATATTTGGAGGTAAAGCCGCGCCGGGCTATTTTATGGCCAAATTGATGATCAGATTCATTAATGGTATTGCAGATGTTGTTAATTCAGATCCTGATATGGATGGTCTTTTACGGGTTGTTTTTTTACCAGACTATAATGTAAAGCTTGGTGAAATCGTATATCCAGCCACTGATCTATCTGAACAAATCTCAACTGCTGGTAAAGAAGCCTCAGGAACAGGAAATATGAAATTTGCTATGAATGGTGCGTTAACAATTGGGACTCTAGATGGAGCTAATGTTGAGTTGAGAGACCTTGTCCAAAAAGAGAATTTCTTCCTTTTTGGAAAAACTGAAAGTCAAATAATGAATCTAAAAAATAATGGTTATTCCCCAAAATCATTCATAGAAAAATGTCCAGAACTAACTGAAGTTATTCGTTTAATAGAAATAGGCCATTTTAGTAATGGTGATAAAGAATTATTTAAACCTTTACTAAGTAGCTTGACTGGTCATGATCCCTTTTTCGTGATGGCTGACTTTGAAGACTACTTAAGTAAACAAGATGAAGTCAGTGAATGTTGGAATAATAAAAAAGCATGGAACAAAATGGCACTATTAAATACCGCAAGATCCGGTTATTTTTCTTCGGATAGATCGATAAGAGAATATTGCGAATCCATTTGGAAAGTAGCACCTATGCCTGTAGAAATTACTTGTGATATTGAAGAATTAACAAATTAAGAATTTTTCTTATCTGGAAGATCTGGTGTTTGATGAAATAATCTGTTCAATATTAATCTATCCAAATTTAATGGGTCTGGAGCTAATTCATTGGCAGTTTCTTTAAATTTTAATTCAACTTTCTTGGAAACTTTTGTATCAAAAATTTTCTCCATCAAAGTTTCTATTGAAAATAAATAAGCATTTACATTTTCAAGTTCGTCAAGAGCTTCAGAGATCTCTATATCAGATATATGATTATTGTCCATGGTGGAATTAACATTAGATTGTCTATCTGATAATTGTTTTTGTAATTCTTCTGTAACCTTACCGCACAAAGTTCTAAATGATTGAATTGAAGCCCAATTCAATTCTTGTTGTTGCTTAAAAGTAGGAAATTCACGGATGAGACGATCATGCTCTTTATAAAATCTCTGACAATCAGAGCATTGACATGGTTCTTCAGTCAAAAAAATAAATAACTCTTCTTATATCATCTCACTGTTTGGGCATAATTGTAGGGCCATCCAATAATTCGTCATTTTCATCAAGGGAATCAGGACTATCAGGTAAAGGTATTTCAATACTGGTAACTAAGTTAATTACGTCTCTTAATCTCATAGAGTCAGCAAACCAACCCATAGCTTGCTCAGCATCTCCTCTTTTTTCAGCATCATTTGCTTGATCTTCATGAGCTTCTGCTAACAAAGCAAGCCAACACAAGCATCTTGCTTGAACTATTGAGAGGTCTAAATCATTAGGTTGCGATTTGGTAATACGTTCATGCTCTTGTTGGATTAAGAGCTTCAAACGCATATCGTGTAGCTTAGCCATAAAAGCTTGATTACTATTTATACGCTAGCCAGAGAGTGGCAAGTTTGCACACATACTACATATAGTTTATTACTTTAACGGGACTGGCGGGAGTCGAACCCACGACCTACGGTTTAGGAAACCGTTGCTCTATCCTGCTGAGCTACAGCCCCAATAGATG
>MDTG01229997.1_pt1 | contig 12629 bp, 11 predicted proteins | sample 811421 | NCBI WGS metagenome assembly MDTG01 (sample SAMN05326645, study PRJNA326480) | marine metagenome | isolation source: seawater | place: Pacific Ocean: South East | collected 2011 | reverse complement strand
TACCTGATTTTAAGCGGTCATAAAAATCAAATACTACCTCAGCCATTGGTAATTCGTATGAGATTTCCACCCGGTTATTTTGCATGAACATTTGGTTCACATAAACACCTCTTCTTTCCTGACAAAGTTTCATTATCGATCCTATGTATTCCGCTGGTGTAATTATACTGGCTTTTATATATGGCTCAAGAATAGTAATAATTTCCCCTACTTCGGGCATCTGACTAGGGTTATCCACCCGAATTTTTGACTTATCTTCTAGCTCAACCTCGTATTGGACATTTGGCACCGTAGTGATTATATCAATGTTGAATTCTCTATCTAAACGCTCTTGGACAATCTCCATATGCAACAAGCCAAGAAAACCAGCCCTGAAACCAAATCCCAAAGCTTTGGAAGTTTCAGGTTCATAGGTTAGAGATGCATCATTAAGTTGAAGCTTTTCTAAGGCCGACCTCAAATCTTCAAAATCTTCTGATCGAGTAGGAAACATACCACTGAATACCACGGGTTTAGCTTCTTGATAACCCGGAATAGGTTCAATTGCTCCGTTTTTTACGTGGGTGATGGTATCCCCAACACGCACATCTTGAAGTGATTTAACACTTCCAATCACATAACCTACATCTCCAGCTCGTAGCTCTTGTGTAGGCTCATAACTCATACGCAAATAACCCACATCTTCGGCATTATAATTCATGCCATTAGACATAAAGCGAAACCGTTCGCCTTTTTTCAACACTCCTTCCACTACACGAACGTAAGCAACTGATCCCCTATATGTATTAAAAATTGAATCAAAAATTAGTGCTCTTAAGGGTTTATCTACTTCTTCTTTAGGTGCAGGTACTCGCTCTATAATTGTTTCCAAGAGTTTTAGAACTCCTTCACCCGTCTTCCCAGAAACATGGAGTATTTCCTCCATTTTACATCCAATTAAATCTACGACCTGCTGGCCTACACCTTCTGGATCGGATGATGGTAAATCAATTTTATTGAGAACGGGAATAATCTCAAGTCCTTGCTCAATGGCTTGATACAAGTTCGATATAGTTTGGGCCTCAATGCCCTGGGTAGCATCTACCACTAAAATAGCGCCCTCGCACGCTTTAAGAGCTCTAGAAACCTCATAGGCAAAGTCAACGTGACCAGGGGTGTCGATTAGATTAAAGAAATATTTTTCACCATTTGGACGTTCATAGTTGAGCTTTATTGCATGACTTTTAATAGTAATACCACGCTCACGTTCCAAATCCATATCATCGAGCATTTGCTCCTGCATTTGCCGTTCGGTGATAGTACCGGTGATCTGGAGTAACCGATCTGCTAGTGTACTTTTACCGTGGTCAATGTGGGCAATTATACAAAAGTTCCTGATATTAGACATATATTATAGGATATACATTAACCCAAATCCTCAGCTATTGGGACATTCTTAATCATAAAACATCACATCTCTGGACTAAGCAACTCTATGTGGAACCTAAACCGTTCTTGCTCGACAGACATCATTTCATAAGTTTCTTTGATCAACTTAAATACTTCGTCAGGCTCCCCAATGACCGTAGAAGAAAGATAACCTACCTCAATTTTCACCTCATACTGAGCTAAATGCTCCAACAAGTCTTGAACCAATTCGGTTGGGTTGTGCGTAGCCAAAGGAATATATGTTAATTGAGCAATCGTATGCATAATATAGAGCAGGTTAACATGTATAATATAGCATTAAAGCTGCAAATATTCTGTAGCATTAACTGCTTTTCATGGATATAAAATTCCCCATTTGGAATTTAATGTCTATATTTTAGCGCTTTAAATAAATGCCACACCACTGTATACAACTCCTTTGCACACCGCTTTATATGTTCATCATGTTCATGTTAGGGGATTTGTGCACTTTCATCCCTGCTAATCACCTGATGAATTTCCATTCGAATGATTATGTGCGTAAATCCCCTGTTATAACTCACTGACGCCCTATTACTGATTTCTACCCAATTTCTTTCTCTCATGATCCGAACACTTGACCACATGAACTCATTACGTATTGCCATTCAAAAAAAAAGGTCGATTGGATGAAATTAGTGCGTGAATATCCGCAACATTCCATACTATTCTTGGATTTGAGAAACAGCCAAATGGCTTTCGGTGGTTTGTTAGAAACAGCCTCTGAGGCTCCAGAATCTATGGTAAAACGCATGGATAAACAGGGCTTATGAAAGGTACTTTGCACTGATATATCCAAAGATTGGACCTAAAATGGCACAAACCTAGATTTATATGTAAAATTAAAGAGGATCTTTCATAAACTTCGTTGTATTGCTTCTGATGGAGTTAGCAGATTTAGTGATCTGGAAGCCTTAGACCATTCTGTTATAGATGCTGTTGTGGTTGGAAAAGCTTATTATGAAAGACATTTGAGTCTAGAGGAAATGACTTATTAGAATACGATACAATAGCAGTGGGAGGCTTAGTTGACTGGAAGGATGAACTCAATTATCCAACGACAAGCTCACAAATACATCCTATATTATATAGGAAATGATCTAACACCGCATTATGAACATATTCAGTAAATTTGGCTTAGGCCTAAAAAAACAACAAACTCTACCTTTCAAAGGGGAAAAATTAAAAAAAGAAGAGGAGGCATACAGCCTCAAGAAAAACCCTTACATTCGATGGACCATTTTTGGGGTATTTATACTCATTTCAATTTTGTCACTACCTCGTAGCGAGGTCCGAACCACCACTAACTATACAACCGGTCAGCCCTGGCGCGCCGATGACTTAACCGCACCCTTCACCTTTGCTATTAATAAAACACAATCAGAGATTGAGCAGGAACGCACGGACATACAGAAGCAGATACCCCCTATTTTTGTTGTGGACAATACTGCTCAGATGAATATTCAGTCCGAAATTGATTCTATTTACGTCGATACTCAATCTCTACTTCAAGCCTACCACCAATGGCAGCTTTCGCAAACCAAAAACTATCCAACGGCCTTAGAAGACAGTGTTCGTTTTTCTAGTGAGCTGCAAAACGCCTTTCTTGGACTCACCGACCCAACTCTAGAATTGCTTATGGAAAGCTATCATCAGGCAGCTGGCGATGCAGTTAATATCACCGTTAACCAAGTCTTTGCCAACTCTGATTTTGTCGGTAACAAAGTAAAAAGTACCCTCATTGTCCTACTCAATAGCTTAATAAACCAAGGTATTGTGGATGTGAATAAATCGATGGTCGACTATGATGTTTTCACTCTACTAAATATTTCCGCAAGCACTGAACAACCCATGAATATTGACCGTGTTCGAGACTTACGAGAAGCCAATGAATACAGTTTAGTACAACTAAATGCTCGTTTAAATACCGAAGAAACCCGATTAGCCGTTGAAATCTATAATAAGGTGATGAAGGCGAACTATCTTAACAGCCCGACCCGTCATCAGCAGCGCATAAACGAAGCAATTGCCAATATATCTCCCACTAAAGGAGCTGTAGCACAGGGGCAGGTTATTGTTCGACGCGGAGATATAGTTACCGAAGAAATTGCTAATACCCTGGAAAGTCTGGACGCCGCCCGAACACTTAATGCCTCTACCTTCGAAAGATATCTGCGCCTACTTGGCGGGATCATCCTAGTGGTTGTGATTAACTTTGTGTTCTACATTTATCTGCATCTCTACCGCCGAAAAATATTTGATGACAATGCCCAGTTTCTACTCGTATTCTTGGTTATGAGTCTAATAACTGCGCCAGCTGGTGCCCTGCTCTATTTTGATTTAGTGCATCCACTCTTTATTCCCATCGCCATTGTTCCCATTATTCTAACCATCATTTTTGACTCTCGTGTAGGTATCATCGCTTCCCTTACTCTAGCCTCACTCATAGGTCTGGTGCACGGGTATGACTTTGAATACACTATATCTTCGATTGCAGCATGCTCCATGGGCGTTTTTTCAGTGCGAGATATCCGAGATCGCTCCCAATTCTTTTTTGGAACCCCGAGCATTGTCTGGGGAACTTTCCTACTGACCTTAGGAGCGTTCAGCCTGGCTAAAATGGACAGCTTAGATGTAATGACCAATTACCTTTTCTACATTACTATAAGCTCCATACTTATTCTGTTTACCTATCCGCTCATCCTATTGATCGAGAAGTTATTCGATGTGGTCACTGATTTCACCCTACTTGAGCTTGGAGACACCAACCAGCCCTTGCTCAAAGAACTAATGAACAAAGCACCTGGAACCTTTCACCACAGCATGCATGTGGCAAATCTTGCGGAATCTGCTGCATCAGCCATTGGTGCAAAAGCGCTATTAAGCCGAGTTGGAGCGCTCTATCATGACATTGGGAAAATACTCAAACCCGAATACTACGTAGAAAACCAATCATCTGGGGTAAACGAACATGATAACTTAAAACCCCAAATGAGCGCCATGGTCATCAAGGCACACGTGAGTGAAGGCGTAAAAATTGCCCAAGAAGCAGGCCTGCCTAATAAATTAATCGATTTCATTAGCACCCATCACGGCACTTCGGTCATTCGATATTTCTTCGAGAAAGCCAAAGATAATGATAGTATGAAAGAAGTGACAGCCGAAGAAAAATTCCGCTATGATGGGCCCCTACCAGCTACCAAGGAAACCGGAATACTCCTACTGGCTGACGGTATTGAGGCCGCCTCCCGGGCCATGAAAAACCCTACTTATCCTCGCTTAGAGAATCTAGTCAATAGGATGGTGGATGAACGTGTAAAAGAGGAACAACTTGGACAATGTCCGCTTACCTTCAGAGATTTACAACTTATCAAAGAAGCTTTTTTGAATGTGCTCATGGGTATATATCACCATAGGGTAGAATATCCTGAAGAAGAGTTTGAACAGGATAAGCAAGAAAATAGCAAGCCAGAGGCTGATTCCAAGCCAGTAAACCAAGGAGAAGCCCCTTATGCAGAAAATCCAGCTAACACCGAACCAACGAGCTAAAAATGGCGAAAAAGGCTAAGGACCATGATCACTCAAGCATTCCCGCTACCTATAATGCCCAGCTTAACCATTACCTGCAGTTTATACGCCTAGAAAAAGGCCTAAGTACTCATTCGGTACAATCCTATGAAAATGACCTAAAACGCTACATCCAGTTTTTGGTTCATCATACTAAAATTCATGATCTAGCTGGGGTTACTATGTCTCACATAGAGTCCTTTTTACATTATCTAATCGATGAAAGTTTACTTTCAAGCAACAGTTTAGCCCGCAACATATCGAGTATTCGAGGCTTTCACGAATTTGCAGTAATCGAAAACTTCTGCCAAGCTAACCCAGCCGAACTCATCGAACTTCCCAAAAAAGCTAAAAATCTCCCTGAAATTTTAGATCCTTATGAAATATCTGCTCTATTGGAAAGTACCAACACAAAAACCCCTGCAGGTATACGCGATCGAGCCATCCTTGAAACGCTCTATGGCACAGGGATGAGAGTCAGCGAACTAACCGATCTAGAGACAGACCGCTTATTCTTTGAAATCGGCTTTATTCGTGTTATTGGAAAAGGACGCAAGGAACGTCTGGTTCCTGTAGGTGAAATGGCCCAAGATGCCTTGGAACACTATATCGAGCATGTACGACCGTTGTTTTTTAACCCAAAAAAAGCCGATAAAGCTAAAAATAAGGTCTTTTTGAACCAACGAGGAGGAGCTTTGAGTCGGATGAGCGTATGGAATATTGTCCAAAAAGCAGCTCAGGATGCCAATATCACCAAAAGCGTCTATCCTCATATTTTTCGCCATTCCTTTGCCACCCACCTACTCGAAGGCGGTGCGGATCTACGCGCGGTACAAGAAATGCTTGGCCACAGCTCCATTGTGACCACAGAAATCTACACACATGTCGACCGTAGCCTACTCCGAGATATCCATATCCAGTATCATCCGCGCGGCTAGGTAGTGAAAATGATGTCGAGTTTGACTACTTTCAATTACATATCATTCAAAAACCAAACCGCAATGCCTAAAATAACTGTTTCCACTAATCGAGCCGCATACTCTTATTCACTTTTTGGGTTGATGAATAATACGGCTGCTTCAAAGAGAATTGTATCTCTTATTCTATTCTTTATCGGTCTTTTTTTGAGTATGAGCTTCTCCGTAAGGGCTCAGATCGGTTGGAGTAAAGCCTATGAGAACGGTTTAGTGGTTACTGCCGAGAGCGCAGCCTCAAAGGTCGGCCAGCACATCCTCCAACAAGGCGGAAATGCTGTCGACGCAGCCATCGCTGTACAATTCGCACTTGCCGTCACGCTTCCAAGAGCCGGCAACCTTGGTGGCGGGGGCTTCATGATGGTGCATATGGCCGATGGCACGGTTGCTTCGCTGGACTTCCGTGAGCGCGCACCAGGGCTCGCCCACCGCGACATGTACCTAGACTCCGATGGGAATTACCTATCTGATCTTAGCAAAACAGGAGCCCTTGCGGTAGGCGTACCTGGAACGGTAGATGGTATGGTAAAAGCACATACGCGCTTCGGAAGTTTAGCCTGGGCGGATTTGATAGCACCAGCTATCTCACTTGCAAGCAAAGGCTACGCCCTCTCCTACTCCCAAGCATCTTCATTGAATTATGCCAGATCGGCGTTTGCCCCTTATGAGGCATCTAAAAAATACTTTTGGGCCCCTTGTGAAAAACCCAGCATTTCGTCAAATATTGTAAAGGCCACGAACAGCGCTGAAGCAACAGGCCTAGACAAAGCCACAAACACATTAAGCAGTGACCCAACAAACGAAGCCTGCCGAACATTTGAAGAAGGGGAATATTTCCTGCAAACCGACCTAACACGGACGTTAGAGGCTATTGCAGAGAATGGACGAGATGGTTTTTACGAGGGGTGGGTAGCCAAACGTTTTGTGGAGACCATGACGAAGTATGATGGACTGATAAGCTATAAAGATTTAATAGCTTATGAAAGTGTGTGGAGAGAACCCTATGAGATAGAATTTCGAGGGTATCAGTTGCATATTATGCCACCACCAAGCTCTGGAAGTATTGCGGTGGGGCAAATTTTACGAATGATGGAAACACAAGAGTTGGACACTATAAAACATCATTCCGCTGCCTATTACCACCTTTTGGCTGAAGCGATGCGGAGAGCATTTGCTGACCGAGCGTACTATTTGGGGGATCCTGATTATTATCCAGTACCCAGCCGGTCTTTAAGCCAGACCGACTATGCGGCCGAACGAATGGAAAGCTTTGATCCAAACCGCGCGACCCCTTCTAACGAAATACGTCATGGAGAGGTCACCATCCCCCAAGAAAGTTATGAAACCACCCATTTCTCGATAATGGATGCCCAAGGAAATGCTGTAGGAATCACAACTACCTTAAATGGCTCTTTCGGCAGTAAAATAGCTGTAGATGGAGCAGGATTTTTGCTCAATAACGAGATGGATGACTTTTCTGCCCAGCCTGGAACACCCAACATGTTTGGGTTACTAGGGGGCGAAGCCAATGCAATTGTACCCGGTAAACGTATGCTGAGCAGTATGACACCAATTATTGTAAGTAAAAATGGGCAGACAAAAATGATTGCTGGTGCTGCTGGAGGGCCACGAATTATCAATGCTACCCTACAAAACGTACTCAATGTACTACTCTTTGGAATGAACGCCCAACAAGCCAACGCCGCTCCGCGCATTCATCACCAGTGGTATCCCGACCAGCTATTTTTTGATCCCATGAGCCTAAGCGCTGACACCCAAGCTTTATTACGAACTAAAGGTCATTCCCTTGCTCAAACCACTTTAGCTAGAGTTCATTCTATTGTGGTCGATTCGAAAGGACGCCTCACGGGGGGCGTAGATCCTAGGGGTGATGGATATGCGGCTGGCTATTAGCTAAACAGCCTCAGAGGAGAGCTATAGCTTTCTCGTAAGCTTGTTGAATATTCACCTTATTCACTTCACTGTGGGAGGTATAGAAAAGGACCTCACCATTAGCAATGACTAGCACCTGGGGAGATTCATGTCGAACGGAGGTTTTTTTGGCTATATACTGGGATATTGGACGAAATCGAACTACTTCGACCATACTACGATCCATTTCCGACCACTCTACAAGTGGAACACTGTCTAAGTTTTGCTTGGCGAAGAAACTCACTGCACAACTCTCTGAATGCTTTAAAATAAGTTGAACTCGGGCACCAGACGCAGCAAATACTTCTTCTACAGCATCCTCGGATTCCAGTTGCAACCAATCGGTTTCTTCTGTGCCTTTACCTATTAGTTTGTTTAAAAATCCCATGTCAAAATTAACTATAAGTTTAGTTGCTTTCGTTGTTTTTAATATACGAGCTTTGTTACTTAAGTGTTCGAAGTGCTTTGGCACTTCACAATTGTTTGAAATACATTGAGTAGTGCAATGTTAGATGGACTCAGAACCATAACAACAGATTCTATGCAATGGTTTACCAACCCTCATCACTTACTTTGTATGTAACTCTGAATAGAAACATTAACCCTATCCACCTACGCTCATTTATGACAACCAATACTCAAATGCAATGGCTTGGACATTCTGCTTTTCGCATCGTAAGCCCAGACGGCCATATCATCTACATTGACCCTTTTTTAACTCAGAACCCCAGTACACCTCAACAGTGGAAAAAAGTAGACGAAGCTGATTTTATTTTCTTGACTCATGGCCATCAAGATCACGTTGGGGATACCCTCGACATAGCTACGAAAACGGGTTGTAGAGTAGGTGGCATGGTAGAATTAATGGGTTTACTGGAATTCGAAGGGCTACCAGATTCGCAAAGTATCAATTTTAACAAAGGGGGCAGTGTGCACTTCAATGATTTCTCAGTCACCATGGTCCATGCCAATCATTCAACTTCCTACAAAGGTGCCTATGCTGGAGAAGCAGCGGGACTTATATTTTCCTTTGAAGATGACATCTGCGTTTATCATATGGGCGATACCAATATTTTTGGGGATCTACAACTCTATGGCGAATTGTATGAGCCTGATATCGTGCTAGCTCCTATCGGTGATCTCTTTACGATGGGTCCCGAAGAAGCAGCTTACGCGATTAAACTTATTGATCCGACTTTGGCTATTCCTATCCATTATGGAACATGGGAAGCGATTGCTTCAGATCCGGTTGAATTCAAATATTTTGTGGAAGAAGACGAAGGAATTCAGGTAATTATACCAGCCATAGGCACTGATATTTTTTAACTTTGTGACCCACCTAAACCAAGAAACATGAATAACAAACAACCAACTACATTCACTCGAAATACATTCTCACTCACTATTTTATTTGTACTAGGCATCGCACTTTTTACTTCATCAAACATTCGTGCAAATTCTGGATTTGCACTTACAGATAGGTGGACAACTACAGAAATGATCCATATAAAAGCAGTGCATCCTGCGGCATATTTCTGGTGGGGACAAATTGGTCATCGCGCCACCGGATGGATTGCACTAGATCTATTAAATTCGGAAGCCCGGCAAGCAGACGAGCGCATGTTAGATGGAAATTCCTTGGCCGAGGTGAGTACCTGGATTGATGAAGTTCGCGCAGATCCTAGCTTTGATTACATGAGTCCACGGCATTATATAACCATGCCGCCAGGTAAAACATACAAAACAGCCGTAAAAGCCGAGGGAGGCGATGCACTTTGGGTGCTGGATAAAATGGTTAGTGAGCTAAAAGAAGGCAAACCAAGCTCTGATCAGGAAGCAATCAACCTGAAGGTGTTGGTGCACTTAAATGGGGATTTACACCAACCTTTACATGTGGGCAATGGTACGGATCGTGGGGGGAAATGATGTGCGTTTAGAATGGTTTGGAGACCGATCAAATTTACATCGAATTTGGGACAGTGAAATGATTGACTCTAAGCAGCTTAGTTTTAGTGAACTTGCTGATTTTATTGATGATGAATTAGATGATTCAGTGATTGAAGTGTGGCAATCTACGCATTGGCATGACTGGGCAATGGAGTCGCAGTCACTTCTAAACCAGGCTTATGACCTCCCAGAAAATGGGCCTTTAAGCTATGAATATATGTTTAAGAATTATGACACTGTTCAACTTCGTTTATTGCAAGCAGGGTTTAGAATGGCTGGAGTCATTAACGATATATATGGGAATTAATGAGCAAAAAAAAATGGCGCTGGGGAATACTCAGTACGGCAAATATAGGTCGAACACGCTTTATCCCCGCCCTTCAATCCATACCTGATGTAGAAGTAGTCGCAGTGGCCTCGCGCAATCTCCAAAAAGCAGAAGCATTTGCCAGTGAATGTGGAATAGCAGAGGCTTACGGAAGTTATCAGGAACTCATGGAACATCCCGATATCGATATCTTATACAACCCAACCCCGAATTATCTACACGTATCTTTAAGCATTAAAGCACTCGAATACGGTAAGCATGTACTCTGCGAAAAACCTATTTCGGTGACCGCCCGCGAATTAGACCAACTGGTTCAAGCTCAGCAGCAATATCCACTGACACGCGTTATGGAGGGTTTTATGTACCGTTTTCATCCACAATGGCGCTATATTCATGAGCTCATTCGAGATAAAAAGATTGGGAAAATAACCCACATACATGCTATTTTTACTTATTTCAATGACGATCCAGCAGATGTTCGTAACCAAGATAATTTAGGCGGAGGTGCTCTTTTAGACATAGGATGTTACTGCGTGGATGTCGCCAAAATGATTTTTAATGGAAGTCCTAAAAGTATTCAATCTTATGTTGAGTATGACCCCATCTTTTCTACCGACCGACTAACCACCGCTTTGCTGGAATTTAAAGAGGGTATTGCTACACTAGTATGCTCTACCCAGACCTTTTCCTTTCAACAAGTATACATTCATGGAACCAAAGGCCGCATCGAAGTGAATATCCCTTTTAATTCAGCTTCGGATGAGGAGCCTCGTAGCATTCGAATCATCACCAAGGAGGGAGTTTTGAAAAAAACCTTTGACCAAATCAATGCCTATGTGCTAATGGCTCAAGCTATGCAACAAGCTATTGAAAAGAAGCATCCTTTACCAATTACCCTTCAAGATTCAATGGAAACGATGGCTATTATTGATCGACTATTGTATCCAAAAAACAATGGTTTCGGGAGTTATACCCCATGAAAAAGGCAGTAGACATAAAAGCAGACGTGGTAGCAGGGCACCGCGACTATGACATGATTGTTGTTGGAGCGACTGGCTTCACGGGGCGACGTACGGCACGTGAATTAATTAACAAATACTCCGCTACCTATCGAATTGGGCTGGCTGCCCGAAATAAAAGACGCTTAGAGGCTCTAGCAACTAGACTTGGTTTATGTACCAAAGATTGTTTCACCGTAGATACCACCAATACCGAGGTTGTTAGAAAAGTAGTCGGGCGTACCCGCTTAATCATAAGCACTGTGGGACCCTATGCGCTATATGGGGAATCCGTGATTGCTGCATGTGCACAGTGTGGTACACATTATACCGACATAACTGGAGAGGTTGATTTTATTGCTCGCATGAGCAGACGCTACGCAGAAAAGGCGAGAGCTTCTGGAGCGCGATTGGTTTCATTTTGCGGCTTTGATAGTGTTCCTGCTGAGGTAGCCGTTCACAAACTTGCCCAACGCTTTGGCCCTGAAGAAGAGCTCACCATTCAATCCTACTACACCACCAAGGGAGGACTAAACGGAGGAACCATCGCTACCATGCTCAATAAATTAGCCACGGGTGGGGCTAACCAAAGTGTAGGCCCAGATGTGTTGATCGAAGCGAACAAGTACGTCGAGAACGCTGAAAAGGTAGAAGACAAATACAATACCCTAAAACCTCCCACCTTGATTCAACCGAAAGGTGCTCGATTTTTTGGTTTTGTTAGACGCATTCAGCGTTGGAGCACTCCGTTTATAATGAGTGGGGTTAATGCCCGTGTGGTATACCGTTCCGTTAATGACATCCAACAGGCAGGCAACTATTCGTTTAAATATTTCGGCTACTCTGAGCAAAGTAGCTTAGGACGATGGTATGCGCCGATGTCATTTATTACCACGAGTATTCTACTATTATGTTTGGCTAGTCTTGGCCCTTTTGCATGGTTTAGACGTATTCTTTCATATCTAGTACCCGCACCAGGTCAAGGCCCATCGGAAAAGTCTATTAAGCAAGGTTTCATGCGACTACATGTGTTTGCAAAAAGTAGTTCTGGACAGAAAGAAGAGCTTCAATGTTTTTTTTCAGGTGATCCAAGTAACAAGGCCACTGTTTTTTTTCTGGTTCAATCTTCGATTTTACTTTTAAAAGAAATAGAAGCTAAGTCGTTGGCACAGCCCGGTTTTCATACTCCTTATACTGCTTTTGGGGAGGCTCTAGAGCAGCAATTAACCAGCCAGGGGTACGAAATAACTATTTGAAAGGGAATTTTTTTGTATTTTTTTTCAATTAATTTAATGTTCTGTAAAACATTAAACTAACTACAACATTATAATGCGTTTGCTGGTTTATGCATTCTTGAGAATGCTAAGTACACTTATAAGCATAAAACTTTCACTCATATATATTTAAAATACTCCGCCTATGCCATCGATGGTTACC
>MDTG01171288.1_pt1 | contig 12629 bp, 12 predicted proteins | sample 811421 | NCBI WGS metagenome assembly MDTG01 (sample SAMN05326645, study PRJNA326480) | marine metagenome | isolation source: seawater | place: Pacific Ocean: South East | collected 2011 | reverse complement strand
TTCTCCAGAATTATATCAAATTCTATGTAGAAAAATTATAGAGAGAAATTATTTTCCGTCAGTTTTTAGAGCCGGGTTTCAAGCCGAGAGACCTGACAGTAATTTATTTTTAGAACAATGGATACCTTTTGATATGACTAATATGTCTACAAGTGACAATAGAGACCTAGATTTGTCATTAGATTTCAAATTTGGTCGATCTGGAGACTGGAGAAGAGCGCCAAAAGATTGGAGCATTTATCACCCAAGTCATGACGATTACCAGTTACCAGGTAAATGCAGACGATGGATAGGTAGAGCACTTAATGTGATGAATAGAATTGCGAGCATAAATCAAAAAGAGATTGATAAAGCTTTTACACAGGCAAATAAGAGAGGTTATGCATTAGTAGGATTCGCAAGTCATGATTTTAGAGATTTAGGAGTCGAAGTAGAATATTTACATGATCTGATTAAAAAATCGAATAAAAAGTTTAAAGATGTAAAATATGAGTTTGCAGAGGCAAAATATGCTTTTTCAAAAATTGCAAAACTTAAAGAGAAAATAAATATAAAACCGCTTAAATTTAATGTGAAGTTTTTTAAAGAATCGAAAAAAGATTTCGCTAAGATTGAGGTACGAGTTAAACAAGGAGAAGTCTTTGGTCCACAGCCTTTCTTAGCCATTAAAACAAAAAGTAATAGATTTATAAACGATAATTTTGATTTTTCTTCTTCTAAGAAAAAATGGTATTATGCATTTCATAGTGACACAATACCTATCAATGATATTTCTACTATCGGGATAGCAGCCAATGATAAGTTAGGTAATACATGTATCAAAAAAATTCATTTTAAAAAAAAGTCAATTAGATTTGAGTAAAATGGTCTCCTTTAAAAACTTTTACCTAATTATTCAAAAATTAAAATTCGATAAATTCTTTTTATTTTTTTTTTTAGTTTGTTTAATTTCAGCACTACTGGAAGTAATTAGCATTGGATCAATCTTACCTTTGATAAGTTTAGTATCTAACGAAGGGCTAATAAAGACTTATCCTAAAATTTATAATCTTCTAATTTTTTTTTCACCTTTAAATTTATTTGAATTAGATATTTCTGATGAAGTGAAGGTAATTGTATCAGTATGTTTTTTAACATTTTTAATATTTTTATTTCGATTTTTTTTTCAAATTTTTACAGATTGGGTTAAGGCAAGTTTTATTTATAACTTAGAATACTCTATGGCAAACAAACTTTTTAAAAATGTGATGTATGCACCTTATGAATTTCATCTTAAATCAAACAGCTCAGATTTTCATAGGGATATTCAAAATAATATTGGTTATTTCTCAGCAACAGCAAATGCAATTACTGTATTAATGATTGAAATTTTAATCATTATAGGTTTAATAATTTTGGCTCTTAAAATAAACTTTTTTGCTACGGTAATAATAATCTTCTTTTTGACATCTTTTGGTTTACTTTTTCTAAATATTACAAAAAAAGTAAATTTTTCACTTGGTAAAGATGTTCATGAGTCTTCACAGTCAAGAGTGAAAAATCTTATTGAAGGTTTAGGCGGGATTAAAGAAATTTTAATTTTTAATAAATTAGAGACATTCATTTCACAATTTAAAAAATCTAACTCAAGGTTAACAAATGCAAAGAAAAAGAATACTGTTATCGGCAATCTCCCAAGATTTATAGTTGAATTTTTGCTAATAACAGTTCTATTATTTGCTCTTGTAATAATAACATTCACAGCTAACTCAATCTCAGGTAATTTGACTATTATAGGCTTTTTTGTTGCCACATTTATTCGTGTTACACCATCAGCCTATAGAATTATAAGTTCTCTTCAAAGAGTAAAATTTACTCAAAAAATTTTACAAAGTCTCAGAAAGAATATTTTTTTCTTCGATGAATTGGCAAGAAATAATCAAAGTCCAAAATTAAAAGTAAAAAAAAATAATTTGATTGAAATAAGAGATAAGATTAAAATTAATAATCTTAATTTTTCTTATGACCCAAGTCGAAATATATTTTCTGACCTAAACTTAGAAATTAAAGTAGGAGATACAATCGGGATTTTTGGTGATAGCGGATCAGGCAAAAGTACATTTGTTAATCTCTTGATAGGCATGTTAGAGCCTAAAAGCGGGGAAATTTTAATTAATAACAAAAATATTTCGTCTAATTTAGAAAATTGGAAAAGTAATATTGGATATGTACCTCAAAACATTTTTTTAATGGATGATACTTTTAAAAAAAATATATCTTTTGATTTTGAGGATGGGTTAGAAAATACTGAAAGATTAATGTATTGTATAAGACAAGCAGATTTAGAAAATTTTATTAATAGCCTTCCAAATGGTCTAAACACGGTAGTTGGTGAGAGAGGAAGCCGTATATCTGGTGGCCAACTACAGAGAGTAGGTATTGCTAGAGCTTTATTTCATGACCCAAAAATTTTAATTTTTGATGAGTCTACAAGCGCTTTAGATAATGAAACTGAATTAGAAATCATGAAAAATATATACTCTTTTAAAAACAAAAAAACTCTCATTATCGTTACTCATAAAAAAGAACTTCTAAAAGTCTGTGACAAAATTTATAAGTTGGAAAATGGAACATTTAAAGTAGATGAAAAATAAAAATTTTATTCGAATAATTCCAAAATTAGATATTAAAAATGGAATGTTAATTAAAGGAATAAATCTAGAGGGTTTAAGGGTTCTTGGTAATCCCTTTGATTTTGCTCAATACTATTATAAAAATTTAGCGGATGAGATTTGTTACATCGATAATGTTGCCAGTTTATATGGAACTAATAACTTAAGTAGTTTTATCTCAAACACTGCAAAAAATATTTTTATTCCAATATCAGTAGGTGGAGGAATAAAGAATGTTGAAGATATTGAGAGAATGTTTAATTCAGGTGCCGATAAAGTATCTCTAAATTCAGCTATAATTAATGATATAAAATTTTTAAAAAAAATTGCAAAGATTTTTGGATCTGCAAATATTACAGTTATTATTGAATATATAAAAATAAATAAGAAATATTATATAACTAAATCAACTGGTAGAGATTTAGTAAATATTGACCCTATCACTTGGGCAAAAAGAGTTGAAGATAACGGCGCCGGTGAAATATTTTTGACATCCATAAATCATGAGGGAATGAAAAAGGGTTTTGATATTCCTACAATAAGAAAAATATCAGATAAATCCTCAATTCCTATAATAGCTCACGGCGGTGCTGGAAATATTAATCATATATTAAATCTTGTAAGAAATACAAAAGTTTCAGGAGTCGCACTTTCCAGCCTATTACATTACGATATAGCGCACACCTTTAAAAAACCTTTTTTTAAATTAGGAAATTTAAATTATTTACAATCTTTAAGAAGAAATAAAAAAGAAAAAAACTTTTTATATTTGATTAAAAAAAAATTAAAATCGGAAGGCTTTAATGTCAGATATTAGCTATAAAAAGATAAAAATCGGAATAATTGATTTAAAGTCTCACAATTTATTTAGCATTTTTCAAGCAACAAAAAATGTTGGTTATAATGTTAGCACAATTAATGGTCATAAAGAAATAAGTAAAAAAGATATTATAATTCTTCCTGGAGTAGGATCTTTTAAACATGCAATGAAGCATCTAAAAAGTTTTAGTATAGATCAAGAATTAAGTAAATTTGTAATAGAAAAAAATAAATGTATTTTTGGGATATGTCTTGGAATGCAACTTTTATTTTCATCCAGTGAAGAATTTGGGCACTCAAAAGGTTTAAACTTTGTAAAAGGTAGTGTTAAAAAATTTAAGAAAAACTCTAAAAATTTTAAAATTCCACACATAGGGTGGAATAACATTAAGAAAATAAATCATAATTTTATTCAAAAAAAAAACCTTAATCAAAAATATTATTTTACGCATTCATTTTATTGTGAACCAAAAAATAAACAAGATATTCATACAAAAACATTTTATGCGGGAAAACAGTTTTGTTCTTCTGTCATTCATAAAAAAATTATTGGTACACAGTTTCATCCTGAAAAAAGTGGTTTGGCTGGTCTAGATATTATTAAAAATTTAAAGAATTTTATATGAAATTAAAAACATTATACGGTTTACCAAGAAAAGTTATTTTTTGTAAAAAAACTCTTATATCAAATCAAAGACCAGTCTCAGCTGTTGAATTTTTACATAAAAAAAAATCAAGAAAAAAAACATTAAATATTGATAGAAATGGTATTTCAGACTCATGGAAATACTCACGTCTTAAAAAGAAAATAAATTTTAAAATAAGAGAGAAACAATTATTGAATTTACTTGAAAAGCATAGAGGAAAATATGGTGAATTTGATTGCATAGTTCCTAGCAGCGGTGGAAAAGATAGTTGCTATGCAGCTCACATTTTAAAATTTAAGTATGGCATGAATCCACTGACGGTTACGTGGCCTCCTAATATTTATACTTCATATGGTTATGAAAATTTTAAAAATCTCCTTAAGTCTAGTAAACTGTCTAATGTTTCCGCTAAAAGAAATAATAAAATAATGAGATTACTCACTAAACTAGCCGTTGAAAACTTGATGCATCCATTTCAGCCATTTATGTTAGGTCAAAAAATCTACCCAATAAGAGTAGCTGCTAAAATGAAAATACCTCTGATTTTTTATGGAGAAAATGAAGCTGAACACGGGAATCCTATAAGTGATAATTCTTCATCTTTGAGAAAAAAATATTATTTTACTCATAATAATTTGAATGATTTGTATTTAAGTGGATTGAGTCTTAAAGAAATTACGGAAAAATATAAACTTAAAATAAACGAACTAAAAGATTTTATACCTCCGAATGAAAAGGATTTAAAAAATTTTCCCTTAGAAGTTCATTATTTAGGCTATTATATTAACTGGGTTCCACAAGAGACATTTTACTATTCGGTAGAAAATTGTGGTTTTAAACCCAGACCATTTAGAACTCAAGGAACTTATAGTAAATATAACAGTATTGACGATAAAATAGATGACCTTCATTTTTATACGCTTTATACAAAATTTGGAATTGGGAGAGCAACTTATGACGTTTCTCAAGAAATAAGAAATGACCATCTAAATATTGAAGAGGGAAAAAAACTTATAAAAAAATATGACGGAGAATTTCCTTCAAGATATTTTAAAGATATTTTATCGTATTTAAATTTAAAAGAGAGTAAATTTTTTCATATTTTAAATAACTTTAGATCTCCTCATTTATGGAAAAAACAAAATAAAAAATGGAAATTAAGACACACTGTAAATAAAGATGGAACTGATGATTAATCTTGTATTTAATTAAATATAAAATGAAAAATATTATTAAAAATTATAAAAATATTAAAGTCTTGATTACTGGATCTACTGGGTTTAAAGGTGCTTGGCTTAGTTACTGGCTTTCAAATTTAGGTGCAAAAGTTATTGGTGTTGGGTTGCCTGCGGAAAAAGACTCGATCTTATTCAAACAATTAAACCTAAATAAAAAAATTTCTCAATATATTTTAGATATAAATAATTTTACCAAAATTAATGATTTAGTAAAAAAGGAAAAACCTGATTTGATTTTTCACTTAGCAGCCCAATCAATTGTTTCGACAAGTTATAAGGAACCCCTTAAAACTTTTCAATCAAACATTATAGGAAGCGCAAATATACTAGAGTCTTATAGAATAAATAAAACACCAGCAATGGTGTTTATCACATCTGATAAATGTTATTTAAACTTAGATAAAAAAAAAGATTACAAAGAAAATGATATTTTAGGTGGCCTAGACAATTATTCATCTTCTAAAGCTAGTGCAGAACTTATTTTTTGCTCATATTTTTACAGTTATTTAAAGCAAAATAAAAAATATCTTCCTATTGGAACTGCAAGAGCTGGAAATGTAATTGGTGGAGGAGATATGAAGGCAAATAGATTAGTGCCCGATATAGTAAAATCAATCAAAAATAACAATAAGATATTGATAAGAAATCCAAATTCCACGAGGCCTTGGCAACATGTTCTAGAACCCCTTTCAGGATATTTAATTTTAGGTCAAAAGTTTTTGAATAAAAATTTAAAAATTTCAACTTATCCAAGTTGGAATTTTGGTCCAGAAAAAAAAAATTGCAAAAATGTTACCCAAGTTGTTGAAAAAATATTAGCAGATTGGCCAATAAATAAAAAAATCATAATAAAAAAAGAAAAAATGCATGAGTCAAAATTTTTGTCATTAAATATAACTAAAGCAAAAAAAGAATTGAATTGGAAACCAAGATTATCTTTCTCCCAGACTATTAGTTTTACAGTTGATTGGTATAAGAATTATTTTAAACACAATAATATGAGAAAGATAACTTCTGATCAAATAAATCATTATATGGAAATTTAAATTATGAAAGTTGTAATTTTAGCAGGAGGTCTTGGAACTAGATTATCGGAATATACCAAAGTTATTCCTAAGCCCATGATTAAAATTAACAAAAAACCTATAATTAGCCACATCATTGATCATTACTCTAAATTTGGGTTCAAAGAATTTTATATTGCTACTGGATATAAAGGAAAAATCATCAAAGATTACTTTAAAGGTAGATTCAAAAACAAAAAAATTAACATCATAGATACCGGGCAAAAAACAATGACCGGTGGTCGATTAAAAAGGTTAAAGCCATTTCTAAATGAAACTTTTTTGATGACTTATGGTGATGGCGTTTCTAATATTAATATAAGATCATTAATTAATTATCATAAAAAAAAAAATAAATTAGCTACACTAACAGCTGTAAGACCACCTGCTAGATTTGGCGCCTTAAAAATTAGAAATGGAAAAGTTATTTATTTTAAAGAAAAATCTAAACTTGATGAAAGTTGGATAAATGGTGGCTTCTTCGTGCTAGAGCCAGAATTCCTGAATTATATAAAAGGTGATCAAACTTTTCTAGAGAGAGAACCCTTAGAAAAAGCTTGTCGAAAAAAACAATTGAATGCTTATAAACATAAGGGATTTTGGCAATGCATGGATACAAAAAGGGATAAAGATTATTTAGAAAAAATTTTAAGAAGGAAAAAAATTGTTGAGTAAAAAAAAGATTTTAATTGTCGGAGGGACAGGTTTTATTGGTTATCACTTAGCTAAAAAATGTCTCAAAAAAAAGTGGCAAGTATTTAGTATATCAACTAAAAAGCCATCTAAATCAAGATTTTTGAAAGATGTACATTATTTAATAGCTGATATTTCAAAAAAAAATGACCTTAAAAAAAGAATAAATCAAAACTTTAACTATGTAGTTAATTTTGGAGGCTATGTAGATCATTCTAATAAGAAAAAAACATATAATTCGCATTTTATAGGGTGTAAAAATTTGGTGGATTTTTTTGTGAAAAAAAAACTCTCGATGTTTATTCAAATAGGCAGCAGCACAGAGTATGGTGTAAACAAATCACCATTTAAAGAAAGTATGAATTGTAAGCCCACTTCAGTTTATGGAAAATCAAAATTACTATCCACTAATTATTTATTGAAAAATTTTAAAACTAAAAAATTTCCAGCAGTAATTTTAAGACTTTTTCAGGTTTATGGCCCCAATCAATCCACGAACCGAATTATTCCTATAGCAATTGATAATTGTATAAAAAATAAAAAATTTCTATGTTCCCCTGGAACTCAAAAAAGAGATTTTATTTTTGTAGATGATTTAATTAATGCAATTTTTTTAACATTTCAAAAAAAACAATCAATAGGACAAATAATAAATATTGGTTCAGGAAAACCAAAAAAAATCAGAGACATAGTAACTTTTATTAATAAGCGTGTCAAAAAGGGAAAACCCTTATTTGGAAAAATAAAAATGAGAAAAGATGAAGTTATGCAAAACTATGCAGAAATAAGTAGAGCTAAAAGTATACTTAACTGGAAACCAAGAGTGAAAATTTTTGACGGAATAACCAAAACTATAAATTCGTATGACAAATGAAAAAAATTATCCATTAGTAAGCATAATTATGAATTGCTATAATGGTGAAAAGTTTTTGGAAGAAAGTTTACAAAGTATTATTAAACAGTCTTATCAAAATTGGGAGCTAATTTTTTGGGATAATCTCTCTTCGGATACTTCTTCAAAAATAATTAAAAGATATAAAGATTTAAGAATTAAATATTATCTTTCTGGAAAATTTGAAAAACTTTATAAAGCTAGAAATTCAGCTTTAGAAAAAACAAAAGGAGATTACATATGTTTTTTAGATACTGATGATACTTGGGATCAAGATTTTCTTAAGAGTCACATAAAAAAAATATTAGAATTAAAGTGTGATGTTGTTTATTCAAAATATTTAATTCTAAATGAATTTAGAAAAAAAACATATCTAAATGAAAAAGGTGAAATTCCCTCAGGCATGATTACTACTAATTTATTAAAACGATATTTAATAGGAGTAAACGCAATATTACTCAATAAAAAAATTTTTGATGAATTCAGATTTAATCCTAAATATGAAATTATAGGTGATTTTGACTTTTTTTTAAGATTAAGTTTATGCAAAAAATTTTTTCCAATTCAAGAAGCTTTTTTAACATATAGACACCATCCAAATAATTTTACTAATACTAACATTGATATTTATATCAAAGAATTGAAAGATTGGATTAAGGAAAATGAGTATCTATTTGAAAAAATAAGTAATTTGAATAGATTAAAAATTAATGTTCTTAAATTACAAATAAAAAAAATATTTAAATTCTTTTTTTAGATAAAGATTATATGAATATAAAAAAAACAAATTTTAATTTATTAGATTGTACATTAAGAGATGGGGGTTATTATAATAATTGGAATTTTTCAAAAAAAATAATTCAAAATTATATCAATGGCATCTACACTACAGGTATAAGGCATATTGAATTGGGATTTAGATTTTATGAAAAAAATCATACCAAGGGGTTAACTGCTTATACAAATAAAGAGTTAATAAATGGTCTAAGAATTCCTAAAGAAATAAAAATTGGAGTAATGATTAATGCAGGAGATCTTATTCAGAACAATAAAGTTGAAATTAAAATCTTAAAAAAATTGATTAATAAAAATAATTACGACAAAATTGATTTTATCAGACTTGCATGTCATCAAAATGAAGTTTTTCTAATAAGTAATTGTATAAAATACTTAAAGTCTCTAAAATTGAAAATTTTTATTAATGTTATGCAATGTACTGAAATAAATAATAAAAAACTTAAAAAAATTTGCGAATTTTTGAAAAAAAATAAAATTTCTATTATTTATATTGCAGATAGTCTTGGGTGTCTGAAACCTAAACAATTAAAAAAAATTTCTGCATTTTTTAAAAAAAATTGGGATGGTCAAATAGGGTTGCACGCACATAATAATTTAAAATTGGCTCTTAAGAATTCAATGATTGCAATTAAAAATGATTTCAAATGGATTGACTCCACTGTAACAGGAATGGGGAGAGGACCTGGTAATTTAAAGACAGAGGATATTCTTCAAAAGACGAATAATTATTTTTTAACAAAAGAATTTAAAAGAACTAAATCACACTTCAATAATCTTAAAAATATTTATAGGTGGGGGCCAAATAAGTATTATAAATTTGCAGCACAAAAAAAAATACACCCAACTTACATTCAAAAAATACTTGCAGATAGCAGATACTCCACTAAAGAATATAATAAAATTTTACCATCCCTTGCAAAAGTAAATACAAAAAAATTCAACGCTTATAGATTATTTAATTCAATATATTTTAATACACAAAAAACAAAAGGTCAGTGGTCTCCAAAAAATATTTTAAAAAATAAAGATATTTTAATTTTAGGCCCAGGTAAAAATTTAAAAATAAATTCTAGACAAATAGAAAAAATGATTAATGAAAAAAATTATTTTGTAATTTCTTTAAACACATTTCAATCTATAAATGAAAAATACATAAAGTTAAGAGCCATCTGTCATCCTTTTAGAATATCATCAGAAATAAATAAAATGAAAAAGTTTAAAAGTAAATTTGTAATTCCATTTTCATCTTTTTCAACAAACTTTAAAAAATCAATTAATCTAAAAGATAAAAATTTTTATGATTTTGGAATGGCTATAAAAACAGAAAATCCTTTAATTGTAAAAAATACTTACTGCATTTTACCTAGTCCTCTTGCAATTGGATATGCTCTAAGTTTGGTAATTGCAGGCCAAGCAAGATCACTTAATATAGCTGGATTCGATGGATATGAGAAATCAGATCCTGATTTTGATATTACGGAACAGCTGATAAAATTATTTGTAGATAAATATTTTAAGAAGAAAATAATTAGTTTAACAAAAACAAAATTTAAGAATTTAGTTTATAACCTTAAAAATGAATAACGTACATATAATTATACCAGCAAGATTTGAGTCATCTCGTTTACCAGGCAAACCTTTAAAAAAAATTCTTGGAAAAGAAATGATCATAAGAGTTGCTGAAGTATGTAAAAAGGTTATTGGATCTAAATATTTACATATCGCAACAGATAATAAAAAAATCCTTCAATTAGTTAGAAAAAAAAATTTTAATTCAATTTTAACGCCAAAATCTTGTAAAACAGGAACAGATAGAATTGCATATGCATCAAAAAAAATTAAATCAAATATTATTTTAAATGTTCAAGGAGATGAACCTCTTGTTAAACCAAGTGATATTAAAAAGGTAATTCAACTAAAAAAGAAAAATCCAAAATATGTAATTTGTGGGTATGCAGAAATTCATAATAAAGAAGAGGTTAATAGTCCTAACACAATTAAAGTAGTTAAAAATAAAAAAAACGAATTAATTTATTTCTCAAGGTCAAAGATCCCTGAGAGTAAAAATAAAAATAATAAAAAATTTTTTAAACAGGTTTGCATATATTGTTTTTCAAAAAAACAATTAGAAAAATTTTCTAAGTCAAAAAGAAGTTTAATCGAAAAGATTGAGGACATTGAATTGCTTAGATTTTTAGACTTAGATATTAAAATTAAAATGTGTAAAGTTTCAGCTACGACAGCAGTTGATGTGCCAAGTGATTTAAAAAAAGTTGAAAAAATTCTGAAAAAAAAATTTAATTGTTGATTGCGTAGATTTATTAAGAAATTTAAAATGATTTGAAATATGTCAATAGAAAAAAATCAACTTTATTATTTAAAAAAGATAAAAAAATTTTATGATGGATATAAGTCTAAAAAATATTTTCCTAATTTCGATACTCCAATTTATTTGGCATCTTATTCAAGGGATACTATTGGTATTAATTTCATTAATAAAATTATAAAATCAAATCAAAATTTTATAAGTGCATTGCTTAACATTATGAGAGATTCATTTTATTCAATGTATTTTGCTTCATTTAAGACCTTAAACACAAACACAAATTTTTTTTTATGACAAAATTATCTTCACCTGGGGATTTAAAAAAGACTTTAAAATAGATGGATCTCTTCAGGATAAATATTTGAACATAAATTCTAAAGAGGTTAAAAAAACCTTATGGTTTGTTATTTACCTTGATACTGACCTTCCAAAAAGAATTAAAAAGAATATTTTTTTGTTTCAACCAATATCGAAAAAACGATTTAACATTACTCATATTATAAAGAATATTTTTTGTAATCTTAAGTATCTTTTAATAGGCAAAGACTATTTTTTATTCAACATATCAAATTATAACTTTCTTTCACAAAAAATTTCAAAGGTGTTTCATAAGATTTTATCAGATGATGTGAAAAAGGTCTTATTATTATATGAAGGTCAACCATTTCAAAATGAAGTCGTTAGATTATCAAAAGAGAGATATAATGTAAAAACTTTAGGTTATGTCCATGCTCCTCCTATTGCTTTTCCAGCTAATTACATAAAAAAAAAATTTAGTCCAGATAAAATTTTTTTAGCAGGACATGATCAAATGCGAATTTTCTTAAAATTAGGTTGGAGAAAAAAAGACTTAATTCTTTGTAAATCTAGAAGATTTTTTAAGAACAATAATAATCCAAATAGAAAAATTTTTTTACCTCTAAACATTAAGTCTGAGGAAAAACTTTTAAATAACATTCATTATATATCGAAAATGTATAATTTAAATAAATATGACATCCAATTACACCCTGCGACAGCAAAATTTAAAAGAAATATAAATTTGAAAAAAAAGATTTTGAAAATTATCAACTTAAAGGGAAATAATACAAAAATTTTAACTCCCATTTTTATTGGCGCCACAGGTTCAATAATTGAGTTTTTAGAAAACGATTGTTTGAAAGCAATTCATATAACTGAAAACGAGATAATGGAAAAATATTCTACAATTATATGGCCTTCTCTTAATGTTAAAAAAATAAAATCAAATATTTATATTTATCAAATCAAAAAAAAGAATATGTTGTTAAAATTAGGATCAAAACAGAAAAATCTCAACTTTTTTTTGAATAAATGAAATATTTATATAATATGTAATTATTTTTGGGCGTGTAGTTCAGTGGTAGAACGCTACGTTGACATCGTAGAGGTCATAAGTTCAATTCTTATCACGCCCACCAATTATAGTAAAAATGCTATAATTCAGCTATTTACATAGTATTTTAAAAATAATATAAGTTCT
>MDTG01275255.1_pt1 | contig 12630 bp, 12 predicted proteins | sample 811421 | NCBI WGS metagenome assembly MDTG01 (sample SAMN05326645, study PRJNA326480) | marine metagenome | isolation source: seawater | place: Pacific Ocean: South East | collected 2011 | reverse complement strand
TCAATGTCATCTTCTTTATTAGATTCTTGTGATTTTGTTCTAGAATTTTGATTTCCCATATGATAATTATATATATTATAAAATTGAATTAAAAACAAAATATTATATATTAAATTAAATGGCCACAATGAATTTAGTAAAAAGCAAACAGACAAAAAAGAAACCTAATAAGAAAAAGAACTTGAAAAAGTTATGGGATGCATTTGACAATGAATCAATGGACACATTCAAACAATTAGAAGTAGTTTATAGTAAATCAAACATATCTCAGCGAGAAAAATGTGACATGTGTAATGCTTCGGTAGCATATACTCAAAATAAATTATTGACTTGTACAAATCCTAAGTGTGGGGTGATATATAAAGATGTATTGGATCAAGCAGCAGAATGGAGATATTATGGGGCAGAAGATAGTAGTATGGTAGATCCAACAAGGTGTGGTATGCCTATTAATCCACTATTAAAAGAATCTTCATATGGATGTAAAGTAGTATGTAATGGAAGATCATCATATGAGATGAGAAAAATTAGGAGATATACTGAATGGCAATCAATGCCATACAAAGAAAAAGCACAATATGATGAATTTGAAAAAATTAAAGCTTTATCTAGACAAGCAGGAATACCAAAAATTATTATTGATGAAGCTCTAAGACAGCATAAACGGTTATCAGAATTAAAAACATTTCGCGGATGCAATAGAGATGGTATAATCGCAGCATCTGTTTATATTGCTGGAAGAATTCATAATTATCCACGAACGGCAAAAGAAATAGCAACTGTCTTTGTATTAGACAATACAAGTGCAACAAAAGGATGTAAAAATGCAGTCAGTTTATTGAATAAAATGGAAGAAGACGACGAAACACTTCATAAAATAACATTTAATCAAACAAAACCAACTGCATTTATAGAAAGATATTGTAGTAGATTGAATTTAAACAAAGAATTAACTATGGTATGTAAGTTTGTTGCTAATAAAATAGAGAAAAATAATATAATTCCTGAAAACACACCACATTCTGTTGCCGCAGGAATAGTATATTTTGTAGCACAAACTTGTCATTTAAATATAAGTAAAAAAAATGTGAATAATGTTAGTGAAATAAGTGAAGTAACCATAAATAAATGTTATAAAAAATTAGATAAAATAAAAAACGAGTTAATTCCTGGAGTCATTTTGAATAAATATGCAGAATATTAATATTAATATAATTAATAATATTAATATAATTAATAATAATAATATAATGAAGATATTATTATTAGTTGATATGTATAATTGGAGTTTTCACAATATAGCAAAAAAAATAAAATCACATATTACAAAGTACACATTTGATATTATATCAACTTGTGATTTTTACAATAATATAAGGGATATATTACCCAACAAATATGATATTTTCGTTTTTTTCTTCCCATCACCTAGTTTTACAGACAAACAATTAGATTTTATAAAAAAGTTCAATAATTCAAAAATTTATTTTTGTTTATATGAAAATTTTATATGGAGAAAAATAAACAAAATTCCTTCTTTACAAGATCAAAGGATAAATACATATAATAAAATAAAATTTTGGTTAAATTCAAGTGATGGATATTTTTATGCATCACCACACATAAAAAAAAGTTTAAAGAAAAACTTTAAAACATTCCCCAAACCAAATGATTATTGTATGGACGGAGTGGATACAAAAATATTTAAATTTAAAGAATATAAAAATGATATATTAACAAAAAAAATATTAAAAATAGGTTGGATTGGAGATAGTAATCCAAAAGTAAGTGGTATACAAAAAGGATACCGCGAAATAAAACAATATATAGAAGATTTATCAGGAAATTTTGATTTTTGTCCATTGGATAAACAAATTAAACAAATACCTCATAATGAAGTTCCCGAATACATTCATAATATTGATATTATAGTTTGTTATAGTACTTGTGAGGGAACTCCAAATCAAATATTAGAAAGTTCAAGTTGTGGTCGTTGTTGGGTATCAACAGATGTAGGTATAGTAAGTGAAGTTTATAATACATTTGATAATAATCCAACAGGTATTATAATAAAAAAAGATGAAGAATCATTTAAATCATCACTTATGAAATTATATAATAACAGACAGTTGATAATAGATTATGGTGAAAATGGTAGAAAGGCAATTGAAAAAAAATGGGATTGGAAAGATAGATTAGAAACGTTTAAGAAAATGTTTGAAATGAATTAATAAATTAAATGTTTGAAATATATTTAATTTATGAATTAATTAATTTATGTATCATATTGTTTCTTACATTTTGCCAATATTGTGAGCCAGCTGCACCTTTATCTTTAGTTTTTGCACCTTTAGTAACTTGTTCATCATGACATCTATACCATAGTAATACATGATTTAAATTCTTAACGACTCCGTGAGTTTTTAACATACGAAGTTCTAATTCAAAATCTTCAGCCATGTGTTTAAGATTTTTATCATAATTACCCGCTTCTAATACTTTAGATCTTCTATAACAAACTGTAGGATGATTAATAAACCAATGTGATGGATATTTTTTGTATTCTTCCCAAGTTATATCTGGATGTTTTGATATATAATGAACTTTTTCTTTTATGTTATTGAACATAGCAACTTGGCCACCACATATAGATATATCAGGATTATTTTTCATATAATCAACTTGTATTTTAATTCTATTTGGTACCATAATATCATCACTATCCATTTTAATTATTAACTCATTACTACACATTTCAATTCCTCTGTTCAATGTATAACCAATCCCTTTATTACCTTCATTTTCACTATATACAACCTTTACAAATCGAGTCGTATTTTCAAATTCAAATAACATTTTTTTTAAAATTTTAGTATTTAATGTATTAGAACCATCATTAATCCAAATGATTTCAAAAAATATACGACCTTCTTGATTTTTAATTGAATTAAGACAATCTTTTATATATGCAGCTTTTGTATCAAGGCTAGAAATCAATATACTTACTTTATCAGTAGGCTCTTTTAAATGATCGGGTAATTCTACATTATTCATGGAATCATAACTTTGTTTTGTAGAACCCCATTCTTGATTTGCATAGATCTTTTCACGACCATTATATGAACAACCTGTTACATGGATTGGTAAAAATAAATAAGAAGGTAAAATAGTGATATCTTCCCATTTTTGTCCATGGTATAATCTAGTTAATAATCCAGGACCGACTGTCCTCCAAGCTCTTCTACCAGTTCTAGCTATATTTATATCATTATTTTTTATCCATTCAATTGCTAATCTGGGTAGTTCATGTTTGGGAGGAAAGGCCATTGTTCCTGTTGCGATAAGTGGATGACTATGTGCAAGAACATCGTCATAGTGTCCAGGAGGACACCATCCCGCATTTCTAACTTGTTCATTTTCATAACCAGCAAATGCTTTATATTTATCTACAAGATATGTCACAGGTTCAATACACAAAGCATCTGCATCTACAAAAAATCCACCATATTCATACAATATTTCCCACCTTAAAATATCGGCTTTACCATTAATTTCATCCATATCATTAATTTTATTACTAAGTTGTGATATAAACCCTCTTTTTTTAATTTCCTCTTCAGTCCATCTAATATATTGAAATCCTTCTTTTTCGTGTTTATTTTTCCAAGTATCCATAAATTTAGTTGGAGGTGTTTTTGGTCCTATCCATATTTGGTGAATTATTTTTGGTATAGACATTTAGATAATATTATTTTATGTTTTTAATATTATTTATTTTGTATTATTTTTTAATTAATATAAATGTGCAATTAACATAAACATATATTATTTATTTAATTAAATGAAAATTTTAGTTACAGGAAGTTGTGGATTTATTGGTACAAATATATGTTTAAATTTATTAGAAAAAGAAGAAAATATTGTTTATGGTATTGATAATTTTACGGACAATTATGATGTTAATTATAAAAAGGAAAATCATGAAGAATTAAAAAGGTATGATAACTTTCATTTTTTTAATGAGAGTATATTAGGAAGTAAGATTATTCAAGAAACACTACCTGATATTGTAGTTCATCTTGCATCTATTCCTGGTGTTAGAAAAAGCCTTCAAGATCCATTATATTATATTGAAAATAATATTTCTACTTTTGTTTATTTATTAGAAGAGTGTAAGAAATATAGTATAAATAAGGTTATATATGCTAGCAGTAGTAGTGTATATGGAGCAAATAAAAAAGTGCCTTTTGAAGAAAGCGATGAAATAACTAGTTTAAAATCGTCATATGCTTGTAGTAAAAAATGTATGGAGGTTTATGGAAAATACTATAATGATGTATTTAATATTAAAACAATAGGTTTCCGTTTCTTTACCGTATATGGGGAAAGGGGAAGACCAGATATGGCACCATATAAGTTTGTAAAAAATATAGCAGAAAATAAAGAAATACTGCAATTTGGAGATGGAACATCTTATAGGGATTATACATATGTCAAAGATATTGTAAATGGAATAAGTTCAGTAATATATGGTAAAGGTAAATGGGGGGAAATATATAATTTGGGAAACGAAACCCCAATTGATTTATTAGGTTTTATAAAATTATGTGAAAAAATAACATGTAAAAAAGCAATAATAAAAGTAGTAGAAAATCAATTAGGAGATGTTCCTAGAACTTATGCAAATATAACCAAGGCAAAACAAGATTTAGATTATAGTCCATCTACAAAATTAGAACAAGGTTTAAAAAATATGTTTGAATGGATGAAATCAAATAATAGAATTAGTATTTAAAAAAATTATTTTATATATATTCAAATGAATAATCTATATAAAATAGAAGGATCGTATCATAATTCAGGAGGAAAAGAATATTTGAAAGATGCCAATTTTTTTCCGCAATTTCAAGAACGATTAGCAGAATTCAAAAAACAAGTTGTTAGAGAAGTAGAAAACAATGAAGGTAAATCCTATGTTCATTTTGGAGACGGTGATTATTTTTTTTTAAAAAATGTTCCAGTTGGTAGTGCAAAACCTGGTAAAAGAGCTCTATCGATACCATATCATAAATTTAATATACAACCATTTAGAGTTGGATGGGCTAACGCAGATTATCATTGTGTAGAATATTTAGAAAAGGGTATGCCAGAAAAGTTAAATGAATTATATCCAGGACAAAAAACAATACCTACTGAATACTTATATGGTTTGACAAGTAATAGATGGTTTTTTAGAACATTTAAAGGTAAAATAGGTTTGATAGGGGCTGGTCCAAAATTAGATTTAATAAAGGAATTAATGAAGAATGAGAAGTATCAAGAATATCTTGGATTAGAAAAGTTTAATGATTATATCAAAATACCACAAAAATTTGCATGTGATAATTTGGAAGGTACAATTACTATGGTAAAAGAACAGTTAGAAAAGGCAGACCCTGATACTAGAGTATATTTATATGGCGTAGGTCATGTAAAATCAGGATTAATGCATCATTTGCCTAATATAAAAAAAGCTATATATTTGGATGTGGGAGCAGGAATAGATGGGATTGCAGGACTATTAGACCCGGATAGACCATATGCAAAAGGGTGGATTAATCATAGATTGAGAAATTATGATTATAGTGCAATGGATTTATTAAATTATAATCAGTATAATGATAAAAATATAGTATATTTATAAATTTTATATTTAATTTGAATATATAGTTAAATATAAAGTTGCATATGACGTGTATATGACAATAAGTGTTACAATGTCCGGTCGCTTAGGAAATCAGCTGTTTCAATATGCAGTTTTAAGGAATATAGGGTTACTTAAAAATTATGATATTAATTATCAAACTGGCTTTACATGGCATGAACAGAAATGTTTATTAGAACATTTTAACTTGAAAAAACCATCTTCAAACTGTAATATATTATATCATTATAATCAAAAACAAAATAATAATAAACATGTAAGTAAAGGGGGTGGATGTTCAACATTTGATGAAAGTATTTTTAATATCAAAGATAACACATTATTACAAGGTCATTTTGTTAATGAAAAATATTTTTTTGAAAATAGGGAAATAATCAAAAATGAGCTAACAGTAAAAGGAGAAATAAATAATAAATGTGAAGAGCATATAAATGACTTATATAGAAAATATCCAGACACTAAAATAGTAGGAATACATATCAGACGAGGTGATAATGTTTCTCAAAATTTGTTCGCATTTGAAGAAACAGATAATTTTATATTAAAATCATTAAAAAAAATAAAAGAGAAAGAAAAAAAAATATATTTAATATTTTTTACTGGAGGTGCAACAAAAAAACGTCATTCAAATTGGATAAATAATAGTCATGATGATGATATTAATTGGCTGGATAATTATATAAAAAAATTTTCAGAAAAATATGAAATATCATCGGGTACAAATAAAAATAATGAATTATATGATTACAGTTTATTAAGTAAATGTGATTATAATATCTTACCTCATGGTTCTAGTTTTAGTTGGATGGCGTGTTATGTAAATAAAAAAAATGATAATAAAGTTTATGTTAATATAAATAGTCAGGCAAATTTTTATAAACCACCAGATAAATTTATAATATTATAAATAAATTTCATTTAAATATAATATAATTATTTTATTTCATATTCAAAAATATTACCATATTCTTTTATTACTTCATCTATCATATGCGATTCATCTTTAATAATTACTTTTTTCCCAGCTTTAACTAAATTTTTTGCTATTTTTAATTTTGCACTTTCCTCTATAATGGGTATTTTACTACCTTCCTTATAACAAATATCTTCAATAACATATTCTTCTTTTCCTTCTTTTAATATTTGGTTTGTTTGGAATATGGAATGTTCTTCATTATATTTTGTTGTTGCTATTAATAAGTCACTATTAATATTAACAGAATCAATTATTTGTTTTAAAGCTTTTGTATCTCTTGGAAAGCAGGGTCCACCGAATGAATATCCTGGACTAAAATATTTATTTCCAATACGAGAATCACCACCAACAGATTTAAGAACCACATTTTTGTTAGCACCTAATTTATCACAAACATCTGAAATCATATTAGCAAATGATAATTTTGTAGTTATAAAACCATTAATAGATATTTTAACCATTTCTGCTTCTATTGGTTTTAAAATACAATATCTTGGATTTGTTTGAGCAATATTTTTATAGATTTCTTTTAATTTGTCTCCTAGAGTTTCATCATTAGTACCGATTAAAATAATATCTGGATTTCTGAATCCCTTTACAATTTCTCCTTGTGCAATGAATTCTGGATTATAATTAATAGTTGTATTTTCACAATCTTTAATAAGTAAATTAGCAATATCTCTAATATATCCAGGCATAACAGTGCATCCAATTATCAAACTTTTATTTTTAACTTTATGTTTATTTATTTTTAATAATAGATTTGATAAAATAGAATGATCATAAAATCGTTCACCTCCTCCATTTGGTGTAGGAACAATAATAAATATAATATTAGAATGATTTAATCCTTTTTGTAGGTCAGTAGTAGCTTCAAAATTTGTACTGTTTTTAAGTAACAATTCATATTCGGGTTCTTTTGTTTTAAAAGTTTTATCGTTTAATGATTTTACATAACTTGGAGATATATCCACGCCGCATACATTGTATCCAGCTTTTTCAATTAGTAATGCTAAACCTAATCCTAGTCTACCTATACCGACAACTGTTATATTTTTATTTTGCATTATACAAAAATATATAAAATATTTTTAAATTATTTTATAACCATAATGTTTTGTGTGGAATTTCATCAACATTATCTGTTGGATATTTGGTATAATACCATAAATTAAAAGATTTCCTACATTTATCAGATGTTATTTTTGAAAATCCATGTGGAGTATTATTATTTGATTTAAAAATAAATATTGTATTTTTAATAGGACTTATTGAGTATTTATTATTATTAGTATCATATAATTCAAGATTACCACCATCAATATCTTCCCAGTCTTTATTTAAATAGATAATTAAATTTACAGCTCTATATAATTGTATATCTGAATTAAAATTAAAATCAATATGTTTTTGGAGATGTGCACCAGGAGGAGATATAGTTAAACCTCCTCCAAACATTTTATTATCAATAATTAAATTATCTATATCTATCAAACTTTCTAGTTTCTTAACAAATGATTCAGATATTAGATAATCAAAAATTTGTTTTAAACCTTTGGGAAACTTATAATAGTCATTTATTTCTTTCTTTTTTGTATAATTATTAAAAAAGATTTTTGAATCATTCCAATAATTACTATCGATATCTCCAATAGAATCACAAATATCATCTATCATTTTATAATCAAACATATCCTTTATTATAATATGTTCATATGGTTTTGAAATATTATCTATAGAATAAATTTCATTTAAAATATTTCTTTTTTTACAAGTAATACATAAATGCCAACCTAAATTATTTTCTAAACAATTAAATAATTCATCAGGCATACTATTAAAATAATCTTTTTTTTTATATTCATAATTCTTATATTCAGGAATTTTATATGGGAAAATATGTTTTTGTTTAATATCAATATCATCAAAATCTTTTAATAAATTATAAACATCATCATGGCTATATACATCTGCTATAGGAACACCTGATTGTGCCTCATAACGGTCTAATCCATCTTTAATACAGAAATATTTCCAAGAATTCTTAGCGTATAACATTAATTTAAAAGTGCCATCCGGTTTTAATAAATCATAAATATTTCTAATAGCTTTTGGTGTATCTGGAGTATGATGAAGAACACCAAAACTATAAATTAAATCAAATTGTTCTTGAGTAGAATAATTTTCTATATTTTCTTCTTCTATAATACCATTTAAATTAAATATTTTTAATCGTTGTTTTGCTATTTTAACAGATTCTTTTGATAAATCTATACCTTTATATATGGCGCCATTTTCAATAAATGAATGGGCCGCTGTCCCGATACCACATCCTACTTCTAATACTTTTTTATTGCACCATTTATCAAACTGAGCAAATTCTAAAATATGCGGTTCAACAAGATATTTTCTATTACTTACTTCATTAAAATATTCTTTAGTTCCTATTTCTTTATTAGAATGTTTGATATTACACGGGCGATTATCCCAATAATCTGATACTTCTTTAATACTCATTTATAAATAATTTATTATATATTATTTAAATTATTTATGCTATTATATTTATGTAAATACATACCAACTCCAATAATCATTCACAATTGGGTCTGGATTTTTTTGATTTGAATTGTGTAATTTGATATTATGTTTATTGATAAATTCCTGAACAGATTTTTTCACAGGAGGATAGAAATAGTCATCGCCTGCAAAAACTCCATTTTTTTTCATTTTAGGGTACCATAACTTAATATCTTGAGAAACTTGAGGATATTCATGACCTGCATCAATAAATATCAAATCAAAATATTCGTTTTCAAATTCATGAACAACTTTATTAGTAAATCCAATTTCAAACTTAACATTTGAATTATCATGGTATGCTAACTTTAAATTATTATATATCATAAGTCCGTTGTTTTTCATTAATTCATATGAACCATCCATATTTTCTTCATAGCAATCAAATAAATCAACACCGACATATTGTTCAACATTAAAATTGTTCAAAAATATAGGTATAGATTCTCCTCTTAAAACACCTAATTCTGCTATCTTTATAGGTTTGTTTCCAAAATGTTTTTTCAACTCAGGAAGTATACGTTTTATAGACATTTATAAATTAAAATAAATTTTATATTTAAATAACTATTATTTAAATATATAAATAAAATATATAATTATATGAACCCCTTTATAATATCTTTAACTAGTTATAAAGATAACCGAGGAGAATTTTATGAGTCATATAAAGACTTATTGTTAAAAAATCATAACATAGATTTTAAAATAGTACAAGAAAATACTTGTATTTCAAATAAAAATGTTATTAGGGGTTTTCATTATCAAGAAAAACCTTATCAACAGGCAAAATTATTACAGGTATTAAATGGTAAAATTAAAGATGTTTTGATAGATGTTAGAAAAGGAGATTCATATGGAAAAATTTGGGAATTTAATTTGGATTCAAAAAATAAACAATTGTTATACATTCCAGAGGGATTTGCACACGGATATAGTATATATGAAGATAATACTATAGTATCATATAAAACGAATGCTTTATATAATAAAGAAAGTGAAAAAGGAATAAATCCGTTATCTGTAAATATAAATTGGAAAATAGATAGTCCTATAATATCAAATAAAGATTTAGATTTAAAATATTGGTCTTAATAATTCGGTGACTCTTTTACGATTTAAACTATCATTGCTTACTGTTAAATTTACATTATGAACAAATATATCATTAATTTTTCCAGATATTGGATATTTATTTTTTGAATTGAAATAAATAGTTAATATATCTATTTTTTTATTAGGATATTTATTAGATAGAAATTTTTTGAGTTCGATTAAATCATTATGATATTTATCTTCATTTTCTTTCAGTTCTTTTTCAAAATTAGCATCTTTGCACGAATTAATAGTATATTCTGTTGAATAAATAAATAAAATAGATTCTTTTGTATCTAATAGATTATTGATTCTCGTAATTCTTCTTTCATATTTTGTTCTATTATCTTGATATATTGATAAACTATCATCAGAAATATTATTTTCACAATGAAAATCGTTTGCTTCAGCCATTTTATGATGTCTTTCCCAATAGAATTCTTGACCCAAATAATTAACTGTTGCTGTTTTGTTGGGTAAATAATAATTTTCAAAATTAGTTTTAAAATATTTTAATATATATTCGGGTGAACTAATAACCCAATCAACAGGATATGCTTTTTCTCTTAATTTTAAGTTATTTAATAACATTGCAGTAAAACAATTATATCCTATTGAAATGTAGTTGTCATATTTATCTAGTTTGAAAGACATTATATATATTACAATTAATTTTTTAAATTATAATATATAATTATAAATATATTAATTTTTCATATTACTGAAAAAAGTTTGCACCCAATAAATAACATAATCAATATCTTCATTCGTCATATTTAAATGAACAGGTAATGTTATAATTTTTAACCATTCTTTATCAGCAATAGGAAATGATGTATCGTCTTTAAATTGTGTAAATAAATGTAATGGTCTATAATGAACAGAAGTATGTATATTTTTGTCTTTTAAAAAATCAATTAACACATCTCTTTTATCAGGAGAAACTTTAATTACATAATGTTGAACAGTATAAGAAAAAGGAGGTAATGTAATTTCATCAATAGAATTAAAAGCCTCGTTGTATTTGGCTTGAATAAATTGTCTTCTTTTGAGAGTAGTTTCTAGTTTTTCCATTTGTGATAAACCGATAGCAGCAGTTAAATCAATCATATAATATTTATAACCTAAAATGTCAATATCATATTTCCATCTATAAACTGAATTGCTTCCAGGATTATCTTTTTGTTTTTTCACTCTATCATATGTTGATTCAATACCAAACCAATATAGTTTTCTAATTTTTTCCATAATTTCTTTATTATCAGTTGTAATCATACCACCATCACCAGTAGGCATAGTTTTAACCGCTTGAAATGACCATACTGCTATATCTGCCCTTGAACCTGCACCAGGTGTATAACAAGCATGAGCACAATCTTCTATAATTAATCCTTTATAGAATTTTCTAATTTCATCAACTGGTGCTAAAATACCAGCAAGATTAACACATATAATAGCCTTTGTTTTTTTAGTTAATTTTTTTTGAACTTCATTAGGACAAATATTCATATTAGTTTTATCAACATCGCAAAGAATATTATTGCAATTATTCCACTGAGGAACTGCGGTTGTTGTAGCAAATGACATTGTTGGACTAAGAACATCACAATTTGAAATGTCATATGCTTTTAAGATTAAATCAAGTCCGTGTGTATTGCTAGTAACAGCAATAGCATATTTTTTTCCAACCATTTTTGCAAATTTTTCTTCAAATTCTTTTACTTTGGGACCATTGATCCACCACCCACTTTTTATTACTTCATTTACATATTTACAATCTAAATCATCACCCATTGGACATAAAACTGGTAAGGTTTTTTCTCTAATATTCATTATATAATTTATTTTAATGATAAATATTTAAATAAATTGTATTAATAAATATATAATGAATTTTTCTGAAGCATATACAGAACATTCAAGTAAACATAGAGATTATTTTCCTATTTATGATAATATATTTTCTAATAATAATATTGATAGATTTGAATCATATAAAATTTTGGAAATAGGTATTGATACTGGACATGGATTGAGAGCATTAAAAAAGTATTTTCCAAATAGTGAGATTTATGGATTGGATATAAAAGATGAATGTAAAAAACACGAAGAAGAGAATATTAATATAATAATAGGTTCTCAAGTAGATGATAAGATATTAGAGGAATTATCAAATAAAGAATTTGATATAATAATTGATGATGGTAGTCATCATAATAATCATGTATTTAAAACATTTGATAGTTTATTTAAGTCTTTGAGTAATAATAAGGTT
>MDTG01204389.1_pt1 | contig 12630 bp, 13 predicted proteins | sample 811421 | NCBI WGS metagenome assembly MDTG01 (sample SAMN05326645, study PRJNA326480) | marine metagenome | isolation source: seawater | place: Pacific Ocean: South East | collected 2011 | reverse complement strand
TTGAACGGGTTGTTCGTGATTTCTTGGTTCATTTTTTTGATCCTAATCTCAATTTCGTGAAGAGTGAGGCACGAACGCCTTATTCTGGCTCTGCGTCCAGCAGCTCAACATTCAAGCCAAGCGAGCGGATTTCTTTTACAAGAACATTGAACGATTCTGGAACACCAGCCTCGAAGTTGTCCTCGCCTTTCACAATTGCTTCATAGACCTTTGTACGGCCTGCAACGTCATCTGACTTCACCGTCAGCATCTCTTGCAAGGTGTATGCGGCTCCGTAAGCTTCCAATGCCCAAACTTCCATTTCGCCAAAGCGTTGACCACCGAACTGTGCCTTACCACCCAGCGGCTGCTGGGTGACTAAGGAATATGGACCAGTGGACCGGGCGTGAATTTTATCGTCCACAAGGTGATGCAATTTAAGGAGGTATTTTACCCCAACGGTTACTGGACGCGCGAATTGCTCACCTGTCCGGCCATCAAACACGATTGACTGCCCAGATGTTTCGAACCCAGCACGTGTCAGCGCATCGTTCACATCTGCTTCTTTAGCACCATCGAATACGGGTGTCGCGATTGGAACACCACCTGTTACGTTACCAGCAGCCTCCAAAAACTGATCGTCGTTCATCTCTTCTACAACTTCATTGTAAAGATCCACACCATAAGCCACTTTCATGGCATCCTTCACAGGGGACATATCGCCTGTCCGACGATACTCTCGCAGGCTCTCTGAAATGGTCTGGCCCAGACCACGGGCAGCCCAACCCATGTGTGTTTCCAAAATCTGACCAACGTTCATCCTTGACGGAACACCGAGCGGGTTCAAACAGAAATCAACAGGCGTGCCATCAGCCAAGAACGGCATATCTTCGACTGGGACAACGCGGGAGATGACACCCTTGTTGCCATGGCGACCCGCCATCTTGTCTCCAGGCTGCAGCTTGCGCTTCACAGCGATGAACACCTTGACCATTTTCATCACACCAGGCGGCAGGTCGTCACCCCGGCGAACCTTCTCTACCTTGTCTTCAAAGCGCGCTGTAAGCGCCTTCTTCTGCACCTCGTACTGCGCATTTAATGCCTCAACTTCAGTAGACTCTTTGTCATCACTCAGCGCCAACTGCCACCACTGACCACGGGACAAGCTTGCCAGCAATTCCGAATCAATTGTGGAGCCCGCTTTAATGCCTTTAGGGCCTTTCACAGCCGTATTACCTTCCAGCAATGAACGCAGGCGCGCGTAGATGTTACGATCAAGAATTACCATCTCGTCGTCACGGTCACGGCTCAAACGCTCGACTTCTTCACGTTCTATCTGAAGCGCACGTTCATCTTTCTCAACACCATGGCGGTTGAAGACGCGCACCTCAACGACGGTCCCATAATCACCTGGCGGCAGGCGCAAAGATGTGTCCCGCACATCAGATGCTTTCTCGCCAAAGATTGCGCGGAGCAATTTCTCTTCTGGCGTCATCGGGCTTTCACCTTTCGGTGTGATCTTACCCACCAGAATATCTGCAGGACCAACTTCCGCACCGATGTAAACAATGCCCGCTTCATCAAGGTTGCGCAGCGCTTCTTCACCAACGTTTGGAATGTCTCGTGTGATTTCTTCTGGACCCAATTTCGTGTCACGGGCCGATACTTCGAATTCTTCGATGTGTACAGATGTAAACACATCTTCCTTCACAATCCGTTCAGAAATCAGAATAGAGTCCTCATAATTGTAACCATTCCAGGGCATAAACGCGACGAGGATATTTTTTCCCAATGCTAATTCACCAAGATCAGTGGATGGGCCATCGGCAACGACCTCGCCCTTGGAAACAATATCCCCAACCTTCACCAAGGGACGCTGATTGATACATGTATTCTGGTTAGAGCGCTGAAATTTACGCAAGCGATAGATATCTACACCTGGGTCACCGGGTTTCAAATCAGAGGTTGCACGAACAACAATGCGCATGGCGTCAACTTGATCGATGATACCGGCACGGCGTGCTGTAATCGCGGCGCCGGAGTCTCTTGCCACGACTTCTTCTATTCCTGTACCCACATACGGAGCTTCGGCGCGCAAAAGTGGAACAGCCTGACGCTGCATATTTGAACCCATCAATGCACGGTTAGCGTCATCGTTTTCCAGGAAAGGTATCAAGGACGCCGCTACAGACACCAACTGTTTTGGGGAAACGTCGATGTAGTCAATGTTATCTGGCGATGTCAGCATATATTCGCCCGCCTGGCGCGAAGACGCCAAATCATTTACGAACTTGTTGTTCTCATCCAACTGCGCGTTAGCCTGCGCTACAGTGTAACGCATTTCTTCAGTTGCAGACATGTACTGAACCTCATCCGTGACCTTACCATTATCGACACGACGATATGGTGTTTCGATGAAACCGTACTTGTTCACACGCGCAAATGACGCAAGCGAGTTGATCAGGCCAATATTCGGCCCTTCTGGCGTTTCAATAGGGCACATCCGGCCATAGTGCGTTGGGTGCACATCTCGCACTTCAAAACCAGCACGCTCGCGAGTCAACCCACCAGGCCCAAGCGCAGACAAACGCCGCTTGTGTGTGACTTCAGACAATGGATTAGTTTGGTCCATGAACTGTGACAACTGGGAGGAGCCAAAGAACTCACGCACCGCAGCTGCAGCAGGTTTTGCGTTAATTAAGTCTTGCGGCATGATTGTATCGATCTCTACTGAAGACATCCGCTCTTTTATAGCACGCTCCATGCGCAGCAAGCCAACACGGTATTGATTTTCCATCAATTCGCCAACTGAGCGCACACGACGATTCCCAAGATGGTCTATATCATCAACGTCACCTTTACCGTCACGCAGATCAACAAGAGCCTTGACCACAGCAACGATGTCTTCCTTGCGAAGTGTGCGCTGTGTATCTTCAGCGTCGAGCTGCAGACGCATATTCATCTTGACACGACCAACAGAGGACAGGTCATAACGCTCAGAGTCAAAAAACAACGTGTCGAATAGAGCTGAGGCTGCTTCAACCGTTGGTGGCTCGCCTGGCCGCATCACGCGATAAATATCCATTAGCGCTGTATCGCGACCCGCATTCTTGTCGACAGCCATTGTGGTGCGGATATAAGGCCCTACGTTTACATTGTCGATATCAAGTGTTGGGATATCGACAATGCCATTTTCCAACAGCAATGGAATAGTCCCACCGCTCATTTCGCCGTCTTTGTCATATTCGATGGTCAGTTCACCACCGGCTTCAATCCAGATTTCGCCTGTTTCTTCATTGATAATATCTTGAGCACAGAAACGCCCAGAAAGTGTTTCGAATGGAACCAGTACCTCGGCAACCTTACCCTCGTCCTTTAGCTTCTTAACTGTGCGCGGCGTCACTTTCTTACCTGCCTCTGCAATCACTTTACCCGATTTGGCATCGATTACATCAGCAGCTGGCTTTGTGCCTCGGATACGATCTGGAAAGAATTTTGTGGCCCAACCATTTTTCTTCTCAACCATTCGATAGTTCACTGTATCGTAATACGCGTCACAAATGCCTTCCTGGTCAAGACCAAGGGCGTAGAGTAACGTAGTTACAGGTAGCTTTCGACGACGATCGATACGTGCATAGACAACATCTTTCGCATCAAATTCGAAATCCAACCATGATCCACGGTATGGAATGATGCGAGAAGCGAATAAAAGCTTACCCGAGGAATGCGTTTTACCTTTGTCGTGGTCAAAGAATACGCCAGGAGATCGGTGCATCTGGGACACAATCACGCGCTCGGTACCGTTTACAACAAACGTTCCGTTGTGCGTCATCAATGGCATATCACCCATAAACACGTCTTGCTCTTTAATGTCCTTGACGGACTTTGCGCCTGTCTCCTCATCAACATCAAAAACAATCAAACGCAATGTTACCTTAAGCGGTGCACTATACGTCATGTCACGCTGTTGACACTCTTCAACATCATACTTTGGGTGCTCTAATTCATATTTTACGAACTCAAGAATTGCCGTTTCGTTAAAATCTTTGATTGGGAACACCGACTGGAAAACACCTTGGATACCTTCACCATCTGAATGCTCTACTTGATCGCCTGAGCGCAAAAAAAGATCATAAGAGCTTTTCTGAACTTCAATCAAATTTGGCATATCCAATACTTCACGGATTTTACCAAAATATTTTCTGATGCGTTTGAAACCGGAATGGGTCTGAGCCATGCGCGCGCCGCCTTTAAATTATGTCCACCTATCACAACCGTTGGGCGGCGGTTGATCTGGCCAACTGCAACGAAGAGAAGCTCTATTCTTGCCAAAGGACCCAACCTTTCGCACCCGAGCGGCCCCGCGTCTTTCAAGAAATCCCCAACAAGGATATCTAGAAAGAAGCGTTTCCGTATTCCATTAAAGGGAAATCCCTAAAATGCTTTAGCTGGACCTGCGAAAACGCAGATCCAGTCTGGTTTTATTCATGCGCGGACCTGATGGCACGCTATAATCACTTGAGTTCAACCTCGGCGCCAGCCTCTTCAAGCTTCTTCTTGATTTCTTCAGCTTCAGCTTTCGCGGCGCCTTCTTTCACAGCCTTGCCACCCGCTTCTACGAGATCTTTCGCTTCTTTGAGGCCCAGGCCAGTGATGGCACGAACTTCTTTGATAACATTGATTTTCTTGTCACCAGCGGATTTCAAAATCACGTCAAATTCATCTTTCTCCTCTGCAGCGCCGTCAGCGTCGCCACCAGCTGCACCAGCAACCATGACTGCGCCACCAGCAGCAGGCTCTATGCCATACTCATCTTTAAGGAGTGTTTTTAATTCTTGTGCTTCCAGCAGTGTTAGACCAACGATGCTTTCAGCGAGTGCTTTTATATCAGCCATTTGATATTTCCATTTCTATTAAGTTGTATTTGCCCAATGCGATTTTTGTTTTCACGTATCGGTTTACATTTGCAATTTTTTTATCATGCAGCCTCTGCTTTTTCTTCAATGGTCGAAATAATCGACGCAATGTTAGAAGCAGGCGCACCAATCGCACCGGCGATGTTGGAAGCGGGAGCACCAATGCAGCCAACGATAGAAGCAATAAGCTCTTCGCGAGACGGCATTGCCGCAACGGCTTTGACACCGGCGACGTCAAGAAGGTTATCTCCCATCGATCCGCCAAGGATTACGAGCTTGTCGTTCTCCTTTGCAAAGGCTTCTGTAGCTTTCGCCGCAGCAACTGGATCTTCAGAAAATGCAAACACGGTCATGCCTGTTAGTAGGTCTTTGACGCCTTCACATGGGGTGCCTTCAAGAGCGATTTTGGCGAGCTTATTTTTGGCAACACGAACAGCACCACCAACAGCACGCATGCGCGCCCGATAGTCCTGCATTTCTGCAACTGTAAGACCGACATAGTGAGATACAACTACCACACCAGAGTCCATGAAGATCTGGCCAAGTTCGTCGACCACTGCTTCTTTTTGAGCTCTATCCACAGTTATGCTCCAATTTATGGGGATTGCTCCCCGGCTCGAATTCACCAGCCTGGCACAAACCAAACCAGCACTTAGGGTCCTATGATACGGTCCCCTCCCAAATCGCCCAAGGCTCTCACCATATGGCTTTTTGTTCAGTTCCCGTCTCAGGCAAGAAATTAAGTGGCAATTCCACACTCACCGTCTTGGACGAACGCAGAAAAAGCGCACGACGAATCGCACGCTTTTAATGCTAATCGGTACTTAAGCTGGGATGATGAAATGGGCAAGCAGAAAGAAAGAAAAAACCTTCAAGCTGAACTTTCGCTTCATAACGCATATCCACAATTCTGCAACAATATCCTTCAAGCACGCAACCTAATAGCTATCAAACTCAAAAACGGCTCCAGCAGTCTAACCGAAGCCGTTTTAAATTTTATCACTATGACGGTCCGCTACTCTAGTGCACCAGCTACATCAACTGTCACGCCTGGACCCATAGTAGAGCTCAACGCGATCTTTTTCATATACGCTCCTTTGGATCCTGACGGCTTTGCCTTCTGAACAGCCTGGATCAACGCCTTCACATTCTCAGTCAAAGCTGCTTCAGTGAAGGACGCTTTGCCAACTCCAGCGTGAACAACACCAGCTTTCTCCACTTTGAACTGCACTTCGCCGCCTTTGGCAGCTTCAACAGCTGCCTTAACGTCCATAGTCACGGTGCCAACCTTCGGATTTGGCATCAAGTTACGCGGACCCAATACTTTACCCAAGCGGCCAACAATCGGCATCATATCAGGTGTCGCAATGCAGCGATCAAAGTCGATCTTGCCACCTTGCACGACTTCCATCAGGTCCTCTGCACCCACAATATCTGCGCCAGCGGCTTGGGCCTCTTCGGCTTTTGGGCCACGTGCAAACACAGCAACACGAACGGATTTACCCGTTCCATTTGGCAGCGTCACCACGCCACGGACCATCTGGTCTGCATGACGCGGATCAACACCAAGGTTCAAAGCAATTTCTACTGTTTCGTCGAACTTCGCTTTGGCATTACCCTTAACCAAAGCAACCGCTTCTGCGATGGATACATTCTCTTGCCCTGCAAACGCTTTGCGCGCAGCAGTTGTCCTTTTACCAAACTTTGCCATTATTTCACCTCTATGCCCATCGACCGCGCAGAACCCAAAATGATCTGCATAGCAGAATCGATGTCGTTTGCGTTCAGGTCTTTCATCTTCGCTTCAGCGATTTCTTTTACCTGCTTGGACGTCACAGATCCCACAATTTCGCGACCTGGCAAGTTCGCGCCAGATTTTAACTTCGCGGCCTTCTTCAACATGTAGGACGCAGGAGGCGTCTTGATGTCCATAGTGAAAGATTTGTCCACGTAATAAGTGATTATTGTTGGACACGGCGCACCCGGATCCATTTCCTGTGTCTTAGCGTTAAACGCCTTGCAAAATTCCATAATATTAATTCCCCGTTGACCCAACGCAGGGCCCACCGGGGGTGAGGGATTAGCTTGACCTGCAGGAACCTGCAGTTTCATGGTGCCAGCGACTTTTTTTGCCATCAGCTTTTCCTTTCCAAGGCCCTGGCACGCGTGCCCTGGCAGTTATATGGCGTGGTTCGGACCAGTTCACGCGTGACTGTAACCTCCCACAAAAATGTCGTCCTAGAAGAAACTGAACGAACAACGCCGTATAGGGTGGAATAGGAGGAATGACAAGGTATTCCAATGGATCGTTGATCAGCACTTTCTCTTTAGGACTAAATTAAAGTTTCTGCACAATCTGAACTGAAATCTATACGTAGTGTGATAAGGCTAACTTCGGTCAACAAACTCAGAAATTAAATGAAGAGAATTAGCCCTCTAATTATAAATCAATGGGCGGATGACGCCATTTAAGAACACTATTAATGTTACAAAAGATCATTCCAACCCAATGAAAAAGCTATTCACTTTTAGGTTTTGAGAAAATAACAGAATTTTCAGGAACAGAGCAAAAAATATGAGAATAAGCGTAATTGTTTAAATGATATTTTTTTGGATGAATGCACATAGATGAACACAATATTCATTCCCTACAATTTAGAGATTGTCACACATCTACAAAACCCGCGGGAACTCTCGCCCGTCCAACGCATCGCCATGCTTCAAATTAACATCGGGAAAAGGTGGTGATGTAATAACGCCATCGCGCCTTGCGAATGTGGCATCATCCCCTACCAGCCGTAACGAAAACGCGCGCCGTTGCTCGCTAACAGACGAATTCGCTGGCGCACCATGTACAGTCCGATAATCAAATGCCAACGCGTCACCCGGACCCAGCGCCCAGCCAAGAATATCGTAATCCCCTCGATTGCGATCAATATCAGGCAGTTCCTCGAGACCATCATCATCATTTAGAGGCGTGCCATCAAACCGTTGAGGGCGATAGAATTTACCCCACTCGTGCGACCCCGCTACAAATTCCAATGTACGATCACGAGGGATATCATCGAGCGGAATCCATAAGCTTACCGTCTGGCTCGCATCCAGGCAGTAGTATGGTAAATCCTGATGCCAAGGCGTTGGCGTGCCCGACTTTGGCGTTTTCACAAGCACATGTTCATGGAATAAACGCACACCTTTACTGCCCATCAACTCCGCCCCAATAGCCGCTGCATCGGAGTTAAAAATAAAGTCGCGATACTGGTGAATTCGATCCCAATTGCAATAATCCACAAAGAATCTTCCGCCGTTTGCTGTCTCATAATTGCGCGCATTTGCTGCAGGGTTTGCCATATTTGCAGCCACACCCTCTCGCAACACGTCAACCCAATCGGCAAACACGCCCTTTAAAAGAGTAGCTCCCTGGGTCCGAAACTCCGCGACAACCTGATCCGACAAAAATGTACTCACGTCAACTCCAACACGAAAATGCAGTTGGGAACATCGTCCCTCGCTTTCTAATATACCAGAAAAGGTTTAAAATCCAAATTTAAGTTTGCTTAGAAACCTGTGTGAATTCCAATTCTACGGGTGTTGCTCGGCCAAAAATGGATACGGTCACCTTCAAGCGTGCGTTCTCTTCGTCAACATCTTCGACCATACCAGAAAAACCTTCAAACGGACCGTCTGTCACGTTCACATTCTCGCCCACTTCAAAGTTGATCAACGTGCGTGGACGTTCTGCACCCTCTTCCACTTGATTGAGGATCGCAGCAACTTCTCTGTCGCGCATTGGGGATGGTTTGCCAGGCTGGCCTAAGAACCCTGTTACGCGGTTGATGCTGCTTACAAGGTGATAGCCCTTTTCAGACATCTCCATGCGAATAAGTACATATCCAGGCATGAAACGACGTTCAGTCGAGACTTTTTTTCCACGCCGAACTTCGATCACTTCTTCGGTCGGAACGAGCACTTCTGTGATTTCGTCTTCCAAACTTTCTTGCGCAACCGCATCGCGGATCGCTTCAGCGATCTTCTTCTCGTAGTTAGAGAGTACGGCAACCGAATACCAACGTAACGCCATATTTACTGATACCTTCGTGTTTGGCGAACTATGTCGCCGTAAATTTATCTACAGACACTTATGCACCTGAAATCCCACCAATTTCATTTGCCTTGTCTGATTCTAAAGGCCGATGCTGTGAGAGATGAATTCGGATACCGCGCGAGCGGTTCGAATTCAAGTTCAGAATGCGAGAACCAAATTCAGAACAAACTGCACCAATTGGTCGACACCGAAAAAGAACAGAGCGAAGACAAAGGCCATAACAAAAACCATGACGGTTGTGATCATTGTCTCACGGCGGGTTGGCCAAACAATCTTAGAGATCTCGGCGCGAACCTGTTGGGTAAACTGCAGTGGATTTATCACAGCCATTCTCGAATCCTATTTAAAGCTACCCTCGTGCGGATAGCCGTTTGTGTGGCCTAAGACAAGGGGACTGGGTTCAGCTTTTTTTTCGATCATCATTTTTCGATTTGACCAGTGTCAGCGCAAGCCAAGTTTTTTGAAGTATTCAAAAAACTTCGATACTACCCCGAAAACCACAAGCCAGAGTTCTTTCGTCGTTTCAAAGATTCTTAAAACGTATAGCGTTCAATCAAATTTCCAGATCTAGTCTTGGCTTCCAAAAAGGCCTGAAGAGCTCAATCTTGGGGCAGCGATTCATGACAACTTGGAGGCCTGCTTCGCGCGCCAACTTCGCGGCTTTGTCATCGTAAACACCGATCTGGCCCCAAAGGACTTTGGCTCCGATTGCGATAGCTTTTTCTGCAAAACCATAGAGCTCTTCTTTTGGCCTGAACACGTCCACCATGTCGACGGGTTTGTCGATTGCTTCTAGGGATTGGTAGACCCTAAGCCCACGGATCTCTTTGACATCTGGATTGGGGTTTACAGGCAAAATGTCATAACCAATCTCGTTCAATTGCCGCAGCACACCGTAACTGAACTTGGTCTTGTCGCCGCTGGCACCAACCATCGCAATGGTTTTAACCGATGCCAGAATGTTAGCCAGATATTGGGAATCATAGTTATAAATGTGATCAAAGTCTGATTCAGACATAGGCTTACACTTTCGGTGAGGCAATATCCGCCTTGAGCTCGTGAGGTTGAAGCGGGTCAAGAAACGGATTTCGATAAAGTTTGTCGTGGCTTTCCACGCCGATTTCAAGCGTTATGTCAGAGGTTGCGCGTGCAACGCAGAGGATGACATATCCATTCTTGATTTGACGGTTATTAAGCGCCACCTGACGGCGTTGGTCGACTTCACCCGCGGTCATTTTAGCGGCACAAGTGATGCAGCCACCGTATTCACAACCATAAGGCAAATCAACGCCCTGGTGGCGCAATTGTTCAAGCAAAGGACGATGCCCGTTAACGCGGAAGGTCGCGCTGCCACGATTGGCGATGGTGACGTTATAGAGCATCACAACCAGATATCACTTGTACAATCGCCGCCGGGATAGCGCGCCTCATGGCAACGACTTGGCCCATTTGGTTCTTTACCGAAGTCAACGATGAAGTCTTCATTAATCTTCATGCCACCTTTCACTGGGTCACAGTCAATCTGCACCATGACCCCGCCCTTAGTGCGGATTTCTGGATAGAATTGGTTGTCCCAAGTGCTAAACAGGCTTGTGGTGACATAAAGCCGTTTGCCATCGAGCGAAAGTTGAAACATCTGCGGCCCACCGGCGACCTCAACCCCATTGACTGATGGGGCCTTGCTTAAAAGGCCCCCCATGAACACCTGCCCTGTCATAACGGGATTGTGTGGATCGCTGATGTCATATTGGCGCATGTCGCCGTGCAGCCAATTGTTGAGATACAAGTATTTGTCATCCATCGAGATCAGGATAGCAGACATAACACCGGGCAGCGGGATCGGCCAGTCTGGATGCATCTCGTTATCAACGTCGATGATCTTTTCCCACTGCCATTTGCCCGCATCATCTCTCCACCAGTGGATCACATTAGTGGAAAGCGCTGCACCACAGAACCCATGGGTGCTGTCAGGATCATGGTGAAACTTCACCTCCAATGGCAGTAAGCCGTCCTCGCCGAGGTAAAAGCTCTCGACAGGTTCGCGTTTTTCAAAATCCCAAAAATGTAGTTCGCGGCCGTATTTAAGGTGACCCACCTCTTCCAGATCGAACCCCGGCATGAACGTATTCGGCGCAGCCCATTCCGAGCTAACCATCACATTGTGGCGGGGCTGATACCAGAAATCATAGCCAAACTTGATCTCGCCCATCGAATTTTCCCACCGGCCCTGAATCTCAAACTCCTTGTTAAGATGCAGATAGCCTCCTGGAGCCTCACCCTTTGCATCACCCAGCATTGAGATGATGATCTCGGAGCCCAGACAATGCACAGTATGCGGGCCACTGAGATCGGTCTTCGCCTTGATCTCGGACCCGTCGATGACTTTGTGCAGGCGCGGGGCGCGTGGATCGGTGGCTGTGTCAACAACGTGGATGTTGTTGGACCGCACCCCTGGCAACAGCAGATATTTTCGCGACATTGACCCATCATCGAAACAGGACGAACAAGCGTTCCATCCCATGTGGTGCAATTCATCCCCGATGCCCGGCATCTCCAACCGATGGATCACTTGGGAATAAGTCGGGCTGTCCGGGTCTACATCTACCGTGGCCAGGTAATCAGGTTTTTGAATGCCCGTGCCAGTATAAATCGCAATTGTATAGAGCAGTTTTTCACACGGCGCGTTGATTGCATCTGCGGGTGATGCATAGCCCGGTCCACAGCATTCTGACAATTTGTCCTCCCTTGCGATTTTCTGAATATACTCATATAATGATAATTAAAATCTTGCAAGGTAAGAAAATGTACCTCGAACGCCTCACGTTCATTTTAGAAATCATCGGCCAAAAGAAAGAAGCCACAGTCGCAGATATCTGCGCGCATTCCGACCTCCCCAAACCAACCGCATACCGGCTAGTTCAAGACCTTGTCACTGTTGGATTGCTGGAGCCCGTCGCCCGAGGAACGTTTTCAATCGGACTTCGCCTCAAACAGATTACCCATAGTGAGCAATCTGACCGCGCCTTGCTCGAAATCATCGGCCCATCACTGAAACGGGCGGCGAGCCAATATGGTTCGGCATTTTTTCTGTCACGTCTTCGCGGAAAGTCAGTGGAGATCATTCACGTCGAAACACCTGAAACAGGCGTATCATACCTTCATCCAGGCTTGGGGAAACGTCCCTTGCACGCCTGTTCTTGCTCAAAGGCCGTTGCTGCGTTTTCACCCGACGTATTTTTGACTAACGATATGGAGGATCGCCTGCGCGCCTATACAGAATTCACGCTGACAAGTGTGCAGGACCTGAAAGCCGAATTCAAAACCATCCGCAAGCGCGGCTTCGCTGAATGCGTCGAGGAGATTGAGCGCGGAATGTGTTCGGTGGCAGCCCCCTTAGCGCCAAACGGTCCAGGTGCCACGCTTTCCATCGGTGCGACGGGTTCGGTGCGGGTCTTTACTCCAGCGTTCCGCGAAAAGCTTGGCCCCAAGATCACTCAGATAGCGCGTGCAATGTCGGCAAATCTAGGGTGGGATGCCACGCAGGACGGCAACAAATCTGGCAGGGGCTGAGGGACTCGAACCCACGACCCTCGGTTTTGGAGACCGATGCTCTACCAACTGAGCTAAACC
>MDTG01198111.1_pt1 | contig 12630 bp, 13 predicted proteins | sample 811421 | NCBI WGS metagenome assembly MDTG01 (sample SAMN05326645, study PRJNA326480) | marine metagenome | isolation source: seawater | place: Pacific Ocean: South East | collected 2011 | reverse complement strand
CGAAAAATTGGTCTTATGTGGCGCAAAAAGACTCCGCGCAGGATCGAATTTCGGCAATTGGGAGAGCTCATTGCCGACCTGTTCGGGGGCTAGGAGAGTCGTATCTCAGAGGTGATCTTAGGATTCATGTTTTTTGCGCGCGTTCCCTAAGGTCGCTAGGCACGTCCAGTTCGCTCCCGCAAAACTTACAGTGATGCGCGTCAACGCTATGGCCTTGCTTACCGCAAACCGGACAGTTCCAGGGCAGGGGCGGATCTGGACTCTGCCTTCGATTGATGCGCTCCCAGAGTTCGCGGGTAATGATGGCGGTGGGCACCGCGATAATGCTGTAGCCGACGAGCATGCCGAACCCCGCCACGAAGCGGCCTGCCGGTGTTTGCGGGACTAAATCACCGTAGCCCACGGTCGTGATCGTCACAACAGCCCAATAAATGCTCATAGGAATACTCTCAAAGCCGCTACCCGCACCCTCGATGACATACATAACGCAGGCGAAGACCACTACGACTACCATCACCATGATTAAAAACACAAAGATTGAGCGAGCCGTATTTCTTAGTGCGCTCAGTATTTCATTGAGCTCCGTAAAAAGGGACATCAGACGCAGGATTCTGAACACCCGAACCACGCGCAACAGTCTTACAACGACAAGCGGTGCAGCCTCTGGCATCAGGATGGCAACGTAGGTGGGAAGGATCGCCAGCAGGTCGATAACGCCCCAAAAACTCAGTAGATATGCGCGCCTGTGTTGGGTGCACCAAATCCGCGTGACGTATTCTGCGGTGAAGACGACGGTGAAGAAAATTTCGCACTTCCAAAATATGTCCTCGTAGGCTGCGTGGATGTGCGGTACAGAATCGATCATGACCACCACAACGCTGGCCAGGATCAGCACTAACAGAGCGATATCAAAATTGCGCCCAGCACGCGTGCTCGTGCCAAAAATAATGACCTCGAGCTTGTGGCGCAGAGTGTCTCCCGCGCTCGCTTTTGGCGCGTCGGTTTCTTCTGCTTCAGTCTTCACAGAAGAGATTGAAGCGCTTGCCAAACGCTCTCCATGATCAGGGGCTGTGCCGCTTCGGTGGGGTGGATGCCATCGGCCTGCATCAGTTCTTGGTCAAGCGCGACTGACTTCAGCGGGAATTCACCCAGCTCTGCGCGTGTGCCCTCGACGGCCTCCGGAAAGCTGGCTCTGAACGCATCGGTGTAGTATTTGCCGAAGTTGGGAGGTATTTCCATCGGCAGCACGAGCACCGCTGCACCTGTCTCCTCGGAGAGCGAGATCATCTGTCTTAGATTGCTTTGGAGTTGCCCGACAGGATAGCCGCGCAACCCGTCGTTGCCACCCAGTTCGATGATCACGGTGTGGGGTTGATGAGAGCGCAGTAACTCAGGTAACCGGCGCAGGCCCCCGGCAGACGTTTCTCCGGATATACTGGCGTTAACGATCCGATAGGGGTGACCCTCCCGCTGGAGTCGGGTATTGAGCAGCATGACCCAGCCACGCTCGATGGGCATACCGTAGGCAGCGCTGATGCTGTCGCCCAGTACTAAAATAGCCGTCTTGTCTTGAGCGTTGGTCGCACCTGACGCAGCGATTAACAGTAGCAATCCAAGCCTGGCCAATGCCCGTAACCGTGGGGCGAGGGCCCTCAATATGATCAAAGTCAGTCAACTCCTTAAAACAGTGTCTACCGCTGACGGTGAACTCGACATTCTTCGAGGGATAGACTTTGAGGTCCCCTCTGGTGCCTCCGCCGCAATCGTTGGTGCCTCCGGCTCGGGTAAGTCTACCCTGCTCGGTCTTCTCGCGGGGATGGATGTCGCCTCCAGCGGTAAGATTTGGTTAGACGGGCAGTGTCTCAGCGACCTTGACGAGGATCAGCGAGCGCGCTTGCGCGCTGAAAAGGTGGGTTTTGTATTCCAAAGCTTTCAATTGTTGCCGGCGCTGACAGCGCTTGAGAACGTGATGTTGCCACTGGAGTTAGCGGGCATGTCCGATGCGGTGGCGACGGCAGAACGCTTTCTTGTGGAGGTCGGGCTTGAAAACCGCCTCAATCACTACCCGACCACATTATCGGGTGGTGAGCAGCAACGAGTCGCCATCGCCAGGGCCTTTGCGCGCCAACCCCGCGTCCTTTTCGCCGATGAGCCAACGGGCAATCTGGATACCCGAACGGGTGAGCGAGTGATTGAGTTGTTATTCGGACTCAATGACCGTATCAAGACGACGCTCGTTCTAGTCACCCATGACCAGCGACTGGCCAAGCGGTGTCGACGCCGTTTCAACATGAGTGCGGGTGAATTGCGTGAAGCCTGAGATCGCTGTTGCGACGGAGTATTGTCTTTGAGTCATTCGTTGAGTGGCAGATTTCTCGTCCGTGAATGGCGGAGCGGAGAGCTGGGGATCCTGATGCTGGCTCTGGTGCTGGCCGTATCGGTGGTGGTGGGAGTCAGCAGTTTTGTTGGCCGGCTGCAGTCTGCGCTGCTCTCCGAAAGCGCGCGGTTTCTCGCCGCAGATTTAGTCGTCGTCAGCCGTAGCTCGCTTCAAGATGACTGGGTGGATAGAGCTGAGACACAGGGACTGACGACCAGTCTCAGCGTAGGTTTTCCCTCGATGACGGTTGCAGATCCGGATCATATGGCGCTGGTATCAGTTAAGGCGGTGTCTGACGGATATCCCCTGCGGGGAACATTGCAGTGGTCCTCCGAGGCCTACGGGCAGTTGCAAAGCGATAGAGCCATTCCTCCACCGGGCGAGGTCTGGCTGGCGCCCCGGCTATTCTCCCTACTCAATGTGACGTTGGGCGATACCTTGCTGGTGGGAGAATCGGGACTGACTGTTTCCGGGGCAGTCAGGAGCGAGCCGGACGCGACAGCCGCCGTCTTCGGTTTTGGTCCGCGTCTTTTGATGAACACCCAGGATATTCCCGATACGGGTGTCGTTCAGCCAGGTAGTCGCGTGGAGTATCGACTCTTGGTCAGCGGCTCTCCGGAGGCCGTTACGGCTTATGAAGAATGGCTGACGCCGCTGCTGGGCCAGGGACAGCGTCTGGACACCATCGAGGGCGCTCAACCCCGAATAGGCAACACTCTGGATCGCGCACAGGGTTTTTTGCTGCTCGCAGGCAGTCTCGCCGTCGTGTTGGCAGCTGCAGCGATTACGCTTGCGAGTCGCCGGTTCGGCGAGCGTCACACGCAGTACGTCGCGATTCTGAAAAGCCTTGGCGCTCAGTCTGCACAGATATCGCGGCTATACGGCGTTAGCCTGGCGACTCTGGGCGCGGGCGGCACTCTGATCGGCTGCGTCGTCGGCTGGGGACTGCAGGAGGGTTTCATTAGGGCACTGGGCGACCTGCTGCCCGTGACACCGGGACCAGCGGGTTGGGAGCCCATCATGATCGGGGTCGTAACCGCGGCCGTGTGTCTGCTCTTTTTTGCCTGGCCGCCGTTGAGGCGGCTCGGGCAAGCCTCTCCATTGAGCGTTTTGCGAGCTGACATTGGTATCGAGGAGTCCCAGCGTGCGGGCGACTACGTCATTGGTGCAGCGTCCATTGTCGGCTTAATGTGGTGGTACAGCGGGAGCGCTGCCGTCACTTTCGCGGTCGTGTCCGGGCTGTCAGTGGTGGTTGGTCTGGGTTTCTTCGTCGCCAGAGCGCTACTCGTCGGTGGAAGACGCGCGGGAGGCTTCGCTGGCAGTATTTGGCGGGTTGCCCTCGCGGGATTACAGCGCAGAGGCAGAGCCAACGCATTACAGATGGTGATTTTCGCGATGGCGATTATGCTGATGTTGCTGCTCGCTGTGGTCCGCTCCTCGCTGATTGGGCAGTGGCAGGCTCAGCTTCCCGCAGATGCGCCTAACCACTTTCTAATGAATCTGGCTCCCGAGGAGACGCCTGTGCTGGAGGCATTCTTCTCAGAGCGCGGTGTGCCAGCGGAAGCGCTCTATCCCATGACCCGAGGCCGGGTTTTCAGCGTGAATCAGGAGGCGTTGCCCGAGTGGCGGGAGGTTGAGTCGGAGGATACCCCCCGTCAACGCGAAGCCAATTTCACCTGGTCTGACACGCTGCCAGAGGGCAATCTTTTGGTGGAGGGAGATTGGTGGAGCGCCGATGACGCAGGTGCCTGGGTTTCGCTCGAGGAGGATTTTGCGGATGACATTGGCGCCAGTGTTGGCGACACGCTCTCGCTAAGAATCGGGGCTGAATTTTTCGAAGCAAAGGTGCGAAGCATTCGACAAGTGGATTGGCAGTCCATGCGACCGAATTTCTATGTCGTCTTTCCCCGTTCGGTTCTTGAGTCGTATCCAGGCATGTATATGACCAGCTTTCGCCTGTTGCCCGATCAAAAGAGTGTTCTGAATCAGCTGATTGATATTTTGCCCACCGTCACGGTGATCGAGCTCGATATCGTGATTAGGGAAATGCGGACCGTGATAGATCAAGTGGCGCGGGCGCTGGAATTAGTGCTCGCCGTCATCCTGCTGACTGGCGGATTGGTCTTAGTATCGGGCGTCCGATCCAGCTTGGATGCCCGGATGAAGGAGAGTGCCCTGATGCGAGCTCTGGGCGCTGGCCGGCGGACGGTGTTGGGAACCCTGTGGATTGAGTTCCTGGTTTTGGGCGCGATGGCGGGGATACTGGCCACCGCGGGTGCAGAAGTAGCAGCCTGGGCCCTCCAACGTCAGGTTTTCGATATGAATTGGGCGCCGACCTTCACTCTCTGGTGGCTGGGGCCATTATTAGGTGCCGTGTTCGTAGCGACGCTTGGGTTATGGTCGTGCAGAAGGGTGGTGAGCACGCCCCCGGTTGTGTTGCTCAGGGAGGTCTAGTCCGCCCGGGGGGTGCGGTCTCCAGCGCTATCGGCCGCTAGCTCAGTAGATGCGAGACTGCGTCGCGTTCTTCGATCAGTTCCTGCGCCGTCGCTTCCATCTTTTCCCGGCTGAACTCAGAAATCTCGAGTCCCTGAACGATCTCCCATTCACCGTCGTGACACCGACAGGGGAAGGAATAAATCACGCCGGGCTCGACATCGTAGGATCCGTCGGAAATAACGCCCATCGATACCCAATCATCCTTGGGTGAACCCAGGGACCAACTGCGCATGTGATCTATGGCGGCATTCGCTGCTGAAGCCGCTGACGAAGCACCCCGGGCCTCGATAATCGCTGCCCCTCGCTGCTGAACAGTGGGAATGAATTCGGCGCGATACCAATCCATATCGACTTCACCCATCGCCGAGTCACTCCTCACCAGCGCATGATGCAGATCAGGGTACTGAGTGGCGGAGTGGTTACCCCAGATTGTCATCTGCCGGATATCGTTGACGGTAGAGCCAGTCTTTTGTGCCAGCTGCGTTTTAGCGCGGTTATGGTCGAGGCGCGTCATCGCGGTAAATTGACGCGGGTTAATGTCCGGTGCATTGCGCTGCGTAATCAGCGCATTGGTATTGGCAGGATTGCCTACGACCAAAACCTTGATGCTGCGGCTGGCGACGGTATTGATCGCCTTGCCCTGGACGCTGAAGATGGCAGCGTTAGCCTCCAAAAGATCTTTGCGCTCCATGCCGGGCCCGCGCGGTCTGGCGCCCACCAACAGCGCATAGTCGCTGTCTTTGAAAGCCACTTCCGGGTCATCAGTGCACACCACGCCCGCCAGAAGGGGAAAGGCACAGTCGTTCAACTCCATTTTTACGCCGTTCAGCGCACTCATGGCGGGCGTTATATCCAGAAGCTGAAGAATGACTGGTTGATCCTCACCAAGCATCGATCCCGACGCAATGCGAAAAAGCAGGGCGTAGCCAATTTGTCCGGCTGCACCGGTGACCGTGACGCGAACAGGCGTTTTCATAGTGGGGTACCTCAAATGCTGGGTGGTGTGATGCGTTATCGAGCGGAGCGGATTGTCCTGTCTGATCGCTGAAAAAACAAGCTTCCACCCTCCAGAGTTTCAGCCCCGGAGCGTTCAGGGCTCTATTCACAAACCGCCCGGGGCTCCTCGTTTTGGCCTGAGAAACCCGACAGTGCCTTTTTGCGCGATAGCGCAGGGTCTCCTATTATCCGCCGTGTCGGAGAGGGTGCGTAAGCTCATCCCCTTGGCAATGGCACAAAGCGTGTAGCAGAGCGGCTACCGGGAGACATCGAAATTGAGAGAGGGCGCAATGGGGCACGGCCACAGCCGGGATACGAGACGGGACCGGCTGGAGTTCAACAAGTTGCGCAAGCGACTCCGGAGACTGGTGGGCAAAGCGATCGCGGACTTCAATTTGATCGAAGCGGGCGACCGCATCATGGTGTGTATCTCTGGCGGCAAGGACTCCCATGCGATGCTGGAACTGTTGATTTCCCTGAGGGACCGCGCGCCTGTAGATTTTGAGCTCGTTGCGGTCACGCTGGATCAGAAGCAGCCAGACTATCCAGAGGAGGTTTTGCCTGCCTACCTCGAGACACTCAATATCCCGTTCTACATCCTCGAGCGAGACACCTATAGCGTCGTCCGCTCGGTGATCCCGGAAGGTAAAACTACCTGTGGACTTTGTTCCCGTTTGCGTCGAGGGACGCTTTATGGGTTCGCTGAGCAAATTGGCGCGAATAAAATTGCGCTGGGGCACCATCGAGATGACATCGTTGAGACAGCATTTTTGAACATGTTTTTCGGTGGCAAACTGAAAGCGATGCCGGCCAAGCTGAGAAGTGATGACGGGAAACATATCGTTATCCGCCCGCTGGCTTATTGCTGCGAGTCTGACTTGGCGGCCTATGCGCAGGCCAAGCAATTTCCCATCATTCCATGCAATCTCTGCGGCACACAGGAAAATCTGCAACGGCAGGAAATAAAACAGATGCTGCGGGCCTGGGAGCGGCAATACCCTGGTCGTACTCAAACGATCTTTCGGGCGCTTGGCAACGTGGCGACCTCGCACCTCATGGATCGGGATGTTTTTGATTTTGAGACATTACAGCGTGAGGGCGGCAACTCCATCGGGCTACCCGATATCCGGGTTGTTAATCTTTGATGCCACTGTTAACCGCCTCGGACGTAGCGATTGAGCGGGGAGAAAGGCGTCTGCTTGCTGACGTAAACCTGACTGTTTCGGCGGGAGAGATTTGGCAATTGGTGGGCGCCAATGGTGTGGGTAAGACCAGCCTGATGCGCGCACTGGCGGGGCTCGCGCAATTGGGAGTAGAGGGGCAGATAGAGCGTCAAGCGGCGTTGCTCTATCTGGGACATGCTTCGGCGCTCAAGCCGAGTCTCAACGCGATGGAAAATTTGCGCTGCCATCCTGCCTGCGATGTGATGTCAAGCGACGATGACATAGAGCGGGCGCTGGCGGCGGTGTCTCTGGCGGGTCAAGAGGAGCGTCCCGTAGGCGCGTTGTCTGCGGGTCAGCAGCGCCGGGTGGCGCTTGCGCATCTCATTGTCAGTCCTGCACGACTATGGCTCCTCGATGAGCCGTTTACTGCACTGGATAGTAGCGGGTGTGACTGGCTTGACGAGCAGATTCAGCAGCACGTGGCGGCGGGCGGCGGGCTGATTTTTACCAGTCATCAGCCGAGCCGCTTTGGGTCCCGACAGACTGATGTGGAGTTGGCACGTTTTGCCTGCTAGCGAGGCCAATCTGACGCTGCATGTGGCGTTTGCCCGGCAGTTCTCACGGCATGCGCGAGCGATTATCCGAAGCCCGGCAGAGGTGGCCAACCCACTCCTGTTTTTTTTCATGGTGATCACATTATTTCCGCTGGGGCTGGGGCCTGATCCGCAGCGATTGGCCGAGATGGCGCCGGGTATACTCTGGGTCGTCGCCTTGTTGTCGAGTCTCATGGTGAGCGGCAAGTTATTCGCGTCGGACTATGAGGACGGCAGCCTCGAGCAGCTAGCTATCGCACCGTTCTCCTTAGCGGTTCTTGCTATGGGTGAGGTCTCCGCTTATTGGTTGGCGACTGGCTTCTCGCTGGCATTGGCCTCGCCAATTTTTGCCCTCATGCTGGGCTTGCCGGTGACGGGTATTTTCACGCTAGTGGTGAGTCTTTTACTCGGCACAACTTGTCTTACCTTGATCGGCGCGGTGGGCAGTGCACTGACTGTGAGTATTCGGCGGGGGGGAATGCTGCTGTCTTTGTTGATCATCCCGCTCAACATACCCGTTTTGATCTTCGGCACGACAGCTGTGTCGGAAGCTGCAGTGGGCGGTAACGCCACGAACTGGCTCGCTTTAATGGGTGCACTGGCGCTTGGATCGCTGGCGGTAATGCCAGTCGCGATCGGTGCTGCCCTCAGGGTTTCGCTGGATCAGTAACCGCTTTCCGGCTGCTCAGGCATAAACGAGACAAGCGCCTCAAAACAGGCGGTTAGACGCTATACTGCGGGCCATGTGGACGATTATTCACAAAATGGGGTCGCCGCCGTGGTTTTTTCGATTCAGTGGCGGTTTGGTCAAGTGGTTGTTGCCGATTACCGTTTGCCTGCTGCTTGTCGGAGCTGTCTGGGGGCTGCTAATCGCGCCACCTGATTTCAGGCAGGGTAACTCATATCGAATCATCTATATTCACGTGCCGTCGGCGGTGGTGGCGCTGGCGGGATATTACGTCATGGCTTTTGCGGGCGCGGTGAGTCTGGTTTGGCGCATCAAGATGGCGGACGTGACGATGCGCGCAGTCGCGCCGGTAGGGGCCGCTTTGACGGCAATTGCGCTAGTAACGGGCGCGATATGGGGTAAGCCCACTTGGGGTACCTGGTGGGTTTGGGATGCTCGCATTACGTCCATGTTGATTCTGCTCTTTCTGTATTTGGGTGTTGTGGCGTTGTTTGAGGCCTATGAGAACAAGAGCGCGGCAGCACGTGCCTGTGCGGTGCTGACCTTGGTAGGCACGGTCAACATTCCTATTATTTATAAGTCGGTGGATTGGTGGTACTCGCTGCATCAGCCCGCATCAATCAAATTTACCGGGGAGTCTACGATCGACCCCAGTATGCTTTACCCGCTAATGCTGATGATCGGGGCGTTCTATTGCCTCTTCGCGGTGACTGTTTTGCTCAATATGCGTGCCGAGCTCGCCTGGAATCATCGTGACGCCAGCTGGTTAAAGCAACTGGTGCAGGGTACCTGATGTATTTTGACTCCTTAGCTGCACTCTGGGATATGGACGGCCATGGCATATACGTTTGGCTGGCTTATTTGCTGACGGTGTGCCCCATCGCCGTGATGGTGTGGCTACCCATTAAGCGACTTCGTCAGCACTGGCGATGGATCGAAGCCGAGTCGCGCAGGAGCGGTATTGACGTAAGAGGGGCGGCGGGCGAGTCCGCGAGATAACGCATCATGCACCCAGCTCGAAAACAACGTCTCATCCTTGTCAGCCTCGTGGTGGTGCTCTCAAGCGCTGCTATTGGACTAGTGGCCTTCGCCCTCCGGGATAACATCAATCTGTTTTACCCGCCGGCCGATGTGGTGGCAGGAAAGGCGCCGACTGATCGGAGCATCCGTCTTGGCGGCATGGTGGTGGCGGGGAGCATTGAGCGGAGCAACAGCGAGCTCGATACGACTTTTTGGGTGACCGACTACGAAGCGTCGGTGCCCGTTCGCTACAGCGGGATACTGCCAGACTTGTTTGCGGAGGGAGAAGGTGTCGTCGCTGAAGGAACGCTGGATGAGAGCGGCATGCTGATTGCCACCCAGGTCCTGGCAAAGCACGACGAGAATTATATGCCGCCTGAAGTTGCCGCGGCGCTTGAGGGTAAAACCGCCCCAACTGAACAGCCGGTGCTGCCGTGATCCCGGAGCTCGGCCTTGTAGCTCTGATTATCGCCTTGTGTTTGGCGGTCGGCTTGGCGCTGATTCCGATGTGGGGCAGTATGCGTCGCGATGTGACTGCCATGAATCTGGCGCCCACACTGGCAGTAGCTGTCGCATTATTTGTGGCAGTGGCCTTTGCATTGTTGGCAGTCAGCTTTCTGACGGATGATTTTACCGTCGCAGTGGTGGCAGCGAATTCGAGTAGCTTGTTGCCACCGATATTCAAATTCTCCGCACTGTGGGGTAACCACGAGGGCTCCTTGCTGCTTTGGGTGTTGATCTTGTCGGGTTGGATGACCGCTGTTGCCTTGTTCAGTCGTGGCTTGCCGCTACTGATGGTCGCTCGCGTTTTAAGCGTCATGGGGATGATCGCGGTCGGTTTTTTGGCTTTCTCACTGCTCACTTCGAACCCGTTTGAGCGGCTTCTGCCCAATACGCCTCTGGATGGGAATGATCTGAATCCACTCCTTCAAGACCCAGGCCTGATCATCCATCCACCGCTACTTTATATGGGGTACGTTGGACTATCGGTGCCGTTTGCATTTGCGATTGCGGCGCTTCTGGGTGGGCGGCTCGATGCATCTTGGGCTCGCTGGTCGCGACCATGGACTAACGTCGCATGGGGGTTTTTGTCTCTGGGCATCATGTTGGGCAGTTGGTGGGCTTACTACGAATTGGGCTGGGGTGGCTGGTGGTTCTGGGACCCGGTTGAGAACGCATCTTTTATGCCGTGGCTGATGGGTGCCGCCTTGGTCCACAGTTTAGCGGTAACGGAAAAGCGCGGGGTCTTCCGTTCATGGACGGTGTTGCTCGCGATCTTTGCGTTCTCTTTGTCGCTGCTTGGCACGTTTCTCGTGAGGTCAGGTGTCCTCACCAGCGTCCACGCCTTTGCGGCTGACCCCGAGAGAGGGTTGTTCATACTTATTTTTCTGGCCTTGGTCGTAGGTGGTTCACTCCTGCTGTATGGCTTACGCGCGCCTTCGGTGGCCAGCCGCGTGGTTTATTCGGCGGTGTCTCGAGAGTCGCTGCTTATGGCAAATAACTTGGTGTTTACCGTGGCGACGGTTGTCGTGATGTTAGGCACCCTGTTCCCACTCGTGATGGATGCTTTCTCGCTGGGGAAGTACTCGGTTGGGCCTCCCTATTTCAATGCTGTGTTCGTGCCTTTGATGGCGCTGGTCATGCCGTTCATGACTGTTGGTCCGTTGTCACGATGGCGCGACGACACGGCGGCGCGATGGCTTCACGAGCTAATGGTTCCCGGGTTGGCGATCGTCGCGGTTGCGGTGAGTCTCGGTTTCTTGGGCAAAGAAGGTTTCAACCTCTGGATCGCGCTCGCGGTCTTACTTGCGGGGTGGGTTGCACTCGGGGTTGTCAAGGATGCTTGGCGTCGCCTCGCCAATCCAGGCGGGGCATTGCGCTGGCGGAGTCTGACTCCCAGCTTTATGGGTATGGCGTTAGCGCACCTCGGATTTGCCGGCGTTGTGCTGGGTGCCGTTGTCGTGACGCAGCAAAATATCGAGCGAGATCTCCGAATGGCCGTGGGAGACCAGCAGGAGTTGGGAGGCTACCGGTTCGAGTTGCTCAGTGTTGGCCAGCAAGCGGGCGCAAATTATCTTGCGGATCAGGCGGTCTTTGCAGTGACTCGGGACGGGCAGCTTGTGGCGACGCTCATCCCCGAGAAGAGACGCTACTTTGCCAGCGGTCAAATCATGACTGAAGCAGCAATCGACGCCCGCATCTGGAGGGATCTGTATATCGCGCTTGGGGAGCCTATCGGTGAGGATGCGTGGGCAGTACGATTGCAATACAAACCCATGGTCCGCTGGCTCTGGCTCGGTGCCCTGATGATAGGTTTGGGCGCCTTGCTGACGGTTGCTGATCGGCGGTACCGGACTCAGGTGCAGCGGCGAGAAGTCCCGGCCATCGGAGTGGCAGGCGTTGCGCCTTAAACAGTTCGCTCCGCTACTCGCTTTCATGCTCCTGGCCGGGCTACTTTACAAAGGGTTGTCTATCGATCCCACTGCGCTACCGGCCGCGAGAGTGGGGCAGCCCTTTCCTTCTTTTGCTCAGCTTGAACTGACAAGCGGTCGCCCGATCACACAGCAATCACTGGCTCCGGGACCCGCACTGGTCAATGTTTGGGCCACGTGGTGTTACTCCTGTCGAGTAGAGCATCCCTACCTGTTGGCTCTGGCGGCCAGGGGCGTGCCGATATTCGGGCTCAATTACAAAGATGATTCTGTCAAGGCGCGGGAATGGTTATTACAGCTTGGCGACCCCTATCGACTTAACGTCGCTGATGAGCAGGGCTTGGTCGGTCTGGACTTGGGGGTCTATGGGGCACCGGAAACCTACGTTATCGGCGCGGATGGCCACATTAAGCACCGTCATGTGGGGGTATTGGATGAAGACGTCTTCGATCGGGATTTTGTTAAGTGGTTTCCCGATATTGGCGTCAGTGCAAGAGTCGGCGCTGAAGGCGGTGATTCATGAGGCGGCTGGCGTTACTGGTGCTATTCAGTTGGCTGTTTGCGCCTGCCCTTGTTTGGGCAGTGATTGAAACCTACCAGTTCAGCTCGCCGGACCTCGAGGCGCGTTATCACACCCTCAGTCAGGAGCTTCGTTGCCCAAAATGTCAGAATCAAAACATTGCTGACTCCAACGCACCGATCGCGCGAGATTTGCGCGTTGTGCTCTACGAGCAGTTAGAGGCGGGCGAAAGCGATGAGGAAATTCTAGCGTTCATGGTAGCGCGCTACGGCGAGTTCGTTCGCTATCGTCCGGGCGTGGATCGCAACACCCTTCTTCTCTGGGCTGCGCCCGCATTACTGCTGG
>MDTG01299178.1_pt1 | contig 12631 bp, 15 predicted proteins | sample 811421 | NCBI WGS metagenome assembly MDTG01 (sample SAMN05326645, study PRJNA326480) | marine metagenome | isolation source: seawater | place: Pacific Ocean: South East | collected 2011 | reverse complement strand
TGAGTCTAAAATATCTATAATTTTGTCCATTAATAACCTTTAATAATCTTTTATTTGTTGACATTGAAATGTAATGTTATGAATTCAATGTAGTGTAGACAGATATTATATCTAAAACTCCTTTTATGAAAATAAAAGTAATTTTAAGATAGAATATTTAGCTAATTAAAAAGAAAAGGTTTACTATATGGAATTATTAATTGCAAGAGAAGAATTAAGCAAAAAACCAAAAAAAATGCAACTAGATAAGATTAAAGAAGAATTAAAAAAAGGTTCAAATGCAGAACTATTGTATTTTGACAGAGACAACTCACATAAAGATATGATGGCATTAGTTGATGCACTTGAAGATGATGACTATAATGTTTACTTTAGAGAAGTAAAATATGGTTTAGCAGATGATGAGTATATGTATGAGGTTCATGCACTTTAATCAAGTGATAAAGCTATGAGTTCAAATAAAAAACTATTTATTCAAACACTTGGTTGTCAGATGAATGACACAGATAGTCAACATATCGCAGCTGAGTTAGAAAAACATAAAGATTATTCACAAACTGATGTTATGGAAGATGCTGATTTAATTATTATTAACACATGTTCTGTAAGAGAAAAACCTGTTCAGAAGCTATTTTCTGAAATTGGTCAGTTTAATAAAAAGAAAAAAGATGGCGCTAAAATTGGTGTTTGTGGATGTACTGCATCGCATTTAGGAAAAGATATTATTAAAAGAGCACCTTATGTTGATTTTGTTGTAGGTGCAAGAAATATATCTAAAATAAAAGATGTTGTAGATATTAAAGGTTCAGTTGAAATTTCAATTGATAATGATGATTCTATGTATGAATTTGCAACAGCTAAAACAAACCAATATAGAGCAAGTGTAAATATTTCTGTTGGATGTGATAAGAAATGTACTTATTGTATCGTACCAAGTACTAGAGGAGAAGAGCTTTCAATTCCTGTTGAAATGATTGTTGACCAAGTTCAAAAATCAGTTGATCAAGGTGCAGTTGAAGTAATGCTTTTAGGGCAAAATGTTAACTCTTATGGTAGAAGATTCTCTGATGGTAGAGAAAAGTCTACTTTTACAAAACTTTTACAAGAAGTTTCAAAAGTAGAAGGTTTAGAGAGAATTAGATTTACCTCTCCTCATCCTTTACATATGGATGATGAATTCATTGAAGAGTTTGCAAAAAATAAAAAAATATCAAGATGTATTCATATGCCTTTACAAAGTGGTTCAACATCAATTTTAAAAGCAATGAAAAGAGGATATACAAAAGAATGGTTCTTAAACAGAACAGAAAAAATAAGATCATTAGTACCTGATTTAAGAATTACTACTGATATTATTGTTGCATTTCCAGGTGAGTCTGAAGAAGATTATTTAGATACTTTAGATGTAGTAAAACAAGCAAAATTTGATCAAATATTTAACTTTAAGTACTCTCCAAGACCTGGAACAGAAGCTTTAAATATGGAAGATTTAGCAGTGCCAGATAAAATTGGAAGTGCTAGATTAATTGAATTAATCGAACTACACAAAAGACATTTAGAAGCTATTATGCCTACATATGTTGGACAAACTTTTTCTGTATTAGTTGAGAGTTTAAAAGCAAATGGAGAAGTTTGTGGTTTCACTGATAATTATTTACAAGTATTTACAAAAGGAAGTGATGAACTTCTTGGTAAATTTGTAAATGTTAAAATTACTAGTAATTCAAGAACATCGTTAAAAGGTGAAATAGTTCAGTAATGAAAAAATATTTTAAGACAAATATTTTACCTTACATATTATATTTTCTTGTAAAATTTATTTATTTTACAAACAAAAAAGTTTTTCATCACTCTAAAATTAGCAGTGATGAATCTTTTATCTTTGTTGCATGGCACGGAGATTTACTAGCTCAACCTACTAATTATTTTAAATTCAGACCAAATGGCACTGTAAAAGCAATGATAAGTCATAATAAAGATGGTGAAATTATTGCAAAAATTTATGCTCTTTTAGGAACAGGATTAATAAGAGGTTCTTCTTCTAAAGGTGCAGCTAAAGCTTTAATTAGTACAATTAAAGAAATCAAAGCAGGTTCAGACGTAGCCTTAACACCAGATGGTCCTAGAGGTCCAAGATTTAGTGTTGCTCCTGGGGTTGTTGCAATTGCTCAAAAGAGTAATGCAAAGATTATTGTTTTAAATTCAAAGCCATCTAAATATTGGCAGTTTAGTTCATGGGATAAATTTATTTTGCCAAAGCCTTTTGGAAAAATAGATTTTTATTTATCGCAGCCTTTTAGTATTGAAGGCTTAGAATTAGAAGAGGCAAAAGAGCTTATCAAAGATAAAATGATGGCTCATTCAATGCCTTAAAAAGTTTAAATAGGAAGTATATGTTTACTAAAGAGTCTTTATATATTAATGCTATTAAATATGACACGCAATTAAAACTTGATTATAAAAAACTAAGTGATAATGAAATCACTGAAGCTAATAATTCTGTTTTTTTAGTTGATGATGAAATTTTAGCACATGATATTGCTCATAAATTAAATACTTCACAAAAAGAGATTAATAACACTTATATCTCAACACTTTTAATTAGTGATACAACTAAGTTAGTTCCAAAATCAATATCTTCAAAATTAAAAGATTGTGAAATTGCTGAACTTAATAGTGAATTTGATATTGCTGTTTTAAAAACAACTCTTTTTGAAACTAAAAACTATTTTGATAAAACAGGTGTTGATTTTATCTATTCTGCTTTTCATATATTAAATTTACATATTGAACAAAATATTTGTAAAAATCAATTATTGATTTTTCTATTTAATAATAAAGCATTTATTCTAATTTTAGGAGATGATGCTTCTATTGTATTTAATAAAACAGTAGATTTACCAACTTTTGAATCGATTAAAAAAACACATTTTTATGAAGATGATATTGCAGGACAAAAACTTTTTGATGAAATTTATTATTTAGAATTAAATGAAATAATTCATAATAATCTTAATGAATTTTATGAGAAATCTAAAAATGTATTTGTAGAAAAAATTGTAATTTTATATGCAATAAAAGAGCTATCAAATGAGCAAATTGAACAATTAAGTGATGAATTACTAGTACCAATTGATTATCATCCCATAAATATTGATGAAGAGATTTTTGAACTATCAAAAGATAAGCATTTAAAAAAGAGTTTTATCAAACCTAGAAAAAAAGCTAAAAAAACTAATTTTAACAATCTGTTCATTTTAATATTTTTCTTAGCTGCTTTTTTTGGTATTTATAAATTATTTATAAATATGGAAGAGAAACAAGAAGTAGAAAAGCAAGAAATCAAAAAGTTTGTAAAGCTACCAGATCATATAAATATAAATGATAAAATTGATAAGCGTATAAAATCAGTTTTTAAAAGAATACCTTATGATATTGTTGTAAAAAACTTAAAACTTGAAAAAGATAGCTTAGAAATTAATGCAACACTATTAGCTGATGATACTTTTATAAAATCTGTAAAACCATCTTTAGATGATATTTATAAGCAAATAGATATTAAAGTTGAAGATGATAAAAAGAATATGATATCAGCTAAAATTACTGCAAAAGAAGCTTTAGAATTAGAAAATATTGTTTATAAAACATATACTGATAAATATATAACAGATGAGTTTTTACCAATTTCTAGAGTTAGTGAGCAATTAAAAATATTATTCCCTGAAGATACTATTGTAAAGTTTAATTCTAGTAAAAATGAAGATATTACAAAATTTTTCTATTCTGTAAGTATGTTAGTAAAAACTCCAGCAGAGTTTTTTAATACAATTAAGATGTTAAATAATGAATTATATTCTATTAATATTATGTATCCTGTAATAATGACAAAAAATATAGATGGTTTTTTAGAAATAGAGTTTAAGTTAGTATTTAATCAGCCAAAATAAGTAAAAAATTGTAAGAAGTTATAAACTAAAAACTTTTACCAAGTTTTTAGTTCATTGTAAATTGAATCTCTCTCAACAGGAGTAAATCCAGTATTTTTAATCAAGTCAACAAACTCTTTTAATGCAACTCCTTTTGCACTAGTTGCACCTGCTGCACTTTGAATTGATTCTTTCTCAATTGTTCCATCAACATCGTTTGAACCAAACTCTTGAGCTATTAAAGCTAATTTAACAGTTGATGTTGCCCAGTATGCTTTTATATTAGAAATATTATCTAAAACAATTCTAGCAATTGCATAAGTTTTTAAAATCTCAACACCTGTTAACGGTGCTTTGATTTTTAAGTAATTATTCTCAGTTTGATACACAAGTGGAATAAAGGCATTAAAACCACCTGTTTCATCTTGTAAGTCTCTTAGTCTAATCATATGATCAATTCTATTATCTCGGCTTTCTACATGTCCAAATAGCATTGTGGCATTACTTTGTTTTCCAGCTTTATGCCAAGTTTTATGAATTTCAATCCATTGATCAGAAGTAACTTTTCCACCACAGATTTTTTTTCTAACTTTTTCATCAAAAATTTCTGCACCACCACCTGGCATAGAATCTATTCCATGTTCAATCATCATATTGATTAACTCTTGATATGTAAGATTATACTCAGTACTTAAGAAGTGAATCTCAGCAGCTGTTAATGCTTTTACATGAATAGAGGGAAAATTCTCTTTTATTTTTTTAAATACATCCATATACCATTGTAAACCAGTATCAGGGTTATGTGCTGATACAATATGAACTTCTTTAATATCATTTTTAGAAGAATTTTTTACAATTTCAAGTATCTCTTCATGAGTCATTGTATATTGTAAGGGATTTTTTCTACTTGCACTATAAGCACAAAACTGACAAACATCTTTACAAATATTTGTTGGATTTATATGTCTATTAATATTAAAATATGTTTTTTTACCATGTTTATTTACTCTAATTCTATTTGCATATTTTGCAAGTGTAAATAAATCTAAATCATAAAGTTTAATAGCATCTTCATACTCTAATCGTTCATTATTTTCTAATTTTTCTATAATACTCATTTTATTCCTATTTACAGTCAAAGTCTTTAGTATTTTTATTATATCTACCCATATGAATAAAACCTATACATGTTTTATTTATGTCATTATCATAAAATCTAACTTTATATACTTTACTTTTATATCTTGTTTCTTTATCTTCAACACTTAATTTATTAATTACTTCAATTTGATTAATATTACCATGTCCCAAAGTTGCTAAAATTTCAGTCATCTTATCTTGCTTTAGTGTTTTTAAAATTGTAAATACAGCAATACCTGCAAGAATTAATACTGTTATAATAACAATAGTTCTTCTTGGTAATCTTCTTATCTCACTATTACTCATTATCATTTTCCACAAGTGGTAAGAATGAACATTTCTCACCATCGTAAGACTCTAATGTTCCATCTTCAATTCTATAGTACCAACCATGAATTTGTAAACTTCCATCTTTAATCTTTCTTTCAACATCTGGGAATGTAAGTAAGTTTTCCATTTGGTGAACTACTGAAATTCTTTCAGTTGCTCTATATAGTTTTTCTTTATCACTTTTATCTTGAATAGCTAGAAGTGTATACTCTTTTGCTCTTTTCCCTAGTTCTAACCATTTTTTAACATGGATTAAATCAGGTGAATCTCCAATATCTTGATATAAACTTTTACAAGCACCACAATGTGAATGTCCACAAATAATGATATGTTTTACGCCTAATACAGATACTGCATATTCAATAGCAGCAGAACTACCATGGAAATCATCATCAGGACTATATGGAGGTACAAAGTTTCCTACATTTCTTAAAATAAACATATCTCCAGGTTTTGTATCAAGCATCAAATCAGGTGTAATTCTACTATCACTACAACCTACAAAAAGAATTTCTGGCTTTTGACCATTTTCTACTAAGTCTTGTACATTTCCTTGAAATTTAGGGAAAGAAACTTCTCTAAATTTTTGGTTACCTTTTATTAAATCATTTATTATCATTTTAATTCCTTTAGAATTTTACATACTTTTATTAAATCATCTTCATTTATATCTATTTTAGCAATAAGTCTAATAATTGCACTTTTAACAGTCGGCTGTCTAATGGCTCCAACTAAGTAATTTTTATCTTGTAAAACTGCTTGTATTTCTTTTACTTTTTTATTATCTCCTATATCAATAGGAATAATTAAACTTTTTGATTTGATATTTAAAATATTATGTATAATAGTTAAATTCTTATTTATCTTTTCTTTTAAGTCTTTTTTATTTTCAATTATATATTTTAATGATTCTAATCCAAGTGCAATATCAAATAATGATGGTGCAGTTGAATAGATAATAGGCTTAGCTCTATTTACTAAAAAATCAATGATTTCTTTTGAAGCTAAGATATAAGCTCCATAAGAACCATAGGCTTTTCCAAGAGTTCCCATTTTTACATGATATTTATTTGGTTTTATTTTATAATAATCAAAAAGACCTAATAAATTATCTCCAATAACTCCAGAACTATGAGCTTCATCAACTAATAAAATAGCTTCATATTTAGATGATACATCAAAAAATTCTTTTGGCGCAACATCCCCACCCATAGAGTAAACACCCTCAATAGCAATAACTTTTCTACCACTTCTTGTATTAGATAAAATCTTTTCTTCTAAATCTTTATAATCATTATGCTTAAAGACAATAACTTGTTCAGGTTTTAAAAGTTTAGTGCTAAGTATTCCACTTGCATGATACTCTTCATCAATAAATAAAGTGTCATTTTTTCTACATAAAGCTTCAATCATAGCTATGTTTGCAAGAAAACCAGAACCAACTGCAACGCCTGCTTCAAAGTTATTAACTTTACATAAAGTATCTTCAAAATCTTTATGTATTTGATTATATCCATTTACAAGCATAGATGCTTTTGGACTTGTATACTGTTCTTGAAGTACTCTTTCATAAGCTTTTTGAAAAATGTTTTTATTGACAGATAATCCTAAATAGTCATTTGAAGCTAAGTCAATTATATTTTTATTAAATATTTCTCGAGTTCTAAAACGGTTTGATTTTTTAATAGATGATAGTTCTTTTGAATACAAAAAGTTCTCCGTAAGTGTTTAATTATATTAACTAAAAATTGCTAAATAAAACTTGAATAAATTGTTTGTAACAATGATGCTAGTTTAATGCTACTAATTGTTGTTATACTTTCTTTACTAATTTTATATACAACCCAAAACAAAAAAGGTGGAAGTTTACTAACAACTTTTCTTTCACCTTTTATAATCCTAATAGCAATATTTTCCAAGACTTTTAATACTTTATTTTGTAAGATACTCAAATGACAGAAAATAACAATAGAATCTTTAAGATAAATGAATTACCTTACTTAGAATTAAAATATAGTACAACATTTTTTGAATGTCCTCAAAAGCATTACCATAATATGATATGTCTACTTGGATTAAAAGAAGGTAGTGCAAAATTTATCATAAATGAGAAAGAAATTATTCTTAAAAAAGATAAAATTGTTGTTATAAATCCTAATGAAGTTCATTATTCTATATCAGACGAGCAGAATCAAGATTATTATGTGATTTACATAAATAGAGATTGGTACAAGGCCTTACAAAATCAGATATTTGAGAGTGAAGATATAGTTTCAATGCCAAATATAATAAAGAATTTAAATATAAATAAAGATTTTTTTGTAGTATTTGATTTTTTATATAAAGATAATGAAGTTATTGAAAAAGAGATGAAATTATTAGATTTTTTAAAAGCAATTTTTAATTTATCAATAGATGAAAATAAGTTTTTAAAAATAAAAGAGCAAACAAAAATTGCAAAAGATTTTAAGCAATATATTGAAAAGAATATCTCTTCAAAATTAACATTAACTTCTATTTCAAAAGAGTTAAATGTAAGTGCTTTTCATATTATTAGAGTTTGCAATCAAGATTTTGGATTATCAGCAAATGCATATATAGTAAATAAAAGAGTTCATAGAGCAAAAAAACTAATAAGTGAGGGTGTTGATATTTCCCTAGCTGCGGTTGAAGTAGGATTTTATGATCAAAGTCATTTAACAAATGTTTTTAAAAAAGTTTTTGCAATGACTCCAAAAGCATATCAAAATGATATTTTAAAAAGTATACAAAGGGAAAAAATTGAATAGTTTAAATTTATTAGATAAAAATAAAAACTTTAATATTTTATTAGCAGGAATTATAGGTTTATTTATAGGTGTAGGAGTTGCAAGATTTTCTTATACTTCACTATTACCTTCAATGTTAGATGATAACTCTTTATCTTTAACTTTCTCAGGTGTTTTAGCATCACTAAATTATGCAGGATATTTATCAGGTTCAATTTTTGCAATTTTCATAAAAGATATTAATACTAAAGTAAAATACTTTAGATTAGGTATTGTTTTATGTATTTTAACAACAATTATTATGGGAATTACTACAAATGAAGTTTTATGGTTACTTGGACGAATTATTGCAGGCTTTGGTGCAGCTATGGCTTTGGTTGTAGGAGCTGCAATAGTAATGACAAAATTAGATTTTGAAGATAAAACTAAAGCTATGGGAATATATTTTTCTGGTATTGGAATAGCTCTTGCCTTATCTGATGTAATAAGTAGATATGTTTTATATATCTCATCATGGCAAACATCATGGATAGTTTTAACTTTAAGTGGTGCATTAGTAGCTTTTTATCCTTTATATATTTTATCATTTGACAAGCAAATTACTGGAAATAATGAAAAACATCCTTTTAATAAAGCACTATTTTCTCCTTTTGTTGTAATTTTAATTGCAGCATATTTTACTGAAGGTGTTGGTTTTGTTATTCAAGGAACATTTCTTCCTACTATTTTAAAATCGCTTCCTGGCTTAGAGCATGTTGCTGGATTGTCATGGTTATTAGTTGGACTTGCAGGAATTCCTGCTGCTATTATTTGGATGAAACTAGCACATAAATATGGAAGTGTAAATATAATTATAATTGCAATGTCTATTCAAATTGTGGGTATTTTAATTCCAACAATGACTAGTAATATATATTTAAATTTATTATGTGGAATTTTATATGGGGGAACATTTACAGGTTTAGTTGCTTTATTTATGAACTTAGGTGGTAGATTATCAGGTAAAAACCCAGTTATGTTAATGGGAGCATTAACAACTGCTTATGGAATAGGGCAAGTTACAGCTCCTTTATATGCAGTAAGTTTAACTGAGTGGACTGGTAATTATGATTATGCTTTATATGTTACAGCTATTATTGTATTTAGTGGAGTTATTATGCTTTTAGGTGCTAAAAAATTTAAAAGTTATGTTTCATAAAGTATTTTAAAGAGTGATATTTTCAAGTAGTTCAATTTGATTATCAACTACAATTATTACATCAATACAGTATGCAACATCTAGTTTTTTAATTTGTAAGTAATACTCTGTGCTTCTTTTGATTTTTGATAATTTTGAGGGTGTTATATTGTTTACAGCAACTTCATAATCATTTGCTGATTTAACTTCACAAAAGTGATAGATATTATTCTTTGTAGCAATAATATCTATTTCACCTAGTTTTTTAGCATAAAAATTTTGTTCGATTATTTTATAATCTAAATCTTCTAAAAAAGATATAGCTTTTTTTTCTGCTTCATCGCCTTTTTGTCTACTCATAAAAGTATATTTTCAACCGCCACCAACAAATTGAAGAAGTTCAATCTTGTCATTATCTTTTGGAATAAAATCTTTCCAATTGTCTTTTTTAACTATTTCCATATTAACAGCTGCTGCCATTACTTTATCTTCAATTTTTAATTCTACTATTATTTCTTGTAGTGAAAAATTATCATTAAAACTTTTATCTTCACCATTAATTGTTATTTCCATTTATCACCTTTATTCTTTTTTTATATACTCAATCATATATCCAAGACCTCTAATATTTGTAATAAAGTCTTCTTTTATAACTTTTTTTAATCTATTTACTTCTGCTCTAATTGTAGCATTATCAATATCATCATCTTGCCAGACAAACTCTCTAAACATATCATAATTTACAGCAGAATTCTTATGTCTTGCTAGAAGTTGAATAATCTGAATTTGTCTTTTAGGTAGAGTATGTGCAACATTATTATACAAAAGAGTTAAAGTATTTGTGTTGAAACTATAGGAATCTGATAGTTGTTTATTCTGTTTTGGAACTATTTGTGACTGTGATATTTTATTTATTCGTAAAGTTAACTCTTTTAAATGGAAAGGTTTTTTTAAATAATCATAACATCCAAGTTCAAAGGCCCTTGATATCTCTTCTATATCTATAAGTGCTGAAATAAAAATTGTTGGAATAAGTATATTTTTTGCATGAAGTGCTTCTAATACCTCAAAGCCATTAATATCAGGCACATTAATATCAAGTATTAATAATTCAAAATCTTCTTCTTCTATAATTCTTAGACAATTTGTTCCATCTCTTGTAGTTCTTACTGAATGATTTGTAGTTTGTAAATATTGTGTAATCGCTCTGTTTAGCATTACATCATCTTCAAGTAATAAGATTTTCATTTCGTCTCCATTTATATATATGCGAGTATATCATTTTCTTACATTTATTACTTTAAATCTATCACCCATTCCAGTTGGCTCTAATAGAGTTTTAACATTTTGAGTTTGTCTTAAATATGTTGATTCATCAACATTTGCTTTTAAAATTTCAAGTAATTCAATAATTCCAAACTCAACTAAAGCTTTTAGTTGAGTATTAAAAATTACATCTTGAATATCATTATTTTTAAAACAATCACTTAAATGATTAAAATGTACATCATAAGTAATATCAGATTTCTTATATAACTTTTCTAAATCTAAGTCTTCTTCAAATATTGGATAGACGGCATGTTTTTCATAAATTCTTGCAGAAAAATCATTTCTTGGATATCTATCTCCATAATCAAAAGTTAAAAATTCAAAACTAGTTATATTTTTGCAAAGTGTATTTACAAACTCTTCATAAGATAAGCCAACTTCACCTTTTGTAATTTGATATTTCTGACAATGTTTTATGATTTTTTCATCAATGCAGTCATGAAATTTTATTTTGTGATTTTCTACAAAAGCTTGCTGTAAAATATCTTTATCATTTGTATAAACTAATTCACAAGAAAAGGCATCAAATATTTCATTTGCTAGAACAAAGGCATTTTCAAGCTTTACATCTTGCAAATCATTATAATGCTTTAAATTTATAATATCACCAAAAGATTCTTTAATATACTCTTCTTGTTTTTTTTGTAAATTTGGAAACCTTTCAACTATTGAAAAGTTTAATGTTTCTAGAAGTTTTGGTTTTAGTGTGTAGATAAATTGAATTACATCAGCAAGTAAGTAACCATGATGTGCACCAATTTCAAGAATTGTAGTATTAGAAGGTAAAAAGCCATCTTCAATAGATTTTATAATCTTTTTTGCAATTGCTCCACCAAAAAAAGGTGAGGTTGAAACAGATGTGTAAAAATCACCATCTTTCCCTATCTCTTTGTAAGTTGCATAATAGCCATCATTTCCATATAACCAGTCATTAAAATATTCACTAAATTTAATCATTGCTAATTGTATCGAAATTTTTATGCTCTAAATATAAAGCATGGGGTGTAAATAAAAAGATTGCTCTTTTTATTTACAAGTATCTATTACAGATTCAGCATTTGGGTAAAGATATACTTCCACTCTTCTATTTAATCCCATATTAGAAGCAGAATCATTAGGTGCTACTGGTTTATCAAAAGAACATCCTTTTGAGAAAATTTGATTTTGTACTCCTGAATTATAAATTATATTTCCAACATTTGAAGCTCTTTTATCTGATAGTGTTTTATTATAAGAGTGAGAACCTCTACTATCTGTATGACCTGTTACTTGAACTAAAGTATTTGGATATTTTTCTAATACAGATGTAACTTTTGATATTTTTGAACTAGCACTCATAGTTGGAGTTGCAGAGTTTGTTTCAAACATCATAGCATCTCTAAACATGATTTTTACGTAATTATCAGTATTTGAAACAATTAAATCTTGATTTGGATCTAAGACTGCATTTGGATTATTATTAACATTTGTATTTAAACTATCAGCAACTTCTTTTGCTTGCTTATCTAAACTATAACCAACTGCTCCACCAATTGCAGCACCAACAACAGCACCAACAACTTTATTTCTACTTTTACTTCCACCACCAATATTATTCCCAAGAGCAATACCAGCTAAGGCTCCTAATGTAGTACCAATTATTGCTTTTTGATTATCATCAATAGTTTGATTTCCAGTTCCTGTTGCACATCCACTAATCATCGCAGCAGCTATTACAGAAGATATCATTAATTTTATTTTCATTTTATGTCCCTTAGTATTTTATTTAATTATTTTAACATATTATTACCTTATTGTGAAATAATTGTTATATAATTTGGTAATTAATATGTAATAAACTTGTGTTATACTTATTATAATTAAATTAAGGATTTATATATGAAAAAAAGAACAAAAATACTAGCAACTTTAGGCCCAGCAAGCCATAGCATAGAGATAATAGAAGGATTAATAAAAGCAGG
>MDTG01038656.1_pt1 | contig 12631 bp, 10 predicted proteins | sample 811421 | NCBI WGS metagenome assembly MDTG01 (sample SAMN05326645, study PRJNA326480) | marine metagenome | isolation source: seawater | place: Pacific Ocean: South East | collected 2011 | reverse complement strand
CCATCCACTGGAAGACGCAAAAGAGCACATCACACACTCGCTCTGTTCACTTGAATTCGAGAACCATCGCCCACTTTACGACTGGGTTGTGGAAAACTGCCCGGTTCCATCAAAACCACGTCAGATCGAATTTGCGCGGCTCAACATTGGATACACTATCATGAGCAAGCGGAAGTTCATCCAGCTGGTTGATGAGAAGCATGTCGGGGGCTGGAATGACCCACGCATGTCGACACTCAGCGGAATGCGGCGTCGGGGTTACCCACCCGAGGCAATTCGTGCATTTGTTGATAGAGTCGGATTAACGAAGCAGAATTCACTTTCTGATTTTGCGCTCCTTGAATTCGAAGTGAGAAACCATCTCAATAAAGTTGCTCTCCGAAAGATGGCAATCCTTGATCCAATTAAAGTGATTATCACGAACTACCCGGAAGGGGATAGCGAAAAGGTAACGGTGCCCAATAACCCCGAAAATGAAGATGATGGAACGCGGGAACTAACTTTCACACGGGAATTTTGGATCGAGCGTGACGACTTTATGATCGATGCCCCAAAAAAATACTTCCGACTTAAACCTGGAGGGGCAGTACGGCTTCGGGGTGCCTATATTATTCAACATACCGATCACCTTTTCGACGATGATGGAGAGATTTTGGAAATCCATTGCCATTTCCTGCCAAACACCATCGGCCAGTCAGCGCCTGAAGGGGTGCAATGTCGCACAGCGATCCATTGGGTTTCTTGCCAAGAAGCGGTCAGTGCCGAGGTCCGCCTTTACGATAGACTCTTTACGGAAGAAGTGCCTGACAGCGCCGAGGGTGGTTACTTGTCCTGCTTAAACCCTGATAGCCTGTCCGTAGTAACCAACGCTCAAGTGGAACCAAGTCTAGCGGCAATGGCAGCAGGGGAACGGTGCCAGTTTGAGCGCATTGGATACTTTTGCGCCGATGCTGAAGATCACACTTTGGAGAAGCCGGTCTTCAATAGAATTTCCACTCTTAGAGATTCCTGGGGCTCCAAGAAATAGATCTATGAAAGGCCACCGTTACTGGCTGGCGGTGGTTTTCTTCCTCCTCGCCTCTGCCCCAGGGTTTTGGTTTCCAGCTCTCGCCAATGTCCTAGAAAATTATGGTTTGGGCAGCTGGGCGGTATGGGCATTTTTGGTTCCGCCTCTTGCTGGCATGATTTCCCCACTCATATTTGGGGCTCAAGTTGATCAAAGACTTGAAGCGCAAAAAGTTCTCGGCTGGATTATGCTTTTAGGAGCCGGTTTCCTTTACATGGCATTCCACTCACTTGAGCAAAATTGGGGAGGGGGTTGGTTCCTTTCATTCTTCATTATTAACGCCCTCATATCTGCTCCAGCTTGGTCACTTTTAACGACAATCACGCTATCAAGTCTGGCTGACCCAGGGAGGACTTTCGGGCTTTTCCGAGTTTGGGGAACCCTTGGATGGATGGCCTCTAGCCTGCTTGTAAGTTTATGGGGTCTCGACTTTTCTGCAGAGACAGGAAAACTTGGCGCAGGCGTTAGGGTCTTCGCGGGAATTGCCTGCTTCCTTCTTCCCGTAACTTTACCGAAGGGCGACAAGCCCAAGAAGTGGACAGATAATCTTGGTCTAGGAGCGCTCAAATTACTCCGTGATCGAGATTTATTTGTCTATTTTTCTACCGCACTCCTATTCAGCATCCCCCTCGGGGCTTACTATCTGCATACACCTAAACATCTTAAGGAACTAGGAGTCGAATCAGTCAGCGCTTTCATGGCGACAGCTCAGGTTATGGAAACCATAGCCATGCTTTTAATGGGCTGGGTGATCGCACGATTCCGAGTCAAAACCATCCTCCTTCTTGCAATTGGAAGCGGAGTGCTGCGCTACACCTTTTACGCTTTTGATGAGGTCACTTGGTTAGTTATTGGCATCACCCTACATGGATTCTGCTGGACCTTTTTCTTCGAGGCAGGACGAGTTTTTGTCCATCGCCGAGTCGATGAGGGGATGCGGACCCAAGCGCAGGCTCTCTTGGGTTTCTTTACCGGAGGGCTTGGGACAGTCCTGGGGATTTTAACGGTTGATAGACTTTATCAATTACTATCACCTTCATGGGGATGGTCAGGTTATTGGGCCGTCCTCACCGGGATGAATTGCCTCGCTCTGACCCTCTTCGCTTTCGGCTATAAAGGCCGACCGATCGCTCCAAGAGCCAAGCCGTTAGACTAACTTTTTGAGGGCTTGAATCCTGACCAAAACAGGCGGGTGGGAGTGATCAAGAAATACCTCAAGTGGGTGGGGCGTTAAATTGGAAAGATTATTCGCTGAAAGTTTCTTGAGCGCTGAAATCAAATGATTTGGCGTGCCTTGATTTAAAGCAGCATATTCATCGGCTTCGAATTCATGTTTTCGGGAAAGCATATTCATAACCACTGAAAGAGCACGGGACACCGGCTTGAACACAATCATAAACAAAACGAGCCCTGCTGCAATGGACCCATTAGACTCCCCCGAAATTCCAAACGCGGCATAGAGCTGACTACCCAAAGAGCTTTCCGGATTGGTTGCCATTCCTAGCAAAAAGAAAATCACGGCAGTTTGGATAACCGAAATGACGAGACGCTGCACGATATGCTTACGTTTAAAGTGGCCGATTTCATGAGCAAGCACGCCAACCAATTCGTCAGTAGTTTGACTTTCAATCAAGGTGTCGAAAAGCGCGATTTTTTTTCGCTTTCCAAACCCCGTGAAGAAGGCGTTCGACTTAGAGGAACGTCGCGATCCATCCATTACCGAAATTTCAGTCAAGGGGAACTCGCACTTCACAGCCATCGATTGGATTGCTTCGTTCAATTCCTTGTCTTCCAATGGTGTGAATTTATTAAAAAGAGGCAGAAGAAATGAAGGAGCGAGATAAGTCAGTGCTAGCGAGATTAACGTAAAACTTAACCAAGCCCAAACCCATGCATTTGGTATTGAATCGAAAATCCAAAGAATAAGCGCCATGATGCCGCCACCGAGGATAGCGGTGAGAAAATGGGATTTGATTTGATCAATGATGTAGGTCTTTGCTGTGGTCTTGTTGAAGCCAAACCGTTCTTCCAAAACAAAGGTGTGGTAAAGATCGAACGGAAGAGAGCTAAGCCAAAACCCGAGGTAAACGAGGCCGATGAAAGATAGACCTGTTCCAATTTTACCATAGCCCAATTCACCGACTAGATCATCCACCCAACCAAATCCCCCAAAAAACCAAAAGGCCAAGAGGATGGTAAGAGATGAGATTGAGGAGACAACGCCAAATTGCGCCTGAGCCTTCTCGTAGGATTGAGATTTTAGATATTTTTCATCACCCCAAACACCACGAAATTCTTCGGGTAGCTCACCTTTAAGGTTCCCTAAAGTGAGGAGGGTTGCCAAGAAATCAAGTTTCCAGAGAACGAGAAGTGCTACAAGGAGAAGAACGGCGAGAAGATTTAACTCGGGCATGAAAGGACGTTCATGGCGCGACGCGAAAGCGACAAGATGATTTTTTGCTGAAAAGTGGGGATTTGTTAAATTTAACTTTTTTATTTAGGAACTTGAAATTATTAAGAGATCCGAAATACTTCTCTGCATGTTCCGTTCTGCCCGTCAGATGAAGTTCAGTTTTGCTGAGCCATCTGCTGATCTTGCTCGCGACGGCACAGAATCTTCCTTACCCCAGCGGGGGGCTGACGAAACATTCTCACAATTGTGCCGCAAAATGGTCCGCGACCTTGGCTTGATCGACCTTGAGAAGCGGGTGGCGGTTGAATGGAACCCAAGAATGCGCTCCTGTGCGGGACGGGCCTTCTGGCCAATTGGACTAATTCAATTAAATCCAGTGCTCACCAAGATTTCAGACTCCGAGATTCAAAGGACCGTGCTCCACGAACTAGCTCACTTGGTTGCTTATGAAAGAAATCCTTATCGCTCCATTAAGAGCCATGGCTTGGAGTGGCAACGCGCTTGCGCGGATCTCGGAATTCCCGATGAAAGAGCAACTCATGAATTAGCTCTACCCACCCGTAGTTTTAAAAGGCGTTGGAAATACGAATGCCCCGAATGCGGCAAGGCATTCGAGAGAGTCCGAAGATATAAGGGAGCAGTCGCGTGCTATGATTGCTGCCTAAAAACAACGGGCGGGGTATTTGATGCGACCTACCAGCTTGTGGAATTGTCGCTTAGCTAACCGTTTGAATGGGGTTTCAAGATAAAACACGGCCCAGAGGTCTTTCTGATCTAGACAGATTATCCGGCCTTCTTTTGTCGCAACTGTCTCATTCCCCCTTCTAAGAATCAACAGACCGGTAAAAATTGCGGTAATCTCTCGGGCTCATGTGCATGACTGATGAGAATGCTCGGGTAAAGGACGCGTGTTCATCGTAAGAGAGCGAGTTGGCGATTTGTCCGACGCTTAAAGTTGTATTTAGGAGTTTATCACACGCAGCCGCAATTCTTGCTCGGACGAAATATTTCTTTGGAGTCGTCCCAAGGTATTTGCGAAAGGTTCGCTCTAAGCTGCTTGCCGACATGCCAGCTTGCCGGGCGAGATCGCGGACCGTAATGTCCTCTCCTAGATTCTCGTGTATCCGATCAATTAGATTGGAAATTGCCCGTTGGGGGGTCGGGAGGGGGGGACCCTCACCATGTTCAAGCCGCCGTGAAACTCCAGCAGTTCCTAGAACCTTGTCATTATCGTCAAAGAGGGGAATTTTGGAGGTCATTCGCCACTCAATCCCTCCGCCGGGTCGAGTGACGATTTCCAGTTTATTCTGAAGCGGTTCTGAGGTCTTAATAATTCTTTCATCATCACTACGAAAGAAATTAGCCATTGTTGGTGGAAAAAGTGTTTCGTCTGTTTCACCCACCAAATCTTCGGGAGTTCGATTGAGAAGTTGAGCGTAGGCACGATTCGCAAAAACGATCACACCTGCGTCATCTTTAACCCAAAACATAATATCAGGAAGCGCTTCAAGTAAGCCCATGGCGATTTGTCCGGGGCGTAGTTTTGCGGAAAGATCCTGAAAACGAAAGAATGACGACATACAGATTTGACGATTTAAGACAAAAAAACGATGACTTGGATCATGGACTCAAGAAAGAAAAATTTGCTAGTCTCTTGGCTGGGTAGGGGTAATCCTGCTCGTCAAAGCCACAATCTACCTATGTCTGAATTTTTTCCCAATATCCCTACAATTAAATATGAGGGGCCACTATCTGATAACCCATTCGCTTTCCACCATTACAATCCAGAAGAGATTGTGGTGGGGAAATCGATGAAGGAGCACTTGCGCTTCGGCGCTGCCTATTGGCACTGCATGAGAAACGGCCTTGGCGATCCCTTCGGAGAGGGAACCGCTTTAATGCCGTGGGACAGTGGCGAGGAAACCTTAGATAATGCTCTCAATCGAGTCCCAGTTTTCTTCGAATTTCTCAGTAAGATTGATATCGACTACTATTGTTTCCACGATCGGGATATCTCCCCTGAGGGAGAGACCCTAGCTCAAACCCATGAGATGTTTCATAAGGTCGTAGAAAAGATGGAAACTTTTCAAAACCAGACTGGTAAAAAACTTCTTTGGGGAACGGCCTGTTTGTTCGGTCACCCTCGATATGCACATGGCGCTTCAACTTCGCCAAATGCAGATGTTTTTGCTTATAGCGCAAGCCAAGTCAAAAATGCGATCGATGCCACCCATCGACTCGGCGGCCCCGGCTATACTTTTTGGGGCGGACGAGAAGGCTATGGGTCACTCATTAATACCGATATGAAGCGCGAGGTAGATCACCTGGCGGCCTTTCTTCATATGGCAGTCGATTACGCGAAAAGTATCGGCTATACCGGCCAGTTTTATATCGAGCCCAAGCCGCGTGAACCATCCACCCATCAATACGACTCTGATTCAGCAGCTTGCTTGAACTTTCTCCGTGAATATGGCCTGCTCGAGCACTTTAAACTGAATATTGAGACTAATCATGCCACTCTAGCTGGTCACACTATGGAACATGAGCTAGAGGTTGCGATGAATGCCGACGCTTTAGGATCAATCGATGCCAACCGCGGTGATGAGCTCATTGGCTGGGATACCGACCAATTCCCGACCAATATTTATGGGACAACCAACGTCATGCTAAGGCTCTTGAAAATGGGCGGATTTACAACGGGAGGACTGAATTTTGATGCGAAGAGGCGACGCGAAAGCCATGAGCCCGAAGATCTTTTTCACGCACACATTGGAGGAATGGACGCCTTTGCGCGCGGCCTCAAGATCGCAGCCAAAATCATCGAAGACGGACGCTTTGATGAGTTCGTAAAAACTCGCTACTCCTCCTACGACGAGGGTATTGGAGCTGACATCGAATCAGGCTCAGCAACACTCGAATCTCTCGACCATTATGCTCAAGGAATTAATCCTCCTCAGCTTTCAAGCGGACGACAAGAGCGTCTTGAAAACCTCTTAAACGATTACCTTTAGAAAATAATGCCTCTCGTCCTCGGTCTTGATTCTTCAACCCAGAGTTTTTCGGCGGTTATCCTTGATACAGAGAAGGGGACTGTGGTGGAAAATCATTCTGTTAATTTTGGGGATAATCTCGCTCACTACAAACAGCCTCACGGATATGACGAAGACGGAGTAAGGGGTGAAATTCACTCTAATCCTTTGATGTGGCTTGAGGCACTAGACCTTCTTTTAGCTCAACTCGTTGGTAAAAATATCGACCTCTCTCAAATCAAGGCTGTTTCCGGTTCAGGCCAGCAGCACGGAAGCATTTATCTGAGAGGGAATTTTAACGATACCCTTAAAGGGCTCACAGCGCAGTCGGATCTCAAGACGCAACTTGCGAATTGTTTCTCACGGTTGAGCTCGCCAATTTGGATGGATAGTTCCACCTCAAAAGAATGTGCCGAAATCGCCCATGCGGTTGGTGGGAACGAGATCGTTTGCTCAAAATCAGGTTCGGTTGCAGTCGAGAGATTTACTGGTCCACAGATTCGTAAGTTCGCGAAAACCGACCCTGACAGTTATACCCAGACCAAGACCATTCATTTGGTAAGCTCTTTCTTCGCTAGCATCTTCGCTGGCAAGACGGTTGCAATCGACCATGGTGACGGGGCCGGAATGAATCTTATGAATCTAGCCGACTTGAAGTGGGATCAAGACCTCCTCCGCGCGACGGCTGAAGACCTCAGCGAAAAGCTTCCGCCATGCGCTCCTTCAAATTCAAAGTCGGGACCAATTAGTCATTACTTCGTGGAAAAATACGGATTCTCTCCGACGTGCGAAACAATTATTTGGTCGGGTGATAATCCATGTAGTCTCATCGGCATGGGAGCCGCTTCTCCGGGTAAGGTTGTCATTAGCCTTGGAACTAGTGATACCTTGTTCGCAGCAATGCCTGCCCCTAAAACTGATCCCAATGGCTTTGGCCATGTTTTTGGTAATCCATCCGGCGGTTATATGAGCTTAATCTGCTTTAAGAACGGCTCCTTAGCCCGGGAGGCAATCAAAGAAAGATACGAACTCAATTGGGATTCTTTCGAAAAGGATGCTTTATCTCAAACACCAGCTGGAAATAACGGCTCAATGATGCTGCCGTTTTATGAGCCTGAAATCACTCCGGCAATCGATACCGGAGGCCCGGTTTTCTCGTCGGACCATCACTACTCCTCGGGCGAAGCTGTCCGCGCCGTTCTAGAAAGCCAATTTCTTAACATGCGAACCCATTCTGATTGGCTCGGCGTGAGCCCCAGCAGAATATTTATTACGGGTGGTGCTTCCGAGAACGACGGAATCGCTCAAGTCATCTCGAATGTCTTTGGCGTCTCAGTTGATCGTCTGGATGTGCCCGGGTCAGCTACGATTGGTGCTGGAATGCGAGCCGCTCTCGGAATGGGGGAAGATTTGGCTAATCTCGAATCCAAATTCAGCCAACCCAAAGAAGGGCGCACACTAGAACCTGACCCCACTTCTCACCAAACCTACAATGAAGTCCTGCCAAAATTTAAAGCATTTCTGGCAGAGCAGTTTACTTCCTAATCAAAAATTAATACTAATCTCAAACTAAACCAAACAAACCATGTCTAGACCAGTCACATTATTTACCGGCCAGTGGGCCGACCTGCCGCTTGCCGAACTTCTTCCGAAAGTCAAAGAGATGGGCTACGACGGCGTCGAGCTCGCTTGTTGGGGCGATCACTTCGACGTACAAGCCGCCCTCAATGAGGAAGGTTATGTCGAAGGCCGCTGGGAACTCCTCAAGGAGAATGATCTCTCATGCTTTGCAATTTCTGCCCACCTTGTAGGGCAAGCCATTTGCGATCATATCGATGAACGCCACGCTGCTATTCTTCCTGCACATATTTATGGTGATGGAGATCCTGAAGGCGTTCGACAACGAGCAGCTCAAGAATTAATCAATACCGGAAAAGCTTGCCGAAAGTTTATTGACGCAGGCAAAGAATACATGTCGGCTCGCGAGCAAGTTGGCATCGGGGCTGTTGTAAATGGCTTCACCGGCTCAAGTATTTGGCACGCCCTTTACGCGTTCCCACCGACCGATCAGGCCTACCTCCAAAAAGGATTTGATGATTTCGCTAATCGATTCAATCCAATCCTTGATGCTTTTGAAGCGGTCGATGTGAATTTTGCGCTTGAGGTGCATCCGACCGAGATCGCTTTTGATATAGCCTCAGCAGCCCGCGCTATCGAGGCCGTAAAGGGTCATAAACGTTTCGGTTTTAACTATGATCCAAGTCACCTTGGTTACCAAGGTGTTGATTATGTTCGCTTCATTCGCGAGTTCTCTGACCGTATTTACCACGTCCACATGAAAGATGTTTGGTGGGGCCACGGTGACGGCACTGTGGGAGTTTTTGGTGGCCACACTGATTTTACTGATGCTCGTCGCTACTGGGATTTCCGCTCCGTTGGGCGCGGCGACATCGATTTCGAAGAAATCATTGTCGCGCTAAATGACACAAGATATGGCGGCCCACTTTCAGTTGAATGGGAAGACGGCCGCATGGAGCGTTTCCATGGTGCGGCTGAAAGTTGCGCCTTTACCAAGGCCCTAGATTTCCCGCGTAACGAAGGTGGGATGTTTGATTCAGCCTTCGATGGCGATAACCAGTAGAAATCACAAAACTATGTCACTTAAAATTGGAGTCATTGGAGCGGGGGGAATGCTTCAGTATCATCACGCTGGTTTCGTGAAAGCCGGCGCTGAAGTCGTCGCTGTTTGCGACATGAGCGAAGAGGCAGCGAAAGCAGCCGCCGAAAAATACGGGGTGTCCACGACCTATACCGAGGTCGCGGAAATGCTTAGCGATCCATCACTTGATGGGGTTAGTATTATTGTTCCGAATAAGTTTCATGCCCCACTTGCTATTCAGTGTCTTAATGCGGGGAAACACGTCTTTTGTGAAAAACCTCCAGCGCTCAATGCAGATGAAGTAAAAGAAATGATCGCAGCTTCCGAGGCAAACGCTAAGACCTTGATGTTTAATTTCAACAATCGCGCTCGTCCCGAATCAGTTGACCTTAAAAAGCGTATCGATGCAGGTGAGATTGGTGAAATTAATTCGGCCCAGTCAAAATGGATCCGCCGCACCGGTATCCCTGGATTTGGCGGTTGGTTTACCACGAAATCCCTGGCTGGTGGTGGTGCGACGATCGATCTATTACACATGATAGACCTAACTCTTTACTTCATGGGCTACCCGAAACCGACTAATGTACTCGGCAAGACCTTTGACACCTTTATGGGAGACACTCGCTTCAAGGGTCCATGGGGGATCCCTGATCGTGCTGACGGTGTTACAGATGTCGAGGCCGCCGCACATGGTTTTGTGACCTTCGAAACAGGACAAGCTCTTACTCTTCAGGTTTCCTGGGCAGAGATGGTCAAAAGGGAAGAGGTCTCAGTTGTGTTCCAGGGAACAAAAGCAGGTGGCAAAGTTGAGCGTCTTTTTGAAAAAGACGGAATAGACGAAACAGCCATCGACACCTTTGAGCTCTACACGCAAGACGGGGAAACGGCGGTGGATACAATTCTCGAACATCCATTCTGCGAAGATATGGGGAGGATTGACTCGGCTGCCAACTTTGTGGAAACACTTGAGGGCAAGGCTGAGCCACTCAACACACCGGAGCAGGCTCTACATCTTATGACTATCATTGATGCGATCTATGAGTCGTCAAACACAGGAACCGCAATCTCACTTTAAGAAGGTATGAATCGTAAATTAAGAATGGGAATGGTTGGCGGGGGGCGTGGAGCTTTCATTGGACAAGTTCATCGAATGGCGGCCAATTTAGATGGGAAAATCGAATTGGTTGCCGGTGCTTTCTCGTCTGACCCAGAGAAATCGAAGCTTTCAGGCCAAGACTTCTTCATTGATCCGGAACGCGCTTATGGGAGCTACGAAGAAATGGCTAAGGCCGAGGCCGCCCGCGAGGACGGCATCGATTTTGTCTCAATCGTAGTGCAAAACCATCTTCACTTCGCAGTCGCTAAATGTTTCTTGGAAGCTGGGATTAATGTGATCTGTGACAAACCACTGACGGTTGACCTTCAACAGGCGAAGGAGCTAAAAAGGATTGTGGAGGACTCGGGGCTAATTTTTGCTCTAACTCATAATTACACAGGATACCCAATGGTTAAAGAGGCCCGTCGTATGGTCAAAGACGGCGAATTGGGGCGCTTACTTAAAATTGTAACAGAGTATCCTCAGGGATATGCAGTCGGCGACGTTGAAGGTGAAGGTTCCGGAGCAATTGCCAATTGGCGTGCTGATCCCAAGATTGCCGGAAAATCTAACTGCATGGGTGATATCGGGACCCATGCACACAACCTGACAAAATATATTACCGGACTTGAGGTCGACGAATTGGCTGCTGAGCTGACAGCCTTCATTCCGGGCCGTGAGCTCGATGACGACGGCAATTGCCTCGTTCGTTTCACAGAAGGAGTAAAGGGAATCATTTACGCCTCTCAGATTTCTAATGGTGATGAAAACAATCTGAATATTCGTGTTTATGGAACAAAGGCCTCGCTTGAGTGGCACCAAGAAGATCCAAATGAATTAATCGTTAAGTTTGCTAACGCTCCGAGGAAGACCTATCGGCGAGGAAACGATTATCTTGGGGCGGCGGCCCAAGATAACTCGAGGACTCCTTTCGCCCATCCAGAGGGATTCATTGAGGCGTTCGCCAACGTCTACTTGGCAGCGGCAAAAGCAATTAGTGATCAAATCGATGGAACTCCTCCTCCTCAAGAGGGATATGACTTTCCAACTGTCGACGATGGTGTCGCAGGGGTCGCCTTTATTGCTGCGTGTGTCGAATCTTCGCAAAAGAATGCAAGTTGGACGAAGCTAGATGTCTAGATCAGAATCTCCAGCCTTGAATTCTCCGCGCTGTATCCCTACATTTCTGGGGTGCAGCGTTTTTTTTACTTGGTCATCCTGACGGCTGGGCTCGTTTCTTGTTCGAGTTCCACCAAGGATACGGGACTAGAACCTGAGGCGCAGGGCGCGCGCATGGTGACGATAGACAAAGACGGAAACAACAACCCCTTTGCGTTTAAAAAAAGCGACGTTGAGCAGGGTGATAGCGGCCTTATCACCGGGGGAAAACGCAGCCAGTTTGAGCAAAGGGCAGGGGCGGCCTATGCCGATGCTAACTCTAGTGCTCCTGCCTATCTGAAAAAGTCATACAATAGGAGGACTTGGGCCGGGCCGAAGGATTACAGCACAGGATCTTACAAAACTAGCGGATTTCGTCAGGCAGACCAAAGATCTGGATTTAGCAATCGCAAGGCAAACCAAGGCGACAAAGTTGCAAACGCAGGAAAGAAGGGGTTTGCGACAGGCTCTTATCGGACTAAAAACTCTTCCGAGGGCGGACGCAAAGTATCAACCGGATCAAGTTCTTATGTAGACCAGCAGGCTCGTGATGGCTGGCGCAGATTGAAAATTATCGAGAGCGACGAATACCGGAGCATCTCGATGGGGCAGGCTAAAAGTCTACTTGGTCGCTAGTCATATCCAATTCGGATCAATCGATCGATCCATATTTCCTCCTCTGTTGGGGAGCTCGAAATGAGCTTTCTTGCCTCAAAGTAGCTTGCGAGATTGTCCAGCGACGATTGAATTTTCGTCGCTGGCTGGGGTCCCGTCGCTACTTCACCGCAAATCGCAGCCTGTAAAACCCGAGCTGCTTGCACTGGCTGTCCGCTCTGAAGATAAGCATTTCCTAGAACTGTCAGGCAACGCACACCTCGATGGTCACGAAGATCCACCAACTCAGAAATCAGAGCGATTGTCTCAAGCTTTCCGGTATGGGCAAAAAGTTGCAGCGCCAACCCTGGATCCCCTAGAGTTGGTAAATGAGGACTCACAGGTAAATTTACTTGGTTCATTTTCATATTCAGCGAGTGCAAACAAACATTTGCGGGGTCAATCTTGAGAGCCGTCACAAGAGCTTCTTTACGTGCTTCGAGATCCCACGAGTTATCGCGAGCGATCGAAAATAAATCATCAATGGATAACTGATACCAAGCAGCATCCTTGATCATTTCTAGAGCTCCTGGAAGCCTGAGAAACAAAGCCTGCT
>MDTG01361526.1_pt1 | contig 12632 bp, 10 predicted proteins | sample 811421 | NCBI WGS metagenome assembly MDTG01 (sample SAMN05326645, study PRJNA326480) | marine metagenome | isolation source: seawater | place: Pacific Ocean: South East | collected 2011 | reverse complement strand
GCAAGATCAAATTGAAGTTTTATTTTCAAAGAATTTGATCTTAGTGGGCACAATGCTTATGATTACTGCAGCATTACTTTTTTTAGCCGATCGTGCTTCAAACACTCAGAAACAAGTAACATTTTCAAATGCCTTTGTTTTAGGGTTGGTTCAGGCCATTGCTATTCTTCCAGGGATTTCTCGAAGTGGTTCCACCATCGCTATTGCTGTTCTTGTGGGTGTTGATCGAGAAAAAGCTGCTAAGTTTTCATTTTTAATGGTACTCCCGCTTATTTTTGGCAGCGTGGCCAAAACATTTATAGATATGGAAGTAAATTATGAGAATAGTAATTTTTTATACATGTTCCTTGGCTTTATTACTGCCTTTTTTAGTGGAATTATAGCCTGTAAATGGATGATTTCTTTAGTAAAAAATAGCAAACTAAAATTCTTTGGTTTTTATTGTATTTCCATAGGTTTATTAACAATTCTATATGGATTTCTTTAAACAAAAATTTGACGCGGCAGCCCTACAAGAAGGACAGGTTTTTTTAATTAATAAACCCTTAGGATGGACTTCTTTTCAAGTGGTCAATAAAATTCGTTGGCACCTCAAAAAAACAACAAGACTCCAAAAACTAAAAGTGGGTCATGCGGGTACTTTAGATCCTCTAGCTTCAGGTCTTTTAATTCTTTGCACAGGAAAAAAGACAAAAACCATTAATGAAATTCAGGGTAAAGAGAAAACTTATACTGGCACCTTTAATCTAGGAGCATCTACTCCTTCCTATGATTTGGAAACTGAAATTGACCAACGCTATGATACTTTACACATCACAGAATCAATGATCAAAAAAACAGTAAGCTATTTTAGGGGAGAAATCAATCAAATTCCCCCTCTTTTTTCTGCAATAAAAAAGGATGGAAAGCGTCTGTATAAATATGCTAGATCAGGTAAAATATTAAAAATCCATGCACGTAAGGTTTGGATTTCAAAATTTGAAATTCATCGAATTGACCTGCCCGAAGTAGATTTTTTAGTTCAGTGCGGCAAAGGAACCTACATAAGAAGTCTTGTTCATGATTTCGGAAAAAAACTTCAATCTGGCGCATACCTATCTTATCTCAAACGAACCAATATAGGAGTTCATTCACTTGTTGATGCATATAGCATGAAGAGTGTATTAGATGAGCACTCGGAAAAAAACATAAAAAGTATAAAAATTGATTAATTAAATCTCATTAAATTGTAACTATGGCAGTTAAAAACTATTTTAAGGAAATAAAATCAAAGCAAAATTCTTTATTGAGCAATGCTATTAAGAAGCTTAAAAAAGAGAAGAATGCTGTTATTCTTGCTCACTATTATCAAGACGAAGCCATACAAGAGATTGCAGATTATTTAGGAGATAGTTTGTATTTAGCAAAGCAAGCGGCCAAAGTAGATAATGATATAATTGTATTTGCAGGTGTTCATTTTATGGCTGAAACAGCAAAAATAATTAACCCTAACAAGAAGGTTTTGCTTCCTGATTTAAAAGCTGGTTGTTCTCTTGCAGATTCATGTCCTACTAAAGATTTCGCTGCTTTTAAAGCAGAACATCCGAATGCAATTGTAGTTTCATACATAAATTGTTCAGCAGAAGTTAAAACCCTAAGCGATATTGTATGTACATCGAGCAACGCTAAAAAAATCATTGAAAGTATTCCTGCTGTAAATGAAATTATTTTTGCTCCTGATAAAAACCTAGGTGCCTATCTCAACAAAGAAACAGGTCGCAATATGATTTTATGGGAAGGTTCTTGTGTCGTACATGAAGCCTTTTCATTCGAAAAAATTTTAAATCTAGTGAAGAAATATCCAAATGCTAAATTTATAGCGCATCCAGAAAGTGAATCTCCTATTCTTGAGATTGCTAATTTCATAGGAAGCACCTCAGCACTTTTGGCGTTTGTTGAAAAAGATGAAGCTCGAGAATACATTGTAGCTACAGAAGCTGGGATTCTTTATGAAATGCGAAAGCGATGTCCTTATAAGATATTCATTCCTGCTCCAGTGGAAGACGATACTTGTGCTTGTAGCGAATGTGCCTTTATGAAATTAAATACTCTAGAAAAATTATATCGTTGTTTAGCGAATGAAACTCCTGAAATCAAGATGGAATCCAGTCTTATTAAGGCTGCTCGACTTCCTATAGAACGAATGTTTGAATTAAGTTAATCATGGTAAAAGACATTCTTGTTATCGGCACAGGAATTTCAGGATTGACCTTTGCAATAAAAGTTGCAGAAATAAATCCAAAAGTCTCAATTACACTTATATCAAAGGGTGATATCAATGAGGGAAATACACGGTATGCTCAGGGAGGCATTGCCGTAGTTCGTAATTTAAAAAAAGATTCAACTGAAAAACACATTAAAGATACTCTTATCGCAGGAGACGGCGAATGTAATCATGAAGTGGTTAAGTTTGTTGTAGAAGAAGGATATGAACGTCTTGATGAATTGATTAAATGGGGAACTGAATTTGACAAGAAAAAAGAAGAACTAGACTTGGTGATTGAAGGTGGACATTCGGAAAAAAGAATTGTTCATTACAAAGACCAAACTGGTAAACAAATTCAGGAAGTACTCACTAATAGAGTGAAAAGTTTCTCTAATATTTCACTTTTAGAAAATCATACCTTAGTTGATTTAATTACTGATCACCATTCTACTGTTAAAAAAAATAGATGTTATGGTGCCTATGTAATTTCACAAGAACGCGAAGAAATTATAAAAATCTGTTCAAAAATTACTGTACTTTCTACTGGTGGAGCAGGAAGCTTATATTCTTATACAACTAATCCAAGTGTAGCCACTGGAGACGGACTTGGTGCTGCTTATAGAGCAAGGGTTCAAATGGATCGACTGCCTTATGTTCAGTTTCATCCCACTGCTTTACATTATAAAATAAAAAATAATATGTTCCTAATCACAGAAGCAGTTAGAGGTGCTGGAGGGGAATTGTTAAATGGTAATTTGGAGCGTTTTATGCTAAAAGTTGACCCTAGAGGAGAACTTGCACCCCGTGACATTGTTGCCCGTGGAATACAAAATCAAATACAAGAACAAGAAGAAAATTTTGTTTGGTTAGATGGTTCAAAAATCTCTAAAGATCTGTGGAAATCAAATTTCCCAACAATTTATAATACTTGTGCATCTCTAGGTATTATTTTGCCAAATGATCATATTCCTGTAATACCAGCTGCTCACTATTTTTGTGGAGGGATAAAAGTTAATAAGCATAGCGAATCTGATTTAAATGATCTTTATGCTATCGGAGAGTGTAGTTCTACGGGACTTCACGGTGCAAATCGTTTGGCTTCCAATTCGCTTTTAGAAGCCCTTGTCTTTTCGCACAGAGCAGCAATACATTGCATTCAAAAGCTCCAAAACGATTTACTCGATGAAAGTTTTTATAATGCATTACCTGAGTGGGATGGGGAGGGCTATTCAAAAAGTGATACATTAATAAACGTTGAAGATTTACGAAACCATTTACAAGAGATCATGACACAATACGTAGGTATTTTTAAGACTAAAGAGGGATTAGAACATGCAGAAAAAAAAATAAATGATATTTATCTCGAAGTAAATCAACTCTACAATCAAAATAAATTAACTTATGGCCTGAGTGAACTTAGAAATATGGTAAGTATCGCATATTTATTAACCAAACAGGCACAAGAAATCAAAGAAAATAAAGGAGTCTTTTATATTCAAAATTATGCCTAAAAACTACTTAAATAGATACAAACATCAAATTGAATTATTTATTAAAAATGCCTTAAAAGAAGATATTGGATCTGGAGACTATAGCAGTTTGTGTTGCATAGATTCAAAAAAGGAAAGTAGTGCAAACCTATTGGTTAAAGAAAAAGCTCTTTTGGCAGGTATCACTCTTGCCCAACAGATATTCAAATACTATGATTCAAAACTTTTAGTAGAATCATATTTCAAAGACGGAAATGAAATACAAAAAGGAGATGTGGCCTTCAGTGTCCATGGAAGAACTCAATCAATCCTTGCAACTGAACGTTTAGTCCTTAACACACTTCAAAGAATGAGTGGTATTGCTACTTTGACATATGAACTAAATCAGATGATAAAACACACCTCTTGTAAAATTTTAGACACTCGCAAAACGACTCCTAATTTTAGATATGCACAAAAATGGGCTGTTTTAATTGGAGGCGGATCCAACCATAGAATGGGTCTTTTCGATGCCATTATGATTAAAGACAATCATATTGATTTTTGTGGCAACATAAATCTAAGTTTAGAAAAAACTTCTTCCTATCTTAAAAGATTTGATAAAACTTTTGATGTTATCGTAGAGTGTAGAAATCAAAGAGAAATTGATGCAGCTCTTCAATTTTCTTGTGTTAATAGAATCTTATTAGATAATTATAATCCTGAAGAACTAGGAAAAGCAATTAATTATATCAACGAAAGAAAAGAAACAGAAGCTTCAGGAAGAATCACAAGAGCAAATCTAGTCTCATATGCTGAAACAGGTGTAGATTATTTATCTATGGGTGAGCTAACTTATAATGCTAAAAGCATTGACATGAGTTTAAAGGCTTTTTAAAATTAAATCATAATAGTTTTTTGAGATATAGTTGAAGAATCTGTTTCTTAAGCAAAACAAGTTCTTCTTTAATTTTTATATTTGTTATTATATGTTTCTAGATGAAATATCAAAGAATTTTACTAAAATTAAGTGGTGAAGCTCTTATGGGAGACAAAAGCCATGGAATTGATCCCATACAAATCGACACCTATGCCAAAGAAATAAAAAAGGTTTTTGATGAGGGAACAGAAATAGCTATTGTTATAGGAGGAGGTAATATTTTTCGAGGTATATCAGGAGCTGGTAAGGGAATGGATCGGGTTCAGGCAGATTATATGGGGATGTTAGGAACAGTTATTAACGGTTTAGCACTTCAAGGCGCATTGGAAAACAATAATGTGCCAACACGTTTACAGACTGCAATCAAAATAGAAGCTATTGCAGAGCCCTTCATCAAAAGAAAAGCGACCCGACATCTTGAAAAAGGAAGAGTTGTTATTTTTGGCTCTGGAACAGGAAATCCCTTTTTTACGACCGATTCAGCTGCAGTACTTAGAGCCATAGAAATTAATGCTGATGTTATACTAAAAGGAACACGTGTTGATGGAATTTATACAGAAGATCCAGAAAAAAATATAGAGGCTACAAAATTCGATAATATTTCCTTTGACGAAGTACTAAAAAAAGGGATAAAGGTAATGGATACAACTGCATTTACATTAAGTCAAGAAAATAAATTACCAATAATTGTATTTGACATCAATACCCCTGGAAATTTATTAAATGTAGTTAAAGGAGATAATATAGGAACTCGTGTAGATTTATAAAAATATAATTAATGGAAGAAGAAATGCAATTTATAATAGATTCGGCTAGGGAAAGTATGGAATCAGCACTAAAACATTTAGAAAAAGAAATGCTAAATATTCGTGCTGGAAAGGCAAATCCTATTATGTTATCAGGTATTAAAATTGAATATTATGGGACCCCTACTCCACTGTCGCAAGTTGCAAATATAAATTCTCCTGATGGTCAAACTTTGACAGTTCAGCCATGGGAAAAAGGGATTTTAGCTGATGTTGAAAAAGCTATTCTGGATTCTAATTTAGGGTTTAACCCTATGAATAATGGAGAATCAATTATTATAAATGTACCTTCACTTACTGAAGAAAGAAGAATAGAATTGGCAAAGCTTGCAAAATCGCAAGCTGAAAACGCTAAAATCTCAATTCGTACATCAAGGAAAGATGCCAATACTGAAATAAAAAAATCTGAGACTTCAAAAGATGTTCAAAAAAACTTTGAGATTGATATTCAAAACCTTACTGATCAATATATCTCCAAAGCCGAACAAATTTTTAGTTTAAAAGAAAAAGAAATTTTAACGGTTTAAAAATTATTTTGCTCTTAAGTTGGCTCACATGAGAAAAAATAATCAATGGAATATATGGAGCCTGGTGGCTAGATTAATTCTTAGGAATCGCATACTTATCCTAATACTTATTATTTCCTTCACAGGATACTTGTCTACACATTGGAGAAACATGCAGTTTACTTATACTGAAGCAAACTTACTTCCTGATAAACATCCTGAAAATCAAATTTATAATTCTTTCACAAAAACATTTGGAGAAGAGGGCAATGTAATTGTAATAGCTTTTCAAGATAGTAATTTTTACATGCAAAGTAAACGCAAGTCATGGAAAGATCTGAATGAAAAAATAGAAGCATTCCAAGAGATCAATTTTGTGCTTTCAACAGAAAATATTTTAGAACTAGTAAAAGACAACCAAAAAAAGAGTTTTGTTCTTGATGAGGTGTCAAAACAATTCCCTATTGAAAGTAAAAATCCTGAAAAATTTAGAGAAAAACTGTTTCTAGAACTTCCTTTTTATAAGAATTTACTTTTCGATAAAAGCACAAATACAATTCGATCTATAATTTATATGGATCCAAATATCGTTAATACCTCCAAGCGAAAAGACTTCATTTTTAATTCATTTATTCCTCTTATAAATCACTATGAACAAAAAACTAATTCTAATATATATGTATCTGGAATGCCTTACATTAGAACTTTAAATGCCCAAAATATTGTAGATGAAATTGGTTTATTTGTTTTAGGTGCAACACTAATTACCTCTTTAATTTTCTTTTTATTTTTTCGCTCTTTTCGAGCCACTTTTATATCTCTAATTGTTGTTGCATTTGGGGTCATGTGGGCATTTGGAATCTTGGGTTGGCTGGGTTATGAAATTACAGTACTGACTGCTTTAATTCCCCCCTTAATCATTGTTATTGGAGTACCTAATTGTATTTTTTTAATTAATAAATACCAACAAGAAATCGCTAAACATCGAAATCAAGCTAAGTCATTGCAACGGGTGATTGCAAAAATTGGAAATGCAACATTGATGACAAATCTCACTACAGCATCAGGTTTTGCTACTTTTATTTTGACAAATAGTAAAATTCTAAAAGAATTTGGTGTGGTAGCTTCAATAAATATCATAGCTATTTTTTTGCTTTCGCTTCTTATTATTCCGATTACTTACAGCTTTATGGCTGTTCCAAATAAAAAACACTTAAGACATTTGAAAAATAAAACTGTTGACTTTTTTGTTACTTGGATGGAAAAAACAGTACGTAAAAAAAGAATCAATGTATATCTTGTTTCTCTTTTAGGATTAATCATTGGAATAACAGGGATATATCAAATGAAAATTTCTGGAAGTTTAATCGAGGACATGCCAAAAAATGCCTCTTTTTTCAAAGACATACTTTTTTTTGATAACAGTTTTAATGGAATTGTTCCTTTAGAAGTTTGGGTCGACAGTAAACGTGAAAAAGGAATTGTAAAACCAGCTACCTTAAGAAGGATGAACAAACTTCATGAAACGATAGAAGAAATTCCTGAGCTGGCATCTCCTATTTCTGTAGTAAACGTAGTTAAGTACTCTAAGCAAGCTTACTATAATGGTAATCCAAATTATTTTGCGCTTCCAACTTCTCAAGAAAATAGCTTTATTTATCCATATTTAAATAAATCAAATAGTAATAGTAAAATATTAGAGGGTTATGTAGATAGCACCGGAAGATTTGGAAGAATTACAACATATATGAAAGATATCAAGACTTCTCGTATGGAAGAAATTGAATCCGATTTAAAAGAGGTTATTAATAAAGTTTTCCCTAAAGATCGCTATGGAGTTAAAATAACGGGTAAGTCTTTGTTGTTTTTAAAGGGAACCAAATACTTAATTAAAAATCTTATACTATCATTAAGTTTAGCTATTTTTTTAATAGCTCTTTTTATGGCTTTTTTATTTCGATCTTTTAAAATGATACTAATTTCATTAATACCAAACCTGCTCCCTTTAATTATTACAGCTGGTGTTATGGGTTTTACGGGGATTCCATTAAAACCATCTACAATTTTAGTTTTTAGCATTGCCTTTGGAATCTCAGTTGATGATACCATACATTTTTTAGCTAAATACCGTCAAGAATTGATTGCAAATGGATGGAAAATCAATAAAGCTGTTTTTTCTGCTCTAAGAGAGACAGGAATAAGTATGTTTTACACATCAATTGTTTTATTTTTTGGCTTCTCCATCTTCATGTCTTCCAACTTTGGTGGCACTCAAGCGTTAGGTGGATTGGTTGCTGTTACACTCATGATGGCAATGCTAGCTAATTTAATTTTACTCCCTTCTTTACTAATTTCTCTCGAAGATTCAATAAGTAATGAGAAGGTGATTAAAGAGCCTAAACTAGAAATTTTGGATTAAATTTGGAAAATAGGATTCAATCAAACTTTATGAAATAAACTTATCTTTATGGCGCCCTAAGCATAATAAATTTAATAGAATGAAAGCTGCCAAAATCAAAACCCTTTTAGAATCTTCAAAAATAAATCAGTCGTACACCGTTCAAGGATGGGTAAAAACATTTCGGGCCAATCGATTTATCGCTCTCAACGATGGATCTTCAATATTAAACCTTCAATGTGTTCTTGATTTTGAAAATCTAGAAGAGTCCATACTAAAAAGGATTACTTCGGGTGCAGCTTTGAATTTGGAAGGAAAGCTTGTTGAAAGTAAAGGAGATGGTCAAAAGTTAGAGTTGCAAGTAAATCAAATTCAAATTTTAGGTGACTCGGATCCTGATAAGTATCCAATCCAACCCAAAAAACATAGTTTGGAATTTTTAAGGGATAAAGCTCACTTGCGGATTAGAACAACAACTTTTGCCGCAGTTATGAGAGTCCGTTCTGCTCTTTCCTTTGCTGTTCACAAATTTTTTAAAGATAAGGGCTTTTGTCATGTCAGTACTCCAATTATAACAGGAACTGATGCTGAGGGTGCTGGGGAAATGTTCAGAGTAACAACTCTAAATTTAAAATCCCCCCCCTTGAACGAAAAGGGAAATCCAGACTTCAAGCAAGATTTTTTTGGTAAAGAAACTAGCCTTACGGTATCAGGACAATTAGAAGCTGAAACTTATGCCCTTGGATTAGGTGAGGTGTACACTTTTGGTCCAACTTTCCGTGCTGAAAATTCAAATACCGCAAGGCACCTTGCAGAATTTTGGATGATAGAACCTGAAATGGCCTTTTACAACCTTGATGACAATATGAATTTAGCAGAAAAATTCATTACAACTATTTTAAAAGATATTTTAGAAAATTCCTTAGAAGATTTAAAATTTTTAGACCAACGCTTAGCCAAAGAAGATAAAAGTAAACCCCTAGAAGAAAGAAGTTTTATGGGACTTTTAGAAAAAATCAATTTTGTTATTGACGGTGACTTTATACGTATTAGCTATACCGAAGCTTTTGAAATATTAAAAAACTCGAAGCCTAATAAAAAGAGAAAATTTAAATTCCCTGTAAATGAATGGGGTATGGACTTACAAAGTGAACATGAAAGATATTTAGTTGAAAAACACTTTAAATCTCCTGTTATTATCTTTGATTATCCAGCTAATATTAAAGCCTTTTATATGAGAAGAAATGATGACGAAAAAACAGTTAGAGCAATGGATATTCTCTTTCCAGGAATTGGTGAGATTGTCGGAGGCTCTCAAAGAGAAGAGAGACTTGATGTTTTAGAAAAGCGTATGAGGGCAATGAAAATTGATGAACAAGAATTATGGTGGTACCTGGAATTAAGACGTTTTGGGAGTGTTCCACATAGTGGGTTTGGTTTGGGTTTTGAACGTTTAGTCCAATTTGTTACAGGGATGAATAATATTCGAGACGTTATTCCATTTCCAAGAAGTCCACAAAATGCATCTTTCTAAAAGATAATGAAATTGCATACCTTTACAGAGATTTTTTAAAACCGTATGCTTAAGCAACAGCTCCAAATAAAGCTTTCTCAAAAATTATCGCCACAGCAAATCCAGCTGATGAAGATGATTCAGCTTTCCACTCTGGAATTAGAGCAGAAAATTGAAGCTGAAATTGGCGAAAATCCTGCCCTAGAAAATGGAAAAGAACAACTTGAGACAGATACTACCGATATTGATACTGAAGAAAGAGAAAAAATTGAAACTGATGAAATTGATATAGATCAGTATTTAAGTGATGACGAAATTCCAAATTATAAGCTTTATACAAATAATTATAGTAATGATGAAAATGTGTCCTCCCCTGTTTCAGATGGAACTAGTTTCCATCAATATCTTTCTCAACAAATAGGAAATTTAATATTATCTGACTTTGAAATGCAGATTGCAGAGTTTATTATTGGAAGTATTGACGAAAGTGGATACTTGCGACGTAATAACGAAGAACTAATTGATGATTTAGCTTTTACTCAAAACCTGATGGTGAACAATTCACAAATTGAAAAAATCATTGAATCTGTTCAATCACTTGATCCACCTGGAGTTGGAGCTCGTTCTCTCCAAGAATGTCTTAAACTTCAACTTGAGAAAAAAAAGAAAGATCGTCCAGAGGTAGAATATGCACTTGAGATAATAAAAAACTATTTTGTAAATTTTAGTCACAAGCACTACACAAAATTACAGGAGCGCCTTGGAATTAATAAAGAAGAATTAAAAGCTTCTATAGATTTGATTAGTAAGCTAAATCCTAAACCTGGTGGAGCATTAGCCTCTAGTAATCGGAATACACAAATTGTACCCGACTTTATAATGACTTTGGAAGAAGGTAAAGTCCAAGTAAGACTAAACCAAAGAAACGCGCCACAACTTAGGGTTTCTAATACATATAAAGACATGCTTTCAGGATACTCAGAATCTGAATCAAAGTCAAATAATCAGCAAGAAGCAGTTCAATTTATCAAACAAAAATTAGATGCTGCCCAATGGTTTATTGATGCTATCAGACAACGACATCAAACTTTAAGCCAAACTATAAATGCTATTTTAGAACATCAAAATGAGTATTTTTTAACAGGAGATGAAAGAAAACTTAAACCTATGATTTTAAAAGATATAGCAGATAAAGTTAAAATGGACATTTCTACAATATCTAGGGTAGCAAATAGTAAATATATTGATACACCCTATGGAACTAAATTGTTAAAAACTTTTTTTTCAGAAGGTTTAAAAAATAAAGAAGGGGAAGATGTGTCCTCTATTGAAATTAAGAAAATCCTAGAGCAATTTGTCTTAGATGAAAGTAAGAAAAAACCTTTGACAGACCAGATACTTTCAGCAATGATGAAAGAAAAAGGCTATATTGTTGCTAGAAGAACTATTGCAAAATACCGGGAACAGTTAGACATTCCTGTTGCTAGAATGAGAAAACAACTTTAAATTATAAAACGTAAAAAATTAAACCAATTTTAAGTGGCTTAATTTGGATTGGAAGACCTTCAGAATTACCTTCCAAAGAATTAAATATTGGTTTTAGACTATATGATAAAAAAAAGTTCCAGGTATTATATCCAAAACTAATATGAGCAGTCGAACCAAGCTTCTTTATTTCATCGAAAATTTCTATTAAGTTTGAATTTTGTTTTGCTTTAATATTATAATTCCACTGAAGGGAAATACCTCCATATAACCTCCAAAAAGCAAAATTGGTCGCAGTAGAACTTCTCCAACGAAAAGAAATTGGGAGTTCAAGTGATTTTACAGATAAATATAAAGAATTATTTAAATCTGCATCTACGTTATAAAGGGAATAAATTCCTCTATCCAAAGGTATTAGATTTGTTGTATATCTATCAAACCCCAAGCCAAAACCAATACCTGTAGACAATTTACCTGAATCTATTAATGGAATGTCTCTAACAAGACCTAACTGAAAATGTCGAGATAATCCCTTTGGTTTAAATTGCTCTTGGTTACTAGTTAAAACCATAAAAGAAGCTCCAAAATAGATTTGGTCTTCGCGATAAAATGTTGAATTTTTTTTAACTTCCTTATCTTGACTATGAAGGGAAAAATAAGTAAAAAAGGTCATCATTAAATAACCTAAATAAAAATATTCTCTATTATATTTTACCCTTTTTTTCACTTGAAATTAAAGTAAAAAAAAGTGCCTCTAAGAGACACTTTGTATAAAAAATGTGAAAAACTAATTTAAATTTTGAGTATAATCCCCAACTCTAGTAGTGTAATTAATTTTTAAAGCCTGTACTTTTCTTAATTCTTGTTTAATATCTTGAATTAAACCCATCTTAGTTTCACTGTCCACTTTTAGAGCTGTTGTTAAAACATTCTGAAGTTCCTGCCTTTTGGAAGCGCGTTCAGCCAAAATAAAAGCCCCTACTTCATCTACTGAAGCGAATTTATCATTTAACTGGATTCTTGCGCTTGAACCATATTTATCCTGATATCTTATTGAAGGTTTTCCTGCATAAATATACATCACTCTGTCTTTCTTATCTAACTTCTGTATCTGATCTGCAGCAGGCAGCTTATTTATTATCATTAAAGTACTGTCTCTCATAACTGTTGCAACCATAAAAAAGAACAATAACATAAACACAATATCTGGTAAAGATGCTGTAGAAATCGCTGGTAAATCACCACCTCTTTTCTTTTTAAATTTTGACAT
>MDTG01126207.1_pt1 | contig 12632 bp, 15 predicted proteins | sample 811421 | NCBI WGS metagenome assembly MDTG01 (sample SAMN05326645, study PRJNA326480) | marine metagenome | isolation source: seawater | place: Pacific Ocean: South East | collected 2011 | reverse complement strand
ATAAACAGTATTGTATATGATAAGGTTTCTGATATCATTACTGAGTTACAAAATCATGTCTAAAATTTGCGATATAACAAAAAAAAGAGTAATGGTAGGAAATAACGTCTCCCATGCGAAAAACCGTACAAGACGCACTTTTGAGCCTAACCTGCATTCTCACAGACTTTGGTCTGAAAAACAAAACAAATTTATCAAACTTACATTGTCAAATAAAGGTCTCAGAATAGTCACAAAACTAGGCTTAGATACAGCAATGATCAAATATGGACTTCTTAAATGAGAGAGAAAATTAAGTTAGTATCTTCTGCTGGGACAGGTCATTTTTATACAACGACCAAAAACAAAAAAACAATGCCTGACAAGATGGAGATAAAGAAGTTTGATCCTGTAATAAGAAAGTATGTTACTTATACTGAAAAAAAAATTAAGTAACTTTATAGCTTCTCAATCTAATTAAAAAATCATCTAAAGAATCTATACCATGGCTTTTTGCTTCTTCACACCATTTATTTAGAATCTCTGTAAAGTTTTCATGTTTAGTTTGTCTGGAATGTAGAATTTCATGAAGCTTATTTTTCAATAGATAGACTGTATTAAGTCTTGAATAATTCGCAAGTAATGAATTAATTTTATATTCCTGATTAGAATTTAATCTCTGAGGATGATCCGCAAGAAGTTTGAATGAGAGGTTAAACTTCTCTTTTTTATACACTGGTTTCAGGACTTTTTGAGTAAAGTCAGTAATTACAGCTAACTTTGATTGTAATAAAGATTGTGTAATAATTTTTGAATCAGTATTCTCTTGACTTTGGATAATTGGTTTTGGCGCGAGCCTCTTAACTTTACAGAGCTTTATATAGCTAAATATTTTTATATACATCCACCCTATATCGAACTCCCAGGGTCTTAGAGAGAATTTAGCAGCTGTCGGATATGCATGATGATTATTATGAAGTTCTTCACCACCTATAATTATGCCTACTGGTGACATGTTCGTTGAGTCATCGTTAGTATTATAGTTTCTATAACCCCAGTGATGACCCGCGCCATTAATGCCCCCTGCCGCAAAGATAGGAGTCCACATCATCTGTATTGACCAGATTATTATTCCAACTGTACCAAATAGAAATATATTTAAAATGAACAGAATCAAAATCCCGAGATTATTTTTCCCGGTATATACCTTCTGCTCTATCCAGTCATTCGGACAGTTTTGTGAGTATTTATCTATAGTTTGTTTATTATTCTTTTCTTTGTGATATAAGTCAGCCCCTTGAAATAAAACTTTTTTAATACCGTAAAATGCAGGACTATGGGGATCATCCTCTGTTTCAACTTTGGCGTGATGCTTTCTGTGAATAGCAACCCAATCAGCAGTCCTCATTGATGTTGTGAGCCACAGCCAAAATCTGAAAAAATGTGAGAGAATAGGGTGTATTTCTATTGCTGAATGACATACTCCTCTATGCAGGTATAAAGTGATAGCAACAATGGTTATATGCGTTACGACTAACGTGTAAATAGTATATTCTAAAAAGCTTAGAGGTATAAAACCATTAATTAATGTTTCGAGCATATTTTTATCCAGTAGGTTATTATCTTACACAAGAAAATGTATTATTTCCAATAATTATGCCTGAATTACCTGAAGTTGAGACAATTATGGCTTTTGTAAGAAAGAGAGTCATAAATAAAAAAATTATAAAAACTAAGGTAATAAACCGAAGATTAAGGTGGCCTATTGATTCAAAAAAAGTACGAGAATTGGAGGGGCTAATTGTAAGAGACGTTTACCGACGAGGAAAGTATTTGATAATTAAACTAAATCGTGAAGATATGAATCTTATCATTCATCTAGGTATGACAGGACTGATATCTTTTAGTGATTCTGAGAGTTATACAAAACAAAAACATGATCATCTGTTACTGCATTTTAAGAATTTGATCCTAATTTATAATGATGTAAGGAAATTTGGGTCTATTCACTTTTCCAATAGAATTAATAATATGTTTCTTATTAAAAATTTAGGACCAGAACCATTGTCTTGTGAATTTGATGAAAAATATATTTATAACCTATCTAAAAATAGGTCTTGTACAATCAAAGAGCTTATAATGAATCAAAAAATTGTCGTAGGAGTGGGAAACATTTATGCAACAGAAGCATTATTTCTGTCAAAAATTCATCCAGCAACTAAGTCAAGCAGAGTAAGTTTTATGAAATTGAAACAACTAGTAAAAAATATAAAATTAGTATTATTACAGTCTATAAAAATGGGCGGAACAACAATCAAAGATTACGTAAATGCAGAGGGCAAGCCAGGGTATTTTGTTCAGAAGCTACTGATCTATCAAAAAGAGTACTGTCCGATACATAAGAAGAATAAAATAAACAATATTAAGATATCTGGAAGATCATCATTTTTTTGTAACAAATGCCAAAAAGAATAACTATACACCTATGTCATTTCTATAGAATATCAAGCTATTATCTTCATCTTTGAGTTCTGGATCAAGGAAAGCTTTTATTTTTGAAATATTCCTATATGCCAATTCAATAGCATCTTCTTTATTTTCAGAAAAGGCATTTACAGATAATATTCTTCCACCAGAAACTCTTATCGCTCCATTGCTAATCTTTGTTCCAGCATGAAATACTTTTAAATTATTCTGTTCATCAACTTCAGATGTATCTAAATAAAAATCCTTCACTGGATTAGATGGATAACCTTTTGCAGCCAAAACAACTGTACAACAAAAGCCAGAGATATTCTTATCATCTATAAATGATAAATTAAAATTATCAGGATTATCTGAATTATCTAATCCAATTAATTCCAGAAAATCCACATTATTGTTATCAAGATACATTATAATATTTTGCGTCTCTGGATCGCCCATCCTGCAATTATATTCTAGTAAGTATGGTTTATCATCTGTTGTGGATATCATCAAACCCAAGTAAAGGAACCCTCTATATTTTTCATTCTGATCAGAACTATCATTTATGGCGGTTATTGTTTTATTTATTATTTTTTCTATTTCCATATTGAGCGCATAAATATCATTTTTTTTATAGGAACAAAAAGGATGGCTCATAGCGCCCATACCACCGGTATTTGGACCTGAATTAAATTCATCTCTTGATTTATAATCCTTTATCCAAGGCAGCCCTATGCTCATTTTAGTCGCATCAGGATTGCAAATATAGATTGCTGATAACTCAATACCTTTTATGAAGTCCTCTATAATGATTTTCTGTCCAGGCTTTAGTAATTTCTCTACAGAATATTTTGCATCTTCAACAGAATTACAAATATCCACACCTTTCCCTGCCGCTAACCCGTCGTATTTGATAACGATTGGTAGTTTTCTATTTTTTAGATAATTCAATGCATTATTTTTTTCATTAAATTCACGATAATCAGATGTTGGTAAGCTATTAGAACTCATAAAATTCTTGGCAAACACTTTTGAACCTTCTAGTTGAGCAAAATATTTTCTTGGGCCAAAAATATTGAGATTATGCTCTTCGAACAAATCACTCAAACCGTCAACTAATGGATTTTCTGGACCAACAATTGTTAAATCGATTTTATTTTCTATCGCAAAATTTACAATTGATTGACCATCACTAATATCACAGTCTATGTTAAACACATTTTTTTCTGACAATGTTCCAGCGTTGCCTGGCATCACGTAAATTTTTTCAATATCTCTTTTTGAGCGAGATATTAACCATGAAAGTGCATGTTCCCGACCCCCAGAACCAATTATCAAGATTCTCAAGCTCATATTAGTGTTTAAAAACTCTTATATTTGAGAAGCACATTGCTAGTTTATGTTTATTTGCAACATCAATGATTACATTATCATTTATTGATCCACCAGGTTGGATTATTGCTGCCACTCCTATTTTCTTTGCCAAATCCAAGTTATCTCTAAAAGGAAAGAATGCTTCAGATGCCATTACAGAGCCCTTTAGAGAAATTTTTTCTTTTTTCGCTTTATTTTTAGCTATGGTGGTTGAGTCAATACGGCTCATTTGACCAGCCCCTATTGCTAGTGTTTTTTTATTTTTTACAATTACTATCGAATTTGACTTTACATATCTAGATACCTTAAATGCAAAAATCATATCATCTAGTTGTTTTTTACTTGGTTTTTTAGTGGTTACAATCCTTAAATCTTTTTGTAATAATTTTTTACTATCTTTTTCTTGTATCAAAAACTTATCTCTCAAAAGCTTTGTTTCATAAATTTTTTTATCATTATCTTTCAAACTTATTCGAACTAGCCTTATGCTTGGTTTATTTTTTATTGCATCTAGGGCCATTTCGTCAAATGCGGGAGCTGCAATTACTTCAACAAATTGTTTGTTTAATATCTTCTTTATCAACTTATGACTGATTTTTTTATTAAAAGATATTATTCCCCCAAAGGCTGAAGTCGGATCTGTTTTGTATGCTTGTTTATAGGCCTCATCAAGAGAAGTCGCAGATGACACGCCGCACGGATTAGCATGTTTAACAATTACACATGAAGGATCTTTAAATTGCTCTACGCAAGAAAAAGCACTTTCGGTATCAACCAAATTATTAAATGATAACTTTTTACCAGATAGCTGCGAATAGTCAAATCTTGATAAATTCGGGGTACTAATTTGATATAATCTAGATTTCTGGTGAGGATTTTCTCCATATCTCAGTTCTTCTAGCTCATCTGCTGTTATATTTATCTGGTTGGATAGTAAACTTTCGGCATTTTTTTGATTTGCTAAAAAATTTCCGATTAATCTGTCGTATTGAGAGACCTTCAAAAAAGCTTTAGATGCCAATTCCTTTCTTAAGGACTCTGTTGTATTGCCATTCTTTTTTATTTGGTTTACAACTATTCTATAATCATCTGGTTCAGTTAATACTGTAACTCTTTGATGATTTTTTGCTGATGCTCTAAGCAATGTAGGTCCACCTATATCAATGTTTTCTATAGCCTTATCAAAACTACATCCTTTTTTTGAAATTGTCTCTTCAAATGGATATAAATTAACTATGACCATATCAATAAGATGATATTTTTTATCCTTAAGGTCATCAATATCTTTGCCTGTCTTAGCAAGAATTCCTGCGTGAATAATTGGGTGAAGCGTCTTGACTCTACCATCTAATATTTCATCAAAATTTGTGAACTCTGAGATTGGAATGATATTTATACCTTTTGATTTAAGGAATTTAGCTGTACCGCCAGTTGATAGTATTGTGTAGCCGTTTGAGATTAAATTTGATGCAAGTAAATCAATATCTTTTTTATTAGAAACGCTTATAAGAGCTATTCTTTCCATCTTATTGTAAATCGTACTCTTTTATCCTTTTTATTAATGTTCCTCTACTAATACCAAGAAAACATGCTGATTTTGTAACGTTACCGTTACAGATCTCTAGCACAGTATCAATTAATGTTCTTTCAGTGTCATTTAAAAATAAGCTATGCATTTTAGAGCTGCTACCATTACCATTCATATTCTTAATAAATAATTTAGCTTCCTTCTTAACTATTGCACTCAGATTGCTGTTAGATAGATTTTTTATAATTCTCTTCTTTTTCATTATATGTGTAATTAATAGAACCCCGAATTGATTATTCTACAATCAATGAGGGTATTGATAAAGGTTAAAAAGAAAAAACTAGCTATTTTTTATATATTTTGTCAACGTATTGATTGAATATGTTCCTGATAGGAAAAAATCTGTTTTCAGCAGCTTTTTATGTAACTTAATATTTGTTTTAACACCGTCAATGACAGTCTCGCTAAGTGCTTGATGCATTTTTTTAATAGCTAGTTCTCTTGTTGTGTCGTATGTAATGAGCTTTGCGAGTAGAGAATCATAATATGGTGGAACTGTGTATCCATTATAAATATGCGTATCTATTCTTACCCCAGGACCTCCGGGCGCATGAAATGATTCAATCGTTCCGGGTGAAGGTATAAATGTTTCTGGATCTTCAGCATTAATTCGACATTCTATAGAGTGTCCCTTAAGATTAATATCATTTTGAACCATGCTTAATTTCTCTCCAGATGCCACAAGTATTTGCTCAGCTATTAGGTCGGTATTTGTCACAAACTCAGTTACAGGATGCTCAACCTGAATTCGCGTATTCATCTCTATAAAACTGAAATGTCCATCTTGATATAAGAATTCAAATGTTCCAGCTCCGGTATACCCAAGTTTTACGCATGCGTCTGCACATATTTTTCCTATCTTATTAATCTCATCCCTTGATATACCCTGAGCTTGAGTTTCTTCGATAATTTTTTGGTTTCTTCGCTGCATTGAACAGTCCCTCTCTCCAAAGTGAACTGCATTCCCGTGTTCATCACTCATAACTTGAATTTCAATATGTCTTGGATTATCAAAATATTTTTCAAAATATAAATCACCATTACCAAATGCGTTTTTTGCTTCTGTTCGAACTATATTCATACTACTTGCCAAATCAGACTTTTTTTCTACTACCATCATACCTCTTCCACCACCACCATGAATGGCCTTTAACATAATTGGGTATCCAATTTCATCAACTTTTTTTAACATGTCTTTATCTGGCTGTTCTGGCAAAATACCGTCAAAACCTGGGATACACGGTACGCCAAAATCTTTCATAGCGTTTTTGGCTTTTATCTTATCCCCCATTTTATTTAGAACTTTGCTTGATGGACCTATAAATTTGAATTTGTTGCTTTCTATGATTTCTGCAAACATTTCAGATTCAGATAAAAAACCATAGCCAGGATGAATAGCATCGGCATTTGTAAGTTCCGCTGCACTGATAATAGTTGGCATGTTTAAATAACTCTCACGTGGATTTGGTCCACCTATACATACAGATTCGTCTGCAAGTTTAACATGTGCTAATTGCCTATCTGCTGTAGAGTGAATAGCTACCGTTTTAATATCAAGTTTTTTGCATGCTCTTAAGACTCTTAAGGCGATTTCTCCTCTGTTTGCAATTAGTACTTTTTTGATCATTCTATTACAAACAGAGGTTGGTCGAACTCTACTGGTTCTGCATTATCAACTAGAATTTCAACTATTTTGCCATCCGTCTCTGCTTGGACTTGGTTCATCATCTTCATTGCTTCAAGAATACATAGTGTATCGCCTTTTTTTACTGTTTTGCCTACTGTAACGAATGGTTTTGATTCCGGTGAAGCTGACGCATAAAATGTCCCTACCATTGGAGAATTTATAGTCGTTTTGTCTGTATCTATAGTATTTTTTTGTTCTACTTTATCTTCAGTTGGACTTTGAGGTACATCTTGTTGAGTTGGAGGTGATGGCTGTTGATAAATAGGTTGAGGGTTAACTGAGCTTGTGGCTACGTTTCGAGATAACTTTATAGATTCTTCCCCTTCCTTAACTTCGATCTCAGCGATACCGCTTTCCTCTAGAAGTTCCATTAATTTTTTTATTTTTCTTAAATCCATATTTATTCTCCTTTTATTATTGATAAAAGTGCGTATTCATATCCACTGACCCCTAGGCCTGTAATTAGTCCATGACTTATGTCAGACAAAAATGATTTTTTTCTGAAATCTTCTCTACTGTATATATTCGAAATATGAACTTCTACAAATGGGATGCTAACACCTAAAAAAGCATCTCTGAGAGCGATGCTTGTGTGCGTGAAAGCACCTGGATTAATAATTACATAATCAACTAAACTTTCTTTTGCTTTGTGGAGCATTTCTATGAGATCGTTTTCCGAATTAGATTGGTAAAAATCTATTTCTATTGAATTTTCAAGAGCAATAGTATTCAAATTATTTTCAATATCTTCTAAAGTATCGGTCCCATATACTTCTGGCTCTCTAGAGCCAAGTAGATTTAAATTAGGTCCGTTTAGTACTAATACTTTCATTTTAGAGGATTTTAGCTTAATTTAAGTGATCTTACATGAAGTTTATAAAAATAAGAAGTATTATTTTAATTAACTACCAATTTTAATACCTGTAAGAAGTCATCAGACTCAACAAAGCCGACTACTCTAGCTTTTTCAACTTCCTTACCTTTGCTATAAAAAAATATCCCGGGCGGTCCAAATATTCTCATCTCTTTCAAATACAGGGAGTGCTCTTCTGTAGTCTTGGTTATATCAAATTTAATAAGTTTAAATTTGTTCAAAATCTCACTAACTCTTGGATCACTGAATGTATATTTTTCAAGCTCCTTACAGGCGACACACCAATCAGCATATAGATCTACCATAACAATCTCATTAGATTCATAGATTTCATTTTTCAATTCCTCTAAAGTTTTTACGGTCTGAAACTTCACACTTTGTTTTTTTTCTATAAAACTAGTTATTGGATCATAGTATGTATTATTTTGTATTCCGTTTGTTTGTAGTCCAAAATACACCAATAGAGACAATGCAAAAATTGTTATAACAGACCTGGATATTTTTCCATCGAGACTTTTAAAGACCTTAAATAAAATAAATACTAATAAAAGCGAAGATGCTGACCAGAGATATGCTGCAACTTCTAAAGAAAGTATTCTTTCTAAAAGCCAAACCGATACAATCAAAAATAAAACTCCAAAAAAATAATTCACTAATTCTAAATATGATCCAACCTTAGAGATAATTTTTGTTGTGGTTGAGCCGAGTATAATGAGAGGTGTTCCCATACCTATACCAAGAGCAAATAAAGCTAGACCACCAACAAAGATATCGCCTGTGCTTGCAATATAAATCAATGCACCGATTAGCGGTGCTGTTACACATGGCCCTACAATTAGAGCAGATAGTATTCCCATTATGGCGACATCTTGAACATTCCCTGATTTACGCTTGTTACTTAAATTTGTCACTATTGTTTGAATAGATTTTGGCATTTGAATGTCAAAAAATTTAAACATTGCTAATGCAAAAATGAAAAATAAAAGAGATATAAAACCAATAACATATGGATTCTGAAGACTTGCTTGAATATTAGTACCCGAAATTGCTACTATTATGCCTGCTATAGCATAAGTAATTGACATGCTCAGAACATAAACGATAGATAATGATAAAGATCTTTTCTGAGAAACATTTCCTTGGCCCGCGATGATCCCTGTAAGTATTGGCACCATAGGGAGAACACATGGTGTAAAGGCGAGTAAAAGGCCTGCTAAATAGAATAAAAGAGAGTTGTAAATTAGAGAGTTTGCAGTTAGGGAGTTACTCATCGCATTTTGACTATCGAAAAATGATGTTTTTCTAAAATTATCTATCGACGACTTTTTTTTTACTGTGATTGTCTTAAAGATTGGAGGATAACATAGCCCGGCATCTGCACATCCCTGATATTTTACTTTTAGATCTACTGAATCTTTTATATTATTTTCAAAATAGACAATAGCTTCTGCAGAATAGTAGTAGACGTCGACGTTTCCAAAAAATTCATCAATTTTATTTTCACCATCAGGCATTTGAACACTTAAAATTTTATTTTTCTCATCTAATAACTCAAATTCAAACATGCCCATATATAAGTAGTAGCCAGGGTGGATTTTCCAGCTAACTTTAATTTGATTATCATTAGAAAAACTATAGCTGATTTGAAAGGCCTCATCTGGTGATAAAAACTGAGATTGATTGCTAGGTAAATCAGCATAAGCTTTTGAGGCGCTCACATAAATGAGACACAGAGCAATTATGACTTGTAATATAGATTTATACATCAATTTCATTATCAATCCACTTCAAAAACTTTTTAGAGCCCATTATAATATCTATTGCTATTATTTCAGGGGTTTCATAGTTATGCAATTCTTCAATTACTTTTTGAATTTTCAAAAAATTATTTTTTTTTGTTTTAATATGAATGAGAAATTCTTTATCTTTGATAAAACTGTCTTTGTAGTAGTATTGGCTTTGCGCTGATAAAATTATAGTTACACATGCCGCAAGATGATTTTCTAGCAAATATTTCGAAATCTTATTAGCTATATTTTTCTTATTTGTGGAAGTTTGAACAATTATATATCTTTTTACCATATAATTAGAAAATGAAGTCTTCAGGATATATTTTATTATTACTACCTATTGCCGAACTTATTATGTTTATTGAGATTGGCTCATACATTGGTAGTCTTAATGTTGTCATATCAATTATTTTCACTGTATTTATAGGCTACTTCTTAATAAGAAAAAAATTAAGGGACATTAGTCTTGGAATGTTAAATCCAAAAAATATCCATGAGGTTTATGCTCAATATACTACTAGTATATACTCATTTCTAGGAGGCTTGCTCCTTATTATACCTGGGTATATTACAGATCTTATAGGATTGATAGTGTTAATGCCATTTTTTAGGCCCCAGTTATCACGCTTTTTTGACTCAAAATATAATAGAAACAAACATAGAAGAGATCAAAAAAACATTATTGATGGAGATTACAGGGACGATGAATAGATAATTTGAAGTGAGTCCTTGAAAATATTGTTTAAAGTACATATCATTAGCAGTCGAAGGGTTAGAGTGCTAACCATTATATTGAAAGCGAGGTAAATCAATGAATATAAGACCATTACATGATCGTGTAATTGTAAAAAGAACCGAGGAAGAAAAAACTTCACCTGGAGGTATAGTAATACCTGATAGTGCTACAGAGAAGCCTGTAAAAGGCGAAATAGTTGCTGTAGGTAAAGGTAAAATATTAGAGAACGGAGATATAAGACCTCTAGATGTCAAAGAAGGAGATCAGATACTATTTGGAAAATATTCTGGAACGGAAATAACTATAGATGGCGAGGAAATGCTGGTAATGCGCGAAGATGACATCACAGCAATCATAACTAATTAATATTTGAGGAAAGACAAATGACAGCAAAAGAAGTAAAGTTTGGCGATGATGCCAGAAAGAAATTAGCGAATGGAGTAAATATTCTTGCTAATGCAGTGAAAACAACTCTTGGCCCGAAAGGTCGGAATGTTGTTTTAGATAAATCATTTGGTGCCCCAACAGTAACTAAAGATGGAGTTTCAGTGGCTAAAGAAATTGAGCTCAACGATAAGTTTGAAAACATGGGCGCACAAATGGTTAAGGAGGTTGCATCTCAAACATCAGATATTGCTGGTGATGGTACAACAACAGCTACAGTTGTTGCTCAGGCAATCTTAAAAGAGGGTTTAAAATGTGTTGCCGCAGGTATGAATCCAATGGATTTAAAAAGAGGTATTGATAAAGCTGTATCTGTTGCTGTAGAAGGACTTCAGAAGATGTCTAAACCATGTACTGATCAGAATGCGATTGAGCAAGTCGGTACTATATCTGCTAATTCTGATAAAGATATAGGATCTATCATTGCAGAAGCTATGGATAAGGTAGGTAAAGAGGGTGTTATCACTGTTGAAGAAGGACAGTCGCTGGATAACGAGCTTGATGTTGTAGAAGGTATGCAATTTGATCGTGGATATCTCTCACCATATTTTGCAACAAATCAACAAACAATGGCCTCTGAGCTTGATGATCCATATGTACTTCTTTTTGATAAGAAAATAACTAACATCAAAGATATGTTGCCAATACTTGAGGGTGTTGCCAAAGCTAGCAAACCTTTACTTATCATTGCAGAGGATGTGGAGGGTGAAGCATTAGCTACATTAGTTGTAAATAGTATTCGAGGTGTGGTCAAAGTTGTCGCAGTGAAAGCTCCTGGATTTGGAGACAGACGTAAAGCCATGCTTGAAGACATTGCAATTTTGACCGGTGGCACAGTAATATCTGAGGAAGTCGGGTTAAGCTTAGAAAAAGCGGAATTAAATGATCTGGGCACAGCTAAGAAAGTAACTGTCAATAAAGAGAACACTACTATCATAGATGGAGGTGGTAATAAGACAGCTATCGAAGGACGCGTAACTCAGATTCGTACACAAATTGAAGAAGCAACTTCTGATTACGATAAGGAAAAAATGCAAGAACGTGTCGCAAAACTTGCAGGCGGTGTTGCAGTAATCAAAGTTGGAGCAGCTACTGAAGTGGAAATGAAGGAAAAGAAAGCGAGAGTAGAAGATGCACTTCATGCAACTAGAGCTGCTGTAGAAGAGGGAGTAGTTGCTGGCGGAGGTGTCGCAATGTTAAGAGCAAGGCAAGCACTTGAAAAACTAAAAGGCGATAATCCTGATCAAACTCAGGGGATAGCAATAGCGACTCAAGCAATGCAAGAACCTCTAAGACAAATTGTTACTAATGCTGGACAAGAAGGATCTGTTATTTTATCGAAAGTTGAAGAAGGAAAAGATTCTTTTGGATATAATGCATCTACGGGTGAATTCGGTGACATGTTGGAAATGGGAATATTAGATCCAACAAAAGTTACAAGAACAGCACTTCAAAATGCTGCATCAATCGCAGGCCTTATGATTACCACAGAAGCTATGGTTACCGAACTAGCTAAGGATGATGAGCCCGCAACTCCTGCAATGCCAGATATGGGCGGCATGGGCGGCATGGGCGGTATGGGCGGTATGGGCGGCATGGGTATGTAACCCTATACCATATCATTATAATTTCAAAGCCTCTCTATAGAGGCTTTGTTTTTTTATATTTAATAATTTCGAAATATATTCAATGTT
>MDTG01440767.1_pt1 | contig 12633 bp, 15 predicted proteins | sample 811421 | NCBI WGS metagenome assembly MDTG01 (sample SAMN05326645, study PRJNA326480) | marine metagenome | isolation source: seawater | place: Pacific Ocean: South East | collected 2011 | reverse complement strand
TGAGATAACTAAATTTTGCTATTTCAATGCAGACCTAGTTACCGTTACACAGGTCAAATTCGCGGAAAGAATTAAGCCATACATAGGTAAATGCATGGCTGTAATTAAGAATGTCTTAGACTACTCGCTTGATGCTTGGAATTATCCAAAGTCTAAAGCCAAGTACACTCGTATTGGTTATGCGGCGGGTATTCATCACCGTGGCGATGTGCAGGTGTTTAATGCTATTCCTCACCTTGTTAATCAAAAAGTAGGGAGAGAGAACGTGCAATGGAATTTCTACGGACATCCACCACCAGACCCTAAAAAGAAAGGAACGTGGGAAGAGAAGGTGTGGCCTGAATATATGTCACAACTTCTTAAGGGGTTCAAAGGCCAAAAGAACTACAACGTTCACTATGCGTTACCCCCTGATGCTTATGGTCGCTACTATGCTGATATGGATGTCGCTATAGCTCCATTAAGAATGAATGAATTTAATGACTCCAAATCCGATATTAAGGTTGCTGAGTGCTCTCGTTATAAAATTCCTCTAGTCGCCAGTAACGTGGGTTGCTATTCAGAAACTATTATTAATGGAGAAACTGGATATCTCATAGAGCCTGATGCTCCTAGAAGTGAGTGGGTTAAGATTCTTACTAAGCTTTGCAAGGATAAAAAGCATAGAATTGAACTCGGTAAAAATCTTCATGAAAATACTAAAGACTTATTTGATGGTCGCAAACAAAGCGCAGCACGTCTTGAGCTTTATGCAACCGCCATGCAAAACACAGGATACAAATTAGATGATTAAAATTATTACTACATGGGGAGGTCCCGGTGGTTCGACCGTGGCTTTCAACAATCTGGTTAACCTATTTAACGAACGTGGAGATGAAGCTTGTCTTTATGCTCCAAATAAATGGGAAGGAGTTACTTGTAATTGGGATGACATTAACAATGTTTCTTTTAAGGAAGACGATATAGTAATCTATCACTATATGAAATTTGAAAAGCGACCCAACGTTGCTAAATTAATTTTGTCCTGCCATGAGACCCGAGTCTTCCCAATTAAAAATCAGGATGGTATGATTTATGATGATGTTCATTTTGTTTCAGAGTTTCAAAAGAAATGGCAGGCAATTGATGGGCGTGTAATACCTAACGTTGTTCAAAAATATGAGCCTAAGGATAATAAATTTAAAGTGACTACTGCCGGTGTGTTGGGCAGTATTGATTCTAACAAAAGAACACACTTATCGATACAGAGAGCACTTGAGGAAGGGCACACAGATATAAGGCTTTATGGGGCGGTCACAGATCCTGGGTATTTCGTAAATAAGGTGGTGCCTCTTCTGGGGGATAAAGTTTCCTACAGAGGCGTAGCGAGCGATATGCAGACTGTTTATGACAATGTTACGGATGTTTACCACTCCCCTGAGCTTGAAACTTTCAATCTCATAAAACCTGAGTGCAAGTACGCTAAAGTAAACTATCATGGACATGAGGGTAATGATACTCAGGCTGAGTATTGGGACGATGACAAGGTTTATGACGCATGGAAAAAACTATTAACATAAGAGACCTGCCCGTAATATGGACAACTTGTGACAAGTCTGTAGACCGTCATGAGCCAATGGAGTCAATGTTATCGCATCTTAAAATCAAAGGAAACAAAGTAAACGGACCAATAACCACTCCTTACACTATTGGTGTCGCTAAAGGATATCTTGAGGCACTATCTAAACAGGATCCCCCATTTTTAATATTAGAGGACGACGCTACTTTAGTCTCCAACAATCCCATTTTAGAGTTTAACCTCCCTAGCGATGCAGACGCATTGTATTTGGGAACTTCAATTTATGGGAGAGTGCAGAAGAATACTGTTGCAGGAGGTGTTGTAGCTGCTGACGCGGGCGAGCATATGAGAGTTTTCAATATGCTAGGGTTTCATGCTGTTATTTATTTAACCAGTAGTTATGTTGATCATGTTAAAGAAATCCTAAAAAGTTTTATAGATACTCCTTCAGGCGGATGTGATGATCCTGTAGCAGAAACTATGTGGAGGTATAACGTTTATTCAACTAAGTCTCCTGTTTTCTACCAGAAAGATGGAAGAAGTGATCAAGCCACTCAATACCCTATTAATATCTTATTATAATGACTGATAAATATAGCATTGCCATAACAACGTATAAACACAGATTTGAAAAATGGTTAAAACCATTAGTAGACTCTATTAAAGATTATCGACCTGATATTGAAATTCTAGTCGCTTCTAATGGAGAATACAATCAAGATTTCGATGATCGTTACAGGCATGATATATTGGATTACGTCGCAAAAAAGAAGAATACCTTCTTAACAATGTATCCAACATACAGAGGTTTATGCAAGCTATGGAATAACCTTCTCATAAATTCTAGTAATCATAATGTTCTTTTGCTGAATGATGATGTTAGCATTGCTAATTCTAATTTCTTTGATGAGTTAGAAAAAGTTATAGAAACAGGTGTGAGGATTTTTAAGATAAATGGTAGCTGGAGTCATGCCTTCATGAATAGGACTCTAGTGAACGATCTAGGTTGGTTCGATGAAAGATACCTAAGCATAGGAGAAGAGGATGGCGACTTCGAATGGAGGTTGGGAAGAGCGACAAACGGCAAGGCCACGCCTAATGTTTTCTTACCTAACATTGTTAATCATGTAGATCATGATAATTGTCTTATTGGTATGGGTAAGGTAAACTCTAAATATTCAAAATTTAATTTAGACTTTGCTTTTAATTATAAGTACGAAGTCGATAATGAAAAGGGTGAGAACTATGGTGTGATGAATAGGAACTTAGTATGTAAAAGTCCTACTCCTCCACTGCACACTGCTGAGTCTTTCTATTGGGATAACAAGGATAAATTATGAGAGATCCAAATAAGGTTTGTTTTGTAATAGCTCACAAGTATTTTAGGGGTCACACTTCTTACTTAAAGTATTACATTAGTAATATTCAAGAGCTTTACCCTGAGGCTTTAACTATTGTAGTTGACAATAACTCTGTTTACAAGGAGGATGTGTTTTCCACAGTTAGACATCTAAATAATGTCGTCCTTTTAGATAACGATAGTGATTCAAAGTTTGAGATAGGGGCGTATACCCTAGCTTTAAAGTATGTTTTAGATAATGATATTCACAAGGATTACAACTACTTCATCTTTGCTCAAGATACGTTTGTTCTTAAAAACAGATACGACTTCTCAGAGATGGAAAAAGACTCTTGTTTTGCAAGGCCGATAAACTCGATGTTTGCAGATGGGGAATGTGCAGATGTTGTAATCCCTGTAATGACCAAACTCGGTCTTAACAATAATTGGGATAAAGTTAATTTCTGCTGGTGTAGTAGTTTTGTTGTAGAAAAAACAAAACTAACGAAGCTTTATGATTATTTCAAGCAGATTAAAGTTATCTGCCGATGGGAGAGTTGTGCTGGTGAGCGATATTTAGCAAGGATTTTATGGGAATTAAACGAGCATAAGGATTGCGGTGATATAGATGGCTCATGTTCTGATCTCGCTGTGAGGCATTACGATACTTGGAATGTGAACATTTTTGCCCCGGCAACTTCATTTTTTGTTAAACAAGTCCAGCAAAAAAATGAGAACACGGTGGATTCTGAAACTTCTCAAGACATTATCTTTAAACCTCATCAAGAAAATAAAAGAGACTATGAAAATAGGCAGTAATCATGGGGTACAGTATAGGTGTGTGTGGAGATTCAGGAAGTGGTAAGACTACCTTATCAAATGTTCTGAGTAAAGATCTGAGAAATTGCTTAGTGCTTGAATGCGACAGGTACCATAGATGGAAAAGAGGACATCAAAAATGGGATGAGTATACACATTTAGATATTAAAGCTAATCATATAGACATGATGTCGGATGACGTTAATAGTCTAATACGTAAAGATGCGATAACGAGATGTGATTACAATCATACTAACGGTAGATTTACAAGTCCTCAAGAGATAACGCCCACTGATAACCTTATTGTGTGTGGTCTTCATTCTTTATACTGCGATGATGTTTTTGATGTCAAAATCTACATGGACACAGATGATAGGCTTAGAACTTTTTGGAAAATATCAAGGGATACAAAAAGTAGAGGCCACACTTTTGAATCTGTAAGGGAGCAAATAGAGCACCGGAGAGAAGACTTTGAAAAATATATAAAACCTCAAAAAGAAAAAGCAGATGTCATAGTTAATTTTTATAGTGACAGCGATGATAAGTTGGATACTGTCAAAGGCATCGGGACTAAGATGAAAATAAAAGTAAAAAAATCTATTTCAAAAGATTTTATCTATCGTGTTTACTCTGAGAATTTTATGAGTGCTGTGGTGTCCAGCCAGGGAAGCTATAATGTAATCAGCTTCCTGAGTTACCCCACTTCAGATGTTCGTTACTACTACGATTACATTTCAATTTTGATAAAGGCTATACTACTTAAATAAAAATGTCACATTTCCCATTCACGGACTTTGGAAAAGATCTATCCAGTTTCGTAGTTGGACCCGAAGGCAATATATCTTGTAGATTACCTAACGGTAATTTTATGATCAAGGCTAGTGGTTCTTTTATGTCTAGTTTAACACAAGAAACCATAGTCACTTGTGATATAGATGGAAACATGTTACCTAAGCAGCAGGGTCATGCGAAGAAGCACGCAACAGCACCTCTCACACGTCCAAGTATGGAGGTAGGGTTTCACTCTTGGCTTTACAAGAATACCGACTGTGAGGTTATAGCTCACACTCATCCGATCAATGTGATGAAGGTTTTATGTGGAGGTTTAGCTGAAGAGTTTGCCAAGAATAGAATGTTTCCCGATCAGGTGGTATTTAATGGAATAAACTATGGCGTAGTTCCTTATGCAACTCCCGGTGATGAGCTTGTATCTAAAATGATAAATTCATTTAAAAGCCATAAAACAATACCAAAGGTTATTCTTCTTGAGAATCATGGTTTAATTTGTTGTGCTAAAGACTTTAAAGAAGCAGTCACCATGACTGAGATATGCGACAAGGCTGCTGAGATATTTTTAGAGATACAAAAATACAAACCTTCTTATCTTTCTCAAGATGATATCTCTAAAATACTCGGACATGAATCTGAGGCATACAGGAAGAGCTTATGATAATTTACGTCGATATTGACGAAACTATTTGTTTCTACGAAGAAGAAATACCTCTTGATGGTAAGAAGGACTACTCCAGAGCAATTCCCAATTACAGTAATATTGGTAAGATAAACAATCTCTATGAAAACGGAGATACGATAGTTTACTGGACGGCTAGAGGTAGTCGTAGTGGCATTGATTGGACCGAATTTACAAGAGATCAGTTAACTTCTTGGGGTTGTAAATTTCATGATTTAAAATGTAACAAGCCATACTATGATAAGTTTATAGAGGACCGAAGTTTAAGAATAGAGGAATTGTGATCTACTTAAATTCTTTTTACTTCATAGGGGATGAGGGTGGCTATTGCTTTAATCATTCAAAAGATTACATAGTTAGCTCAAATGACTGGTCTTATTTGATTGGAAGTAGGAGATGCAGCTTTCCTGGCTCTAAAGAGCATTACATGGACGAAGACGTTGTCTGCTTTATAACATCTTTTTCAAAAGGGCTTCATTCTTTTGTCGGAATTTTGTCGATAATCAACTCATACATTAGATCAAATACAAGTAACAAGACCATCATAATTAATGAAGATCTGCAAGCAGGGGCTTTAGATTTAATCAAAGAATTAATTAATCCTAAGAAAGTAATAGCTCTTGAAAAAAATAAGCTCTACAAATTTAAATCAATAGAGTTGATACCTAACTCTCTGCACAGTTATTTTGAAGATGAGAGCCTGAGGGATCGCATAGTTGAAACCATAAATAATAAAATACCATGCAAATCTGAAAGCTCAATATCTAGGTTAGCTATTTTAAAGCATGTAAACTCAAGTGTAGCTTCTACAATGGGGGCGTTGAGCCTTGAAGATGTTGAACGTTTCTGTCATGCAAACTCATATACTAGGATAGAGCCATCTGAGTTGGGAGAAATTGATACAATACACACACTTAGAAGGGCTCGTTCAGTTGTTTTCTCTTGGGGAACCACGTTCATGAAGAATTTTGTTTATGTGTCTGATGCTTGTGAAAAGATTGATGTTTTTATTTTCGGACGTGAATTTTCCAGAGAGTATCATAATGCTATTCAAAGAAAAATACTTCCGTTTAAGTATAGGAATGCTATAATTAAATATCACCTTGATCCAAATATAGAAAATTATGATCATTATATCACATAGAGGCAATTTAAAAGGTCCGAATTTAGAGAGGGAAAATCACCCAGATTATATTGATGCTGCCATAGTTAGAGGGTTTGATGTAGAGATAGATATCTGGGTGATCAGTAACATCAACTGGACTGACAAGATTTTCTTGGGCCACGACAAGCCTGAATATGAAATTAGTAAGGATTGGTTGATGAATCGAAAAGACAAATTGTGGGTTCATTGCAAGAATCTAAAAGCTGCGTCTCTCTTATCTGATGATCTTAGATGCTTCGGTAGTGATCATGATCCTTTCTGTTACATGAGCCAAGGTCATATATGGGTAAACAACGTGGATGTTAAGCCTGTTCCTAATTGTGTCGTTCCTCTTTTAGGTCTTGAAAACATAAAGACATATAGATTTATGGAGTCAGCTTTTGCTATCTGTACGGATTACCCAGAGGAGCTAGCATGAAGGAAGTTCAACTAGTTATACCTATGGCTGGTGACAGTAAGCTATTCAACGATGCTGGATACGTTGGACCTAAATGGCTTATTGAGATAGATGGTAAGCCTATGATCCAACATGTAGTAGATCAATTCTCAGGCGTTACAGATGTTCTATTTATTTGCAGAGAAGAGGACTCTCAACATCAACCATACTTGGAGTCTTTAGGTGGGAAGGTCGTCAAGGTGAATCAAAGCACTGGGCCTGTAGATACCATTTTACAAAGCTCTGAGCATATCGCTGATGATAAGGAGGTAGTTGTAAGCTACTGTGATCATGGCATGGCCTGGGGTTTTTCTTCGTTTGTAGATGAGGCTCGCCAAGGAAACTATGAAGGGGCGATGACATGCTACAGAAAGTTCCATCCTCACCTGTTAGCTTCTAAGAACCTATACACCTATTGTCTAACAAAAGACAATAATCTTTTGGAGGTTCAGGATAAACAGGCACACACGGAGGAGAGAGAAGGTCAGTTTATCTCAAGTGATGTATTCTACTTTAAAAGCGGTTCTTTGTTGAAAGAATACTTTAACAAATCCCTTAATAACTTAAGTATGAATGGCTTTGTATCGCCTGTCTACAATTTGCTCGTAGAGGATGGGTTAAGTGTTCACATTCATGAGATTGAGAGAATGCTTCTTTGGGCCACACCTGAGGATCTGAAAAACTATAAGGACTGGAGCAATTACTTTAACAGAGATAGGTCTAACAGGGCCGGAGAGCAAGACTTCACAGTGCTGATACCTATGTGTGGCAAGGGCAGTAGGTTTGCAAAAGAAGGATACCAGCTTCCTAAACCACTACTTCCTATCGACAATCTACCTATGTTTGCAGGTGTTGTTAACTGTCTACCTAAGCATCAAGATAATGTGTTTGTTTGTTCAGAGGAGCATAACGCAGAGGTTATAATTAAGAGTTACTACCCTCAGGCTAAGATAAAGAGTATTGATTACGTCACGGAAGGGTTCGCAGAATCCTGTGAGGTTGGTATCGGTCTTATGAATGAAGAGGATCCGCTTCTTATATCTCCTTGTGACAATGGGGTTTCATATGATGAAGAATCATTTCTTCGAATGATTGCTGATGACAGCAATGATGTAATCTTTTGGGTTGTAAAAGGAAGCCAAGCTCCTCAAGTTAACCCTTCCATGTATACCTGGACATATGTAGATGAGGATGGGTGTGTGGAGGACATGGTTTACAAGGAGAAACCTGAAACAGATCTGGCGACCACACCGATCAGCATCGGTATCATGTATTTTAGAAAAGCAAGGTACTTATTGGAAGGTCTTAGGCTGAACCGTGAGAGAGGTATGAGGCCAACCGGCGAGCTTTGCATGGATAGTGTCGCGCACCAATTAACAAGGAGTGGGTACAAGGTTAAAGTTTTTGAAGCTGAACACTACGCTTGCTGGGGAACTCCTGGGGATTATGAGACTTACAATCACTGGAGGAAGCACTTCAAGTGATTCAAGCGGTAAGGGTAGGTAATAGCACATTATATTTTAATAACTCACCATCCCATATAACTGGTGAGTATTACATTTACTGTTGTAAGCTTATCCTACAGTCAATGAGTTCTTGGGAAAAGCCTCTGAACGTTGTTGTAGGTCCATACAATGTGAGTATAGAGGGTGATGTCCCTCTGGTAAGAATAGATATACAGCCTGAGCATACTCTTGTTAAGCAAGGAGGCCGTTCAGTAGACGAAGTTATTGTCGGGTCGGTTAAGGTGATTGATAATCCTGATGAGAATTACTTAGTCCGTGTTGCTAACTTTGATTATTTCAATAGTCTTCATAATACTCTAGAATACAGCTTACCAAATATGGTGAATCTAAAGTTGAGTGGTATTCGTAAGTTTGATGATTACATTAAGAAGGCCATACATATAGCTCCTATTCTTTATGATTCTTTTAATTTTGATGAAAGAGAGGATGGTAGGGTCATAAGTATGTTCACCTCAAGTGCTAGCCCTAGAAGAGATAAATTTCTTGAATGCGGTGAAGTAGAAAATGTTCAAAATGTTTATAGTTTGAACGATTTAAAAAATCTCTACCGTGAGACCGGAGTGATGGTGAATGTTCACCAAACTGACCATCACCACACCTTTGAGGAGCTTAGAGTTCTTCCCGCTCTCTGTAATGGTGTTCTGATAGTGTCCGAAGATGTTCCCTTGAAGGGACATATACCATATAGTGATCATATTATCTGGTGCCCTTATGATTGTTTAGACTCAAAAGTAAAAGAGGTTAAGTCTAATTACAGAGAGTATCATCGAAAGGTATTCAACGAAAAATTAAAAAACAAACTGCTGACCATGGTAGAGAAAAATAAGAAAAACATATTAAAAATAGGGATGAACTAATGTCTTTAAATAGCTGCATAATTGTATACTCACATACTGAATTTTCTGACATACTGAAAATACAAACGGACAAGTTAAAAGACATAGAGTGTAAGAAGATCTTGTTCATCAACAAGAGCGATGCTTCTCACCCTGAGTATGATCAAGTCTGTTACTATGACGACTCTCTCCAGTATGCATCCAAGCTTAAATCCTGCTTAGATCAGATTGAGGAGGACAAGTTTATATTTGTTCACGACAATGATATTATTGTTAACGTTGATTGTGATTTCTTAAATAGCCTTTTAGAGGTCATGGATGAGTTCGACATTAATAAAATTGATCTCAAGGACTCTCCTTATGATAAGGATTCCTCTATCACAACTGTCAAAGGTGTAGATATCTTTGAGCAGCGGGACACAAATCAATACATCTATAACGTCAATCCCAGCATATGGAGGAAAGAATACCTTGATAAGGTTGTAACTATGTTTCCTGATGCAACATACAGGAACATAGAAAGCCCTCCGGTGCAATACTTCTGTAGAAATTTTAAGTTTGCAATACTTAAAACACCTGAGCCTCTTAAGTGCGGTTATTTCGAATGTAACGAATTCTTTAAGTTTTTACATATTACTCACGGCAGAGTTCTCTTAAGATTGAATGAGCAGTGTGTAAACTCACAGGGGCAGTCGTATATTGATATGAAAGATGATTACAAATCCATGGTAGATGGCTATAATTTAAGAGAATCTTACATGTGGGATCCTCTTTCAAATGGCTAAACAAAATATAAAATTAAGTATACTAATTCTCTCTTTACCTAGTCGAGTTAAGTATCTGGATAAATTAGTTTCAAAACTAGAAAAACAGATTGACGACAGGCAGGATGTTGAGGTTCTGTCTCTAATGGACAATAAATCATTCAACGTTTCCGAAAAGAGAAACGCGCTCATGTCTTTAGCAAGGGGTACTCACCTAACTTGGATTGATGATGATGATGATGTTGCGGATAATTACATAGAGAGGTTGATAGCAACATTAGAGGAAAGGCCCGACGTAGATGTAATATCTTTTGATCAGAAATGTTATTTAGAAGGCATTCCTGCAAATGTCTTTGCTAAGATGGGTAATCCACATGATCACGCTGTAATTGACCCTCAGACTGGTGCCTACAGAGATATTTTAAGACCTCCGTATCACTGGTGTATTTGGAAAAGTTCTTTGGCAAAGTCGGAAAGTTTTAGATTTGGAACGCATATGCCAAACTCTCACGTTGGTGAAGATATTGATTGGTTGTCCAGACTGTACCCAAAGGTTAAAGATAGTATTTATCTTGAAAATGAATTTTTACACATCTACAGATACTCATCTTCGGTGAGTGAGTCCTCATGAAAACTTTATTAACAGGTGCTAATGGTTTAGTGGGAAGGGCTATTAAAGCTGATATTCGACTCAAAGGGTCATCTGATCTAGATCTTACTAATCGAAAAGAAACTTATGACATATTTAAAAGATATGATCCTGACGTAGTTATTCATACAGCAGCTAAAGTAGGCGGTCTAGGAGCTAATATAAATTACGTCAATGATTTCTATGTAGACAATGTGCTCATTAATACAAATGTTCTTGAAGCTTCTCGTAAGGCCGGAGTTACCAGACTCATCTCTTTCTTGTCAACTTGTATCTTCCCTGATGAGATTGAATATCCTTTAAATGAATTCAAGCTTCACTTAGGAAATCCACATGATTCTAATTTTGGATATGCGTACGCGAAAAGAATGCTGGAGGTTCACAGTAGGGCGGTAAACAAACAATACAATCTAAATTATGATTGCATAATACCCACTAATATTTACGGACCTCATGACAACTTTAGTATTGATGACGGACATGTTCTTCCGTCCCTGATTCACAAGTGCTATTTAGCGAAGAAAAACAACACCGACTTCGTTGTTTGGGGTAGTGGAAATCCTTTAAGAGAATTTATATTCTCAAAGGACATAGGGCAAATTATACACAAGTTGGTTGAGAGCGGTAAGTCCTTTGGGTCTTTGATCGTATCTCCGAGCGAAGAGGTAAGTATTGGCGAACTGGCTGAAATCATAGCTAAACACATGGGATTCAGAGGGAATATAGTCTATGATAAGAACAGACCAGATGGACAACATCGAAAGCCAACTGACAACAGCAAGCTAATGTCATTACTACCAGATACAAAGTTTACATCAATTGAAGATGGTGTGTGCGAAACTGTAGAGTGGTTTGTAAAGAATTTTAAAAATTGTAGAAAATGAAAACAGCAATAGTAACTGGAATTACGGGACAAGATGGGTCCTACTTGGCAGAGCTTCTGTTATCTAAGGGATATAAAGTTGTAGGGCTTGTTAGGCGGCACTCAACCCCAGAAACACAAACTAAGAGGATAGAGTCTGTGCGTCATAACCCCAATTTGGTGCTTGAATATGGCGACTTACTAGATCTACCCTCACTTTTACATGTGTTTAGAGAGCACAATCCTAGGGAAATTTACAATCTAGCAGCACAATCTCATGTTAAAATTAGTTTTAGACAGCCTTCATTTACCACAGACACAATTGCTCAAGGAACTCTAAATGTCTTGGAGGCAGCTAAGGTAATGTGTCCTGACGCTAGGATTTATTTAGCGGGATCTTCTGAGATGTTTGGGAATGAGTGTGATCAGGACGGATATCGTAGAGAATCAACAACAATGAAGCCTGTAAGTCCTTATGGGTGCTCTAAGGTTTATGGCTACCATCTGGGTAGGACTTATCGGGAGGCTTATGGTATGTTTATCTGTAATGGCATTCTTTTCAATCACGAATCACCCCGCAGAGGCTTGAATTTTGTGACCAACAAAGTTGTTGAAGGGGCTGTTAAAATTAAAATGGGATTGACTGACAAGTTGGCTTTAGGTAATTTAGAGGCCACTCGCGATTGGGGTCATGCAAAAGATTACGTGAAAGCGATGTGGTTAATGTTGCAACAAGAGAAGCCCGATGATTATGTTTGTGCTACTGGTAAGTCTCACTCAGTTAGACAGCTTGTCGGGCATGTGTTTGAATCGCTTAACTTAGACTATACTAAGTATGTCGTTGTGGATCCTGCTTACTACAGGCCATATGAGCTAGATGATTTAAAAGGAGATCCTAGTAAAGCAGAAAAAGATCTTAACTGGTGCAGAGAATATACTTTTGAGTCTATGATAGATGAAATGATTAAGTCTATGTACGAAGAAAAAGTTTTAGGAGAAACAAATGAATTTTAATAAATTTCAAGAAGCATGTAAAAGAACTGCTAACCCTGACCTTACTTATTCACAGGCTGCTATGAATTGGGCCCTGGGTATTGCTGGTGAAGCAGGTGAGTATTGTGAACTCATCAAGAAGAGTGAGTTTCACGGCAGGATGCTTAATAAAGATCATGCCAAGAAAGAACTAGGGGATATCCTATACTATGTTG
>MDTG01297809.1_pt1 | contig 12633 bp, 12 predicted proteins | sample 811421 | NCBI WGS metagenome assembly MDTG01 (sample SAMN05326645, study PRJNA326480) | marine metagenome | isolation source: seawater | place: Pacific Ocean: South East | collected 2011 | reverse complement strand
CCGAGATCTACACGCCGCTGACCTCGCGTATCGCGCATCTGGTGGTGATCGATGTGTTGGCGATGGGCGTCGCAATGGCTCGTGGCCCAACGCTGGTTAATCACTTGAAGAGCGTCAAGCGCAGCCTGCGCAGCTTGCGTCTGTCACCGAAAACAGTGAAAACCCCAGAAGATTGACCCTCTGCGCTGGAGGATGGAATCCGCACCGCGGCTTCCGTCATGGCGGCCTCCTGACTGGCGCGGCTTTTGCGTTGAATGTTCAATCGCCATGATGGTTTACCCTGCGGGTTAACCATCCTCCGTGCGTGACCGGGCGTTGACGGAGGATGGAATCCGCATCGCGGCTTCCGTCATGGCGGCCTCCCGACAGGCGCGGCTTTTGCGTTGAATGTTCAATTGTTATGACGGTTTACCCTTCGGGTTAACCATCCTCCGCCAGCCCGTTCCGGTCGATGGCGACGGGATCTTTGTTTGGCCTGCCTGAACTTTTCTTCAGGCAAAAAAAACCCCGAGACTCGTATGGGGAGGGAGAGGCCCGGGGTTTAAGGTCTGAACCGCTAGGGCGGGGTCCAGATGTCTGCCAACACTTAACACAACAAAGGAGCAATGAAGGGCTTTATAGGCCGTTCACAATCTCTGACTGTGCGTGTTCAGACAAAGTTCAGGGATTTTTCAAAACGTTTTGCGATTAAATAAATAACCTTAATAATTCAATGGCTTATGTTGCACACGCGGTCGAATAAAATCTTCCGACCGCTCTATCTAGGGCGTATCAGTGCGCCTCGTCCCAGTTGTTGCCCACGCCAACCTCGACCAATAAAGGCACATCCAGCTCGGCGGCAGTCGCCATTTTCTGCTTGATCTGCTCGGTGACCTGTTCGACCAGATCTTCGCGCACCTCAAGCACCAATTCATCGTGAACCTGCAGGATAACCCGCGCATCAAGCCCGGACTCGACGAGCCAGTTATCCACAGCAATCATTGCCCGCTTGATGATATCTGCCGCCGTGCCCTGCATGGGCGCATTGATCGCGGTGCGTTCGGCGCCTTTGCGCAGGGCGCCGTTCTTGGCGTTGATTTCCGGCAGGTACAGGCGACGGCCGAACAGGGTTTCGACATAGCCTTGCTCACCCGCCTGCTCACGCGTGCGCTCCATGTAGGCCAACACACCCGGATAACGCGCGAAATAACGGTCGATATAGGCTTGCGACTGTTTACGGTCCACGCCGATCTGTTTCGCCAGGCCAAACGCACTCATGCCGTAAATCAGGCCGAAGTTGATCGCCTTGGCGCTGCGGCGCTGATCCGTGCTGACCTGATCAAGCTCAACCCCGAATACCTCGGCTGCCGTTGCGCGGTGCACGTCGAGGTCGTGGCGGAAGGCGTCGAGCAGGCCCGCGTCCTGCGCGAGATGGGCCATGATCCGCAGTTCGATTTGCGAATAGTCGGCCGCCAATAGCTTGTAGCCCTTGGGCGCGACGAAAGCCTGACGAATACGCCGGCCTTCGGCGCTGCGAATCGGAATGTTCTGCAGGTTCGGGTCAGATGACGACAAGCGCCCGGTCGCCGCTACAGCCTGATGGTAGCTGGTGTGGATGCGCCCTGTGCGCGGGTTAATCTGCTCCGGCAAACGGTCGGTGTAAGTGCTTTTAAGCTTGCTCAGGCTGCGGTATTGCATCAGCACTTTCGGCAGTTCGTAATCCTGATCAGCCAGCTCGGCAAGCACCGCTTCAGCCGTGGAAGCCTGGCCCTTGGCGGTCTTGCTGATAATGGGATAACCCAGCTTTTCGTACAGAATCACCCCCAATTGCTTGGGCGAGGCCAGATTGAACTCCTCGCCGGCAATCGCGAACGCTTCACGCTCAAGCGCCACCAGCTTCTCGCCCAACTCCTGACTCTGTTCGCCGAGCAGCTTGGCATCGACATACGCGCCCTGACGCTCAATACGCGCGAGCACCGGCACCAGCGGAATCTCGATTTCCTTCAGCACCTTGGCCACACTCGGCACAGCCTCAAGCTTTTGCCACAGCGTGTTGTGCAGGCGCAGGGTTACGTCGGCATCTTCCGCGGCATACGGGCCGGCTTGTTCGAGGGAGATCTGATCAAATGTCAGCTGTTTAGCGCCTTTGCCAGCGATGTCTTCGAAACGGATATTGCTGTGAGCGAGGTATTTCAGCGCCAGGCTGTCCATGTCGTGACGGGTCGCGGTCGAGTCGAGCACGTAGGATTCGAGCATGGTGTCGAATGCCACGCCTTGCACGCTGATCGGCGTTGAGGCGTTGGCCAGAATGTTGATGTCATATTTGGCGTTCTGACCGACCTTGGCTTTTTTCGGGTCTTCAAGAATCGGCTTCAGGGCTTTGAGCACTGCGTCGCGGTCGAGTTGGGTCGGCACGCCCATGTACGAGTGCGCCACCGGAATGTAAGCCGCTTCACCGGCTTTAACCGCAAACGACAGGCCCACCAGTTGCGCCTGCTGAGCATCGACGCTGGTGGTTTCGGTGTCAAAGGCGATCAGCTCGGCTTTGTTGAGCTTTTCCAGCCAACGGTCGAAGTCGGCCTGCTCAAGAATAATCTGATAGTCGCCCGCAGGCGCGGCATCAGTGGTTACATCGGCGTCTGCAGCAACGGCCTCAGCCGGCGCAGATTGCTCATACGCAACACCTGTCAGCGGTGCAGTGGCGGGCGCATCGGAGAACAGGTCCACGACCGAGTCCGCAGGTGCGGCCTTGGCTGCCGGTGCTTTGTTCTTGCGCTGCACGGCATCCAGCCAGCTCTTGAACTCCAGCGTGGCGTAAAGCTCGGCCAGCGCCGGCAAGTCTTCTTCACCGGGATGCAAATCGTCTATTTCGATGCTCAGCTCAACATCGAGCTTGATCGTCGCCAGCTTGTAAGACAAATACGCCATGTCGCGGTGTTCTTCGAGCTTGGCGGGCAGGGTCTTGGCGCCGCGAATTGGCAAACTCGGAACCTTGTCGAGATTGGCGTAGATCACATCGAGGCCGCCGCCAACACCCACCAACAAACCCAGTGCGGTTTTTTCACCAACGCCGGGCACACCCGGAATGTTGTCGACCTTGTCGCCCATCAGCGCCAGATAATCGATGATCAATTCCGGGCCGACGCCAAACTTCTCGATAACCCCGGCAATGTCGTACACGCTGCCGGTCATGGTGTTGACCAGCGTTACGTGCTCGCACACCAGCTGCGCCATGTCCTTGTCGCCGGTGGAGATCACCACATCACGGCCTTCGGCAGCGGCTTTGCGGGCGAGGGTACCGATAACGTCATCGGCCTCGACGCCTTCAACGCACAACAGCGGAAAGCCCAGCGCCTTGACGCTGGCATGCAATGGCTCGACCTGCACGCGCAGATCATCCGGCATGGACGGCCGATTGGCTTTGTATTCGGCGAACATCTCATCACGGAAGGTGCCGCCCTTGGCGTCGAAAATCACCGCAAAGGGGCTGTCCGGGTATTGCTTGCGCAAACTTTTGAGCATGTTCAACACGCCCTTGACCGCGCCCGTAGGCACACCTTTCGAGGTGGTCATCGGGGGCAGGGCATGGAAGGCGCGGTACAGGTACGAGGAACCGTCGACCAGTACGAGAGGGGTTTGGCTCATGAGCAGATTCAACCTTTGCGACGGAGGCAGATTCACCAACAGGGCGCGGCAGACAACTGAAGCGGACAATCACCCGCTAAATTGCTACAGGTCATGAATTTGCCCTCATGTACCTGCGCATTAAGCGCGTCTGGCCCTCAGTAGTTTGCCAATAGCCTGTTAGAATAGCCTTATCGTTGACGACAAAAGAGCAAGGTTACCATGCGCACAATAAATCGCCTTTTGCTTGCTGGTTTACTCGCCACTGCCGCACTCTCAGCTCACGCCGAAGAACCGGTGTCGGGAGAGCCGGATGTCACCATTCGCCAGGAAGGTGACCGTACCGTTTCCGAATATCGGGTAAACGGTTTTCTCTATGCGATCAAAATCACCCCGAAGAACGGCCCACCCTATTTCCTCGTGCGTTCTGACGGCAGCGACGGCAATTTCGTCCGTTCAGATGACCCGGACATGCTGATCCCGGCATGGAAAATTTTCGAATGGTAAGGCACGCCTGACATGTCGGTTTTTACCCCTGTGCAACGCCCCGAGCTTGAGACGTTCCTTGAACCTTATCGGCTGGGGCAGCTGCGCGACTTCCAGGGCATTGCCGCTGGCAGTGAGAACAGCAACTTCTTTGTCAGCATGGAGCAGGGCGAGTTTGTCCTGACCCTGATCGAGCGCGGCCCAAGTGATGACTTGCCGTTCTTTATCGAGCTGCTCGATGTGCTCCATAACGCAGGCCTGCCGGTGCCATATGCACTGCGCACCGAAAGTGGCGATGCCTTGCGGCGCCTCTGCGAAAAACCTGCGCTGCTGCAGCCGCGCTTGAGCGGCAAACATGTGCGCGACGCCAATGCGCATCACTGTCAGGAAGTGGGTGCGCTGCTCGCACGCATTCACCTGGCAACCCGTGACGCGATTATAGAGCGCAAGAGTGACCGCGGTCTCGACTGGATGCTGCTCGAAGGGCCGGGGCTGGCGTTGAACCTGCCCGACAGCCAACAGCCGATGGTACAGGCCGCACTGGCTGAGATCGCCGAGCTGAAACCGAGCATTCTTGATCTGCCGCGCGCCAACTTGCACGCTGATCTGTTCCGCGACAATGTGCTGTTCGACGGCAATCACCTGACCGGCGTTATCGACTTCTACAACGCCTGCTCGGGGCCGATGCTGTATGACTTGGCGATCACCCTGAACGACTGGTGCTCCGACGCCGACGGCCAGCTCAATGCGCCGCGTGCCCGGGCATTGCTGGCGGCCTATGCAGCGCAGCGCTCGTTCACCCCCCGCGAAGCCGAGTTGTGGCCAGCGATGCTGCGCGTGGCCTGCCTGCGTTTCTGGCTGTCACGCTTTATCGCCGCCGAGTCGCATGCCGGGCAGGAAGTGCTGATTCACGACCCTGCAGAGTTCTTGCACCGTCTGGAGCAACGCCAGCAAGTACACTTGCCGCTGCCGATGGCGCTTTAAACCACACGCCTGAAGCTGCTCGATCAGTACTGCGCAAGCCGTGGCAGCACTGATCGGGCGCTGCACTTACAAGCCGCCAAGGCAACCGCTGAGATTCTTGCCCAGATTGGCGAGCAAGGTCGTATAGCCCTGCGCATTAACTGCCAAACCGTTACCCATCGGGTCCAGCTCCATCACCTTGACCGGCAAACCTTCAGTCAGGGTGTCGGCAAGGCGAGGGCGCAACGGCGGCTCGGTAAACACGCAGGTCGGTCCCGCCTGTTCAAGTTGCTTGCGCATGGCGGCGACGTGTCGCGCGCCCGGCTGAACTTCGCTCAACGCGCTGAACACACCAGCATGCTTAATCCCGTATGCGGCCTCGAAATAGTCGTAGCCCTCATGGAACACGAAGTAGGGCGCATGCTTGATCGGCTCGATCTGGCCGCGCAGGGTCACATCCAACGCTTCGACCGAAGCCTTGAAGGTCTGCAGATTGGCGGCATATTTATCGCCATTTGCCGGGTCCAGCGCCGTCAGATCAGCCGCCATGCGCGCTGCAATCAACTCAGCGTTGGCCGGTAATAACCACAGATGAGCATCAAGGCTGCCGGGACGATGATCATGGTCGTGATGCTCGTGTTCGTGCTCATCCTCATGCGCGTGTTCGTGTTCGTCTTCGTGCGCATGCGCTGCCTCTTCACCTTCGCCAAAGTAACGCAACTGCATGCTCGGCAAGTCTTTCACCGCCACGCTGGGTAATTTGCGATCGGCCAGTACGCGCGGCAGGAAGGTTTCAAGCTCAGGGCCGACCCAATAAAACAGATCGGCATTGCCGACCCGGCGAATGTCCGAAGGTCGCAACGCGTACTGATGCGGCGTAGCGCCGGGCGGCAGCAGAACGTCAGGCGTGCCGACGCCGTCCTGCACCGCGGCAGCAATTAACTGGAGAGGTTTGATACTGGTCAGCAACTGCACATCGGCGCGTGCCAGCGCACTGCCCAGTAGAGTCGCCAGAGATAACGCGCCAGCGGCAAAAATACGCAGCACAGGAAACACCCAATTGAAGAGAAGATGTAATATCATAACGTCTCTTTTGCAAAACGTCGCCGCTCATGACTCAGACACCGCTCGCCTCAAGGCCTCACGACCACTCGCACTGCGTCAGCCACGCGCTGGCAGAAGCAGAAAGCATTTGTGCGCGTCAGGGTTTGCGCCTGACCACGCTGCGTAAGCGCGTGCTTGAACTGGTCTGGCAGAGCCACAAGCCGCTAGGCGCTTACGACATTCTCGCGGTGCTGAGCGAAGAAGACGGCCGCCGCGCCGCGCCGCCGACGGTTTACCGGGCGCTGGATTTTCTTCTTGAAAACGGCCTCGTGCACCGCATTGCCTCGCTCAACGCCTTTGTCGGCTGCAACCAGCCGGAGCTTGCGCATCAGGGCCAGTTCCTGATCTGCCGGACGTGCCACGCCGCCATCGAACTTGAGCAGGCCGCCATCAGCGACGCGATTATCCAGTGCGCCCAGACCGTCGGCTTCACAGTCGAAAGCCAGACCGTCGAAGTGGTTGGCCTGTGTGCTGGCTGCCAGGAGTCGGCATGAGCGAGGCACTGATTCGCCTGGACGGCATTACCGTCAACTTTGCCGACCAACCGGTGCTGCAAAATGTTCAGCTGAGCGTTAAACGCGGCGAAATCGTCACGCTTATCGGCCCCAACGGCGCCGGTAAAACCACCTTGGTACGCGCGGTATTGGGCCTGCTCAAAGCCGACAGTGGCGAGGTGTGGCGCAAGCCCAAGTTGCGCGTGGGCTACATGCCGCAGAAGCTGCACGTAGACGCCACACTGCCGCTCAATGTGCTGCGGTTCCTGCGCTTGGTGCCAGGAGTCGATCGCGCCAGCGCACTGGCCGCACTCAGTGAAGTGGGCGCCGAACACGTACTGGAAAGCCCGCTGCAGACAGTGTCGGGCGGCGAGTTGCAGCGCGTGCTGCTGGCCCGCGCACTGCTGCGCAAACCCGAACTGCTGGTGCTCGACGAGCCGGTGCAAGGCGTTGATGTTGCCGGTCAGGCCGAGCTTTACCGGCTGATTACCAAACTGCGCGACCGCCACAATTGCGGCGTGCTGATGGTGTCCCACGATCTGCACCTGGTCATGAGTACCACCGATCAGGTGGTCTGCCTCAATCGCCACGTCTGCTGCCCCGGCCACCCGGCGCAGGTAAGCGGTGATCCGGCGTTCGTCGAACTGTTTGGTCAGGATGCCCGCAGCCTGGCGATTTATCACCACCATCATGACCACGCGCATGATCTGCATGGCGCTGTAGTCACCAACCCACCTCATGTACACGGGCCGGATTGCAAGCATGGCTGATTTTCTTGTTAACGCCTTGCTCGCAGGTCTCGCGCTTGCAGTAGTTGCCGGCCCACTGGGCTCGTTCGTGGTGTGGCGGCGCATGGCCTATTTCGGCGACACGCTCTCACACGCCGCGTTGCTCGGCGTGGCGCTGGGCCTGATGCTGGACGTGAGCCCGACCTTCGCCGTTACCGTTGGCTGCCTGTTGCTGGCCGCCTTGCTGGTCACCCTGCAAAGCCGGCAGCCGCTGGCCTCCGACACGCTGCTGGGAATTCTCGCGCACAGCACCTTGTCGCTGGGTCTGGTGGTGCTGAGCTTCATGCGCGATGTGCGCATAGACTTGATGGCCTACCTGTTTGGCGATCTGCTCGCCGTCGGCCCCACCGACCTTGCCTGGATTCTTGGCGGCAGCGCGATTGTGCTGATTCTGCTGGCAATTTTGTGGCGGCCCTTGCTGGCCATCACCGTGCACGAAGAACTGGCCAAGGTTGAAGGCCTGCCCGTCGCGGCTATTCGCCTGAGCCTGATGCTGTTGATTGCCGTGGTGATTGCCGTGGCGATGAAAATCGTCGGCGTATTGCTGATCACCTCGCTGCTGATCATCCCGGCTGCCGCGGCCCAGCGCCACGCCAGAACACCCGAGCAAATGGCCTTTGGCGCCAGCCTGCTGGGGATTGTCGCGGTGTGCGGCGGGCTCAGCCTGTCGTGGTTCAAAGACACACCGGCCGGGCCATCCATTGTGGTGTGCGCCGCCGGGCTGTTCTTGCTCAGCTTCGCGTTGCCCCGGCGCAATGGCCGTTAAACCAACACGGCAAAAGGCCACACGCCGGGGCAATCTGCTGCAGGCAGCGTGATCTGAGGTCTATGCTGATCATCGCAGGCAGTAATCTGCGCCAGTCAGCCATATTTTTAATGCAATCCAGCTATAACCATAGGTCTACAAAGATTTTTGCGACCTAACCAGCGCCGGTTAAACTAAGCGGCTTTTGTGCCTATCCGGCAGCTCGACAAACCCAAAAGGTTTTAAGCGTGATCAATTTTCAACAGGTTCATAAGGCCTATCGCGTCAATGGCGAAGAGATTCCGGCGTTACAGCCAACGGATCTGCACATTGATCGCGGCCAGGTGTTCGGCATCATCGGCCATTCCGGCGCGGGGAAAAGTACCCTCATGCGCCTGATTAACCGCCTTGAAGAGCCGTCTGGCGGACGTATCGATATCGACGGTGAAGATGTCACCGCACTCGACGCCAACGGCCTGCGGCGCTTCCGCCAGCAAGTCGGCATGATCTTCCAGCACTTCAACCTGCTGTCGTCGAAAACCGTCGCCAATAACGTCGCCATGCCCCTGCAACTGGCCGGCGAAATGTCGGGCAGCCAGATTGCCCAGCGCGTCAGCGAACTGCTGGATCGCGTTGGCCTTACCGAGCACGCCGATAAGTATCCGGCGCAGCTCTCCGGCGGCCAGAAGCAGCGTGTCGGCATCGCCCGTGCGCTGGCTACCCGCCCGAAAATCCTGCTCTGCGACGAAGCGACCAGCGCCCTTGATCCGCAGACTACAGCGTCGGTCTTGCAGTTGCTGGCCGAGATCAACCGCGAGCTGAACCTGACTATCGTGCTGATTACCCACGAGATGGATGTTATCCGCCGTGTGTGTGACCGCGTGGCGGTGATGGACGCCGGCATTGTGGTCGAGCAGGGCGCGGTTGCCGATGTGTTCCTGCACCCGCAGCACCCGACCACCAAGCGCTTTGTGCAGGAGTCGGAGCAGATTGACGAAAACGAGCAGCGCGATGATTTTGCCCATGTTCAGGGCTGCATTCTGCGCCTGACATTCCAGGGCGAGGCCACGTATGCGCCGCTGCTGGGCACCGTTGCCCGCGAAACCGGCGTGGACTACAGCATTCTCGCGGGGCGCATTGATCGCATCAAAGACACCCCGTACGGCCAACTGACGCTGGCCCTCACCGGCGGTGATCTGGCGGCCGCGCTGGAACGCTTCAAAGCGGCAGATGTTCACCTGGAGGTACTGCGCTAATGACCAGTCTGTTCCCTAACGTCGACTGGCTGGAAATCTGGCAGGCCACCCTCGACACGCTGAGCATGCTCGGCGGTTCGCTGCTGTTTACCATCGTGCTCGGCTTGCCACTGGGCGTGCTGCTGTTCCTCACCAGCCCACGGCAGATGTTCGAACAGAAAGCCTTTTACGGCTTCCTTTCGCTACTGGTTAACGTGTTGCGCTCGGTGCCATTCGTGATCCTGCTGATCTTGATGATCCCGCTCACCGTGATGGTCACCGGCACCTCGCTGGGCGTTGCCGGCGCGATTCCACCGCTGGTAGTGGGCGCCACGCCATTCTTCGCGCGCCTGGTTGAGACCGCGCTGCGCGAAGTTGATCGCGGCATCATCGAAGCCACGCAGGCGATGGGCGCAACCACTCGCCAGATCGTAATCAATGCCTTGCTGCCGGAAGCGCTGCCGGGGATTTTTGCCGCCATCACCGTTACCGCCATCACCTTGGTTTCGTACACCGCGATGTCCGGCCTGATTGGCGGCGGCGGTTTGGGCGACCTGGCAGTGCGCTACGGTTATCAGCGCTATCAGCCGGACGTAATGATCGTCACCGTGGTGCTGCTGCTGATTCTGGTGCAGGTACTACAAACCGTCGGCGACAAGCTGGTGATCCACTTCTCGCGTAAATGAAATTCTAACAAGCGGCCAACAGCCGCAGTGGTGGCGCTGATCCAGGCTAAACAGCTGGGCAGCGCCACCCGCCAAGCCATCCCACAAGGAGTTGAACATGAAAAAACTGCTGACCGCTTTTGCTGCCGCTGCAGCCTTCACCGCTGTTGCCGCACAAGCCGAAACCCTGACCGTTGCGGCCACCGCTGTACCGCACGCCGAAATCCTCGAATTCGTTAAGCCGACGCTGGCCAAAGAAGGCGTCGACCTGCAAGTGAAGGTTTTCACCGACTACGTACAACCGAACATTCAGGTTGCCGAGAAGCGAATCGACGCCAACTTCTTCCAGCACCAGCCGTACCTCGACGAGTTCAACAAGAGCCGTGGCGCTGATCTGGTCAGCGTTGTTGGCGTTCACGTAGAACCGTTCGGCGCTTACTCCAGCACCATCAAAGACCTCGCAGACCTGCCGCAAGGCGCCAACGTGGTGATTCCGAACGATGCAACCAACGGTGGCCGTGCGCTGCTGCTGCTGCAAAAAGCCGGCGTGATCAAGCTCAAGGACAGCAGCAACATCACTGCGACCCCGAAAGACATCGTCGAGAACCCGAAGAAGATCAAAGTGCGTGAACTCGAAGCCGCCACTCTGGCGCGCGTTCTGACTCAAGTCGATCTGGCCCTGATCAACACCAACTACGCACTCGAAGCCAAGCTGAACCCGACCAAGGATGCACTGGTAATCGAAGGCAGCGAGTCGCCATACGTCAACGTGCTGGTTGCCCGCCCGGACAACAAAGACAGCGCCGCCATGCAGAAGCTGGCCAAAGCGTTGACCAGCCCTGAAGCCAAGGCATTCATCCTTGAGAAGTACCAGGGCGCAGTGGTTCCGGCGTTCTGATCATTCAGCGCTAATTGCTTTACCCGACAAGCCCGCTTCATGCGGGCTTTGTTTTGCCCGTTAAACAGCCAAGCAAGCACTCCAAGGCAGGCTGACGCTGGGCACGACGCATGACGGCGACCAGTTCACGCTGAAAACCCAGAGCGCCCAACTCGATAACCCGCAGTTGCGTTGGGCGTTGCAGCCAGAGCCCGGCATAGGGAATAAGCGAAACGCCAAGCCCGCATTCAACCATACGCACGATCGCTTCCAGCTCGTCCAGCTCCAGCGCCTCCTGCACTTCAATTCGCTGCTCGCGCAAGAAATCGCTCACCAGCCGGCCACCAAACGAGCGCCGGTCGTAACGCACGAAAGGTTCGCGGGCGAGTAACTGCAATGGATCATCGCCCGCGACATCCTGCGGAGCGATTAACACAAAGCGCTCATGCGCCAGGCTGATGACCTCAAGCTCCTTGGGCAGCGCGAAGGGCGGTTTGATCATCAGTGCCAAGTCCAGCTCACCGGCGTCTATCTGGCTCAGCAACTGCAAAGAAACGCCGGGCACCAGTTGCAGCTCAACCTTGGGCGCCAACGCCTTGAAGCGCGGCAGCGCCTCGGGCAGCCAACTGGTTTGCACGGTCGCGATAGCGCCGATCTTCAGTTCACCTTGCCATTCAGCCAGCGAGCCGGGGAGGGCCATTTGCGCCGCCAGCGCGAGCATTTGCTCGGCCAAAGGCAATGCATGCCGACCCGCAGCATTGAGCTGCGCGGTACGCCCGCTGCGATCAAACAAGCGCACGCCGAGGGTTTGCTCCAGCGTGCGCATTTGCGCACTGACAGCCGACTGAGTAAGCCCGACATGGCGTCCGGCGGCCGCAAATGTGCCATGACGGACGACCATCACAAAGGTTTTTAGCTCGCGCAGCATGGCACTCCATTGATCAATTTTATTTGTGCTTGGCAGCAAGGATATTCGCTTTTAATCAATTTTATAGCTAATAGAATCAGTTGACCGCTGATCAACCGAGGATTCAAACAATGGCACTCGCGCCCTTTCATTTGGCTATTCCCGTCCACGACCTCGCCGCTGCACGGCACTTTTACGGCCAGGTATTTGGTTGCGACGAAGGCCGCAGCAGTGATCATTGGGTCGACTTTGATTTCTTTGGCCACCAATTGGTAATTCACCAGGCGCCACAAATGCCTCATCAAGCCGAAGCCCACAGCAACGCCGTAGACGGCCACGATGTGCCGGTGCCGCACTTCGGCGTGGTGCTGGCGTGGGAAGATTGGGAAGCGTTGGCTGAGCGCCTGAAGTCATTGAAGACCCGCTTCGTGATCGAGCCGTATGTACGGTTCAAAGGGCAAGTGGGCGAGCAGGCCACAATGTTCTTGTTTGATCCGTGCGGAAACGCCCTCGAATTCAAGGCGTTCAAAGACATCTCGCAGATGTTTGCCAAATAAGGAAAGTTTAGCCAGAGGACGTGTGGGCTGGAGGATGGGGAGGATGGATAGCCACCAAGGTGGCAATCCGTCGAGCGATTCACGCCACGCAACATAACCCACGCCGGGTCAACAATCATCCGACCACAGACCGCAACGCGGCGGCCGATGGCCGCCATGACGGATTAACCTGCGGTGTATCCATCCTCCGTACGACACAAGTTTTGGGG
>MDTG01050978.1_pt1 | contig 12633 bp, 16 predicted proteins | sample 811421 | NCBI WGS metagenome assembly MDTG01 (sample SAMN05326645, study PRJNA326480) | marine metagenome | isolation source: seawater | place: Pacific Ocean: South East | collected 2011 | reverse complement strand
TTTTCCATATTTATTGTTGAATATCTATTCATGTATTCGTTAGAATACAAACATGATTATAGTACTTTCTCCAGCAAAAACACTTGATTACGAATTTGAAGCCAGCGGCAGTCATTCTGTCCCAATCTTTTTAAGCCAATCGTCTAAACTTATAAAGCAACTTAAGAAAAAAGAACCGAAAGATATTGCATCTTTAATGGGCCTTAGCGATAAGCTAGCAACATTAAATTATGATAGATATCAATTATGGACAGCTGCAAAAAAAGCTGCTTATGATTCAAAGCCATCCATACTTGTTTTTAAAGGAGACGTGTATCAAGGGCTTCAGGCAGAAGATTTAACAAAAAAAGAAATGGATTTTGCCCAAAAACATATCAGAATTTTATCTGGATTATATGGCATTCTTAGGCCTCTAGATTTAATGAAACCATATAGACTAGAAATGGGTACAAAATTAGAAACAGCACAGGGTAAAAATCTTTATGAATTCTGGGGTAACAAGATTCAAAATAATGTTTTAGATGAATTGAACAGCCTAAAATCAGATCTTTTAATTAATCTTGCTTCAAAAGAATATTTTACTGTTTTGGGTAAATTACCTGAGGACCTAAATGTTGTTTCACCAGCTTTTAAAGATTATAAAAATGGTAAGTATAAGATTATTAGTTTTTATGCAAAAAAAGCTAGAGGGCTAATGGCTAAATGGATAATCCAAAATAAAGTTACAGATTTTGAAAATCTTATAAATTTTAATTTAGATGGATATAAATATTCTAAAGCTGAGTCTTCTGCTACAACACCTGTTTTTTTGAGAAAGACTTAAGATTCTGATTCATTAAATTTCTTTACATCAACCATTTTATTGAATTCAGCCTCTCTTTTTTCCATATTGGCTGTCATGGCCTCAGTCATATCTTTTTGACTTAACATAGCACCACTCCATAAGGCATTATATTCTAAGCTATCTTTAACAGAGTGATCTCTTGAATAATTCATAACAGCTTTTAATCCATAAATTGCAACTGGCGATTTAGAAGCAATTTCTTTAGCTAAATTATTTGCAGCTTCAAGCATCTTTTCTTGTGATTCATATGTATCACTAACCAATCCAGTATCTTTTGCTTCATCTGCATACATTCTTCTTCCGGTATATGCCATTTCTCGCATTTTAGAATCCGGAATAATTTTTGGAAGCCTTTGAAGTGTTCCCACATCTGCGGCCATTCCAATATTTATTTCTTGTATGCAGAAAAAGGCATCACTTGAGGCTAGTCGTATATCGCAAGCAGTAACTAAGTCTACTGCACCTCCGATACAACCACCATGAATTGCTGCAATAACTGGCACCCTTATCTTTTCTAAAGTGCTGATATATCCCTGAAGTTCTTTTGCAACTCTATATACAGCTTCACCAATTCGAGCATTATCTGGTTTTTTATCATCAGGAATATTATCGACTCCATTAGAAAAAGCATTTAAATCCATGCCAGCACAAAAGTGCTTACCTGTAGATGACATAACTACAACTCTTATATCCGAGTCTTTATTAATTTCTTCTAAAACATCACCAAGCTCAACCCAGAAATCCCTGGACATAGTATTTAGTTCATCTGGACGAGATAAAACCAAACTAGCTATATGATTTGTAACATTTATCTGAAAACATTTATATTTTTTATCAGCCATTATTCCCTCGCTATATTTATTGATTCATTGACGATTGACCTCATTTTTTCAACATGTTCAAATGTTTTATGATGAGATAGCACTACTTTTCTATCTTCGCTCAGAAGAACCAACATTTTCTTTAATTTTTCTAAATTTTCTATAATTTTATTATCCATGAATATGTTTTTGTAACTTAATTTAATTAAGCATTATAATGCTCTTGAACCATGAAATCACTAAGACACATTTTTTTATACTGTATTATTTTTTTCAATCATGTGCCTTTTGCAGGTGAAATTGATAATTCTTATCAAAAACAATCGCTTCTTGCGGTTTTATTTAAAAGGACATCTGCTGAATACAAGGCAAATACCTTTCAAATTTATACATCTGCAAAAAGTAACATTGATAAGGCATTGGCGGACAAATCTTGGACTGCTTTTTTAAATCAAAAAAACGAATATCAAAGTTTACCACCAGCAATCATTTTAGACATTGATGAAACTGTGCTTGATAATTCAGAGCATCAGGTAAGAAGTATTAAAAATGGAACAAATTATCCAGTTGGTTGGAAAGAATGGGTCTCTGAAGAATCTGCAAGTGCACTGCCTGGCGTAAAAGAATATCTAAGTTATGCGCATTCTAAAGGCATAAAAGTTTTTTATGTCACAAATAGAACTCATGATTTAGAGGAATATACACGTAACAATATAAAGGCACTAGGATTGCCCCTAGATAATGATAGAGATGTACTTCTTATGAAGAATGAAAAAGGCTGGACTTCAGATAAAACAAGTCGAAGAGATTTAATAAAGAAAGATTATCGAGTCATTCAAATTTTTGGAGACCAATTAGATGATTTTATATCTCTGGAGGAGACCGCAACGAGCGTAGATAACAGAAAGGCGCTTATTGATAAATATGCAAGTATGTGGGGAGAAAAATGGTATATGCTCATTAATCCAATGTATGGTGAATGGGAGGAAGCCCTTTATGAGCATTGCTGGAGTTGTTTTCCTGAGCAAAGTGATAGAGTAGATCAAAGATTAAAAGCACTTGATTAAACTTGTAAAGTATAAAAGAAATGACTAGTAAAACTGTTATTGATAAACATCTTATTGATCTAATTGATTGTGTAGAAACTGCTTCAGATGAAATTATGCAAATATATAAAAGTGATTATTTTGGACATGAGGAAAAATTAGATGGCTCTCCTTTGACAATAGCAGACACAAAATCAAATGAAATAATCATAGATACCCTGAAAAAAATATCAGCAGATATACCTGTCATCTCAGAAGAGAATTTCAATGAGGAGAGCTTAAAAAACTTAAGTAAAACATATTGGCTTGTCGATCCATTAGATGGGACAAAAGAATTTATAAATAAGACAGATGAATTCACAGTGAATATTGCAATGATTAATAATAGAAAATCAATATTTGGCATTGTTGCAGCTCCTGTAACAGGAAAAATATGGCATGGATCAATTTTTGATAATAATAAATATGATTCTAATTCTGTTGAAAAACTTAGAATAGTTATGAGCAAAAGTCATAAAAGTGATAATGATAGAGCTCTTTTAAAATTTTTAAATAGCAATAACATTGAGTATGAAATTATTGAAAAGGGGAGCTCATTGAAACTTTGTAGTTTAGCTGATAATGAAGCAGACATTTATCCAAGGCTCGGCCCAACATCTGAATGGGATATAGCGGCAGCACATGCAGTTTTATCTAGCTTTGGAGGCAGTGTAGTAAAGGTTAAAGATAATGAGGAATTAAATTATGCAAAAGAGTCGTCTATACTAAATCCATACTTTGTTGCATACAGAAATAATTCATTAAAAAATGAATTTTTGCCTATTTTAGGAGATTTTTTTAAAAAGTTGGTATAATTTCTAATTATTCATAATTAATTAATATAATTAATTATAAATTTTATATATAAAATGGGCACACAATTACAACCGTCACAACTCAATAGTCCAGGTAAAGATATCGAATCTTATCTTTCATCTGTTCATGCAATACCCATTCTTTCAAAAGAAGAAGAACAGGAGCTTGCACTAAAATTATATGAAGAAGATGATTTAGATGCTGCAAGAATGCTGGTTATTCATCATCTAAGGTTTGTTATCCATATTGCTAGATCTTACCAAGGTTATGGATTGCCATTGGGCGACATTATTCAAGAAGGAAACGTTGGCTTAATGAAGGCAGTAGACAAATATGACCCTCATAGAGGAGTTAAATTAGTTTCATTCGCAGTGCATTGGATTAAAGCTGAAATACATGAATATATTTTAAGAAATTGGAGATTGGTAAAGATTGCAACAACCAAGGCACAGAGAAAATTATTTTTTAATTTAAGAAGTAAAAAGAAGAGTTTAGATTGGCTAACTAAAGAAGAAGCAGAAAAAATAGCAGCTGATCTAAATGTTGAAGTGAAAGATGTTTTGCATATGGAAAACAGACTTTCATCTAATGATTCTTCATTTGATTCGCCAATACCAACAGGAGATGATGATGAGATGATGTCTCCTTCACAATACCTTGAAGATAAAAGATATGATCCAGAAGTTATAGTTGCAAGCGACCAGGTTGATGCATTAAATAAAGAAGAGTTAGTCAATGCATTAAAAATGTTAGATGACAGAAGCAAAGACATACTTCAACGAAGATACTTAGCAGATAAGAAAGATACTCTTCATGATCTCGCTGATGAATATAAAGTTTCAGCTGAGAGAATTAGACAAATTGAAAATAGTGCTCTTAAAAAATTAAAATCTTTAATGATAGATTTTGCATAACACCTTTCATTGCAACTAAATGCGATTAAAGTTCTTACCTTCTTTTGTCAAAAGAAGAGGACGAATTACAACGAAGCAAAAAGAAAATTTAAAATACTTATCTGATTTTTCATTAAAAAGCATAGATGATATTAAAAATGAATATTCTAGATTTAATTTATGTTGCCTAGAAATTGGTTTTGGTAATTCAGAAAATCTCTTTAAACAAGCTGTCGAAAATCCTGAAATATTTTTTATTGGTTCGGAAGTCTATATGTCAGGAATAGGAACCCTCATAGGGAATATAAAAGAAAATAGTATTAATAATATTAAAATATTTCCAGATGATATAAGGATATTGCTTCATAGAAACTCTAAAGAGATTTTTGATATTGTACAAATAATATGTCCGGATCCATGGCCAAAAGAAAGACATCATAAAAGAAGATTGATTAATAAAGATTTTCTAGAAATGCTTAATAATTATATGAAAAAAAATGCAAATTTGTATATTTCTACTGATTGGGAAAATTATGCAGAAAGTATTGAAAGTGTTTTAAGTGATAGCAAATTATTTAAACCAACTTCAAAGATATTTTTAGAAAAAGATTCCTTATCAAAATTTGAAAAACGAGGACAAGACCAAGGTAGAGATATTTTTGAATTTAATTACCAAAAGAATTGATTAATTATTATAGATTTTTATAAATTCTTTCGATGCTATTGCTCGATGGCTAATTTTATTTTTTATTTTTTGATCTATAGACGCCATAGAGCAAGAATGGTTATTAGGATAAAAAATCTTATCATAACCAAATCCTCTTTCACCAGAACTCTCTATAGAAACCTTTCCATTTATTCTGCCTTCGGTAATTATTGGTTTAGGGTCATCAGGATTTTTGAGACCTACAAGAACACAAACATAATAAGCATCAAGATCTTTTACTTTTAGTTTGTTTAATTTAGCTATAATTTTTTCTCTATTTTCCTTATCTGTAGATCCTTTACCTGCATATCTAGCAGAAAATATTCCAGGTTCAAAATTAAGAGAGGGAACTACAAGTCCTGAATCATCAGCAATAGTATATTTTCCCGATTTCATTGCACCATGTTTTGCTTTAATAAGAGCATTTTCAAGAAAGGAATTTCCATCTTCAATTGGATCTTCAATTTCTAGGTCACTTAAAGAATATAATTTATGACTATCGAAAAGTTTTTTAAATTCATTTACTTTTCCAGGATTAGAGGTTGCTATTAATATCTCATTATTACTTTTCAAGTAAATAGACTCCTTCAATAGCAAATAAGTTAGGGATTAATGAAGCAAGAATACCAGAAGAACCATTTGAGTTTAAGAAAACTTTATCTTTAATTTTTATATTTTCTTTTTTGCAAAGATCTTCAAAATCTTTAATTGTGCATAAATGTATATTATTTGTTTCATACCAGCTGGAAGGAAGTTCAGGAGTAACAGGCATTTTGCCTGAGGCTAGATTAAGCCTGCATTTCCAAAAACCAAGATTTGGCAATGTAACAACACATCTTCTCGAAAGATTTAGCATTCGTTGGAGAGCTAGATTGGGATTTTTTAAGCATTGTATTGATCTTGCCATTATAGATAAATCAAAATTTGAAGATTCAAATTCATTAATGCCTGCATCTATATCTTGTTTAATGACAGGAACACCTTTTGCAATACATTCCTCTATTTTTAAATCATTAATCTCCACTCCATAACCTAGAATATTTTTTGTTTTTATAAGTTCTTGTAATAACGAACCATCTCCACAACCAAAGTCTATGACCTTACTTTCTTTTGGTACCCAATTATTGATTATTTTTGAAATATCTCTAGCCATTATGATTGAATAAATTTTTCTATTATTTTTGAGTATTGCTCTTTATAAAACAGGAAACTGTCATGTCCATGTTCTCCATCTAAAACCACATAAGAAGATTTAATATTATTATTAATTGCAGCTATTTGGATTTCTTTGCCTCTTTCTGGTGGGTATAACCAATCAGAATAAAAGCCTACTATTAATAGCTCAGCTTTTATATTTTTTAATGATTCGTCAAGACTATCTTTTTTACCAGACGCATCATATCCATCCATTGCTTTTGTCATTATGATATAAGAGTTAGCATCAAATAACTCGGAAAATTTTTCACCCTTATATTGAAGATAATTCTCAACCTCAAAATTTACTTTTTTATCTACTTTTGAAGCATCATCTTGAAATTTTCTCCCAAACCTAAGATCCATATGCTTTTCAGATAGATATGTTATATGACCTAACATTCTTGCTGTCTTAATACCATTTTTTGGCATAACGTTATGTTCTAAATAGTCACCATTATGAAAATTTTTATCTTTCCTTATGGACTCTCTTGCAACTTCATTCATTGCTATATTTTGTGTGCTTGATTTTGCTGCAGCAGCAAAAATTCCTGCTTTTTTTATCTTATCCGGATAAGCAATAGACCATTGTAATGCTTGCATCCCGCCTAAACTTCCTCCTGCAACAAAATGCCAATATGGAATATTTAACTTATCCATTAACATTTTTTGTGAATTTACCCAATCATTAACACTTACTATTGGGAAATTACTTCCATAAGCTTTCTTGGTTATAGGGTTAATAGTTGTTGGGCCGGTAGAACCCGCACATCCACCAATATTATTACAACATACAACAAAATTCTTGTTTGTATCAATTGCTTTATTTGGGCCAACAAGTTGATCCCACCAGCCAATTTCTTTATTTTTATTTTCTCCAGCAGCATGATGATTGCCAGAAAATGCATGACATAAAAGAATTGCATTAGTTTTTGATTCATTTAGCTCGCCATAAGTTTCTACCATCAAATCAAATGAAGCCAATCTATCACCTGATTCTAAAGCAATACCCTCATTAAAGTTAATAAGTTCTGTTTTTGATTTCATACGATTGATCTAAGGATATCAGTTAAAAAACTTTCAAGTAAATTTATTAAGATTAAAACAAATAAAGGTGAAAAATCTAATCCCCCTGCTGAGGGTATATATTTTCTTATTGGAGAAAGGGCTTTATTTGAAACCTCTTCAATTAATTGTAAAAAAACATTTGAATTTTCTGGAGATACCCAACTCAGAATCACTCCTCCAATAATAGCAAAGAATATTATCCGTAACATAACCATCAACACCTGAATCACTCCTACTCCTAAAAGAATTAATGTTTCATATTGACTACTAAAGTAAACCATTAAAGACAAAAGCTTAAAAATAATTGCAAAAAGAAAAATATTTATGATTTGATTCGGAAAAATAAAAAAAATTCTGGATATTGGTTTATATATTTTAACGAATGCAGACACGATAGGATTGAAATAATTTACTTTAAGCAAATTAAAAATTAGTAAAAATATAAACAAATAGCTTATTACATTAAATAAAAGACCAAGAATTTTAAGATCAATATTCATTAGAAATTTCCTTGGAACGTTTTATTGCTTCATTTAAACCTTTCTCGAAGGTGCTTCTAATACCATTTGATTTAAAAGATTTTAGACCAGCCTCTGTAGTTCCTTTCTTTGAAGCCACACTCATTATTAATGCATCTAAATCTTTTTTATCTTCGATAGATGACCCAACACCTTTAATGAGATTAACAATCATTTTATTTACTTCATTTTTATTACCATTACATAAAGTTAATAATTTTTTTTCATATGTTTTTAGAAGATAGAAGAAATATGCAGGACCGCTTCCAATTATTCCAGTAAATGTATCTATTTTAGATTCTTTATTTAGCATTATCGTCATTCCCACTCTTTTTATGATGTTAATAGCCTTGGTAAGATTAGTTTTATTAAAACTTGAATTATAGATAGCTGTAATACCTAAATTAAACTTTGAAGATGTATTTGGCATTGCGCGGAGAAATTCTATATTTTTATTAATTTTTTTATATTTATTTGTTTTTATACCCGCCACAAAACTAATTATTTTTGGATTTTTATAATCTCTCAATATTTTTTCATATGCACTAATTGCATCTTTAGGCTTAACAGCAAGAAAAAACAAATCAACTTTTAATAATTTTTGGCTATCAAGACTTCTTATCTTAAGTTTTTTAAGTATTCTTTTGTTTCTAGGATTTCTATCTAAATAGAAAATATTACTTCTTTTGTAACCTGATCTTAATAAACCTTCTATAAAAGATTGTGCTATATTTCCACCACCATAAAAAACGATATTCATGATCTTTTGCCGAAGATAGATTCGCCTATTCTTAACATTGTAGAGCCATAAAGTATTGCTTCTTGAAAATCTGATGTAGTTCCTAATGAAATTGTAGTAGCACTAGGGTCTAAAGATTGAAGTTCTAAACTTAGATTTTTTACTGATTCCATCATTTTTGCTTGTTCAATTTTGTTATTAGTTAATTTTGGAAGTGCCATTATGCCTTTTAAATTAATATTTTCCATAGATTTCACTATTTTTGCGATATCTATGAGTTCGCTTGGTTTGCAACCATTTTTAGATATTTCAGATGACACATTTACTTGGATACATGCATTGATAACTTTATTTATTTGTTTACATTCCCTATCTAATTTTCTAATAACTTTCTCTCTATCAAGTGTATGCACCCAATTAGCATATAAAGCAATGGCTTTAATCTTATTTGATTGAATAGGCCCAATATAATGCCAAGTGATTTTGTCAGAATTAATAATTTTAGATTTCTCCATCAATTCCTGAGCATAATTTTCACCAAAATCATAAATCCCATTTTCTATAGCAGCTTCTATTAGCTCATGACTTTTTTTCTTAGAAACGGCTATCAAAGTTAAACTTTTTGATTCAACATTTGCCATAGAACAAGCTATATCAATCCTTTCTTTTATATTTTTTATATTCCTAATTATTTCTTTTTGCATAACGTCCTAAGGCGAGGATCAAAACCTATTTTTGTAATCTTTTCTTTTGCATTATTTGCCAATGATTTATTTTTATAAGGGCCTGATATTAGGCTATTTAAGAGTTTGTCTGATTGAATAGTGCTATAAATTTCATTAATAGAAATTTTTTCTATTTCATCTTTAAGCATATTTTTTGCCTCTAATGCATATTTTTTATTTCCATAAGCTCCTATTTGGACAAAATATTCACATTCTAGTTTTGCAGTATCTTCATTTAGCTCTATTAAAACAGAGTTATCTATTAATGATGTTGGGAAATTAATTATTACTGAATTTTTTGAATCTTTAGGCTTAATTGATATAACGTCGCTATTAAAATACAAAAAAGATAACGAGGCCAGCCCAGAGGAGATAATTAATAAAAATATAATGGTGTTGTTAGAAATAGTTCTTGGTGCTGCTCTTTTTGATGTGAATACACGGTTATTTTTAATAGGATTTTTTTTCTTATTGTTATTATTTGCAAAATCTTTCATTGCATTACATCTTTTGCATTGGAGTAATGCCTATAATATTCAGCCCATTTGCGATGGTTTGTCTAACTGCAGATAGGCAAAAAATAATTGCTCTCATATTATCTTCTGACTCAGAAAGTACATGATTGTCGTTATAGTAGCTATGGAATAGTTGAGATAAATCTCTTAAATAAAATATAATTAGGTGAGGTTGTAGTGTTTGTGCAGCTTTTTGAACAACGTTTGGATATTTTGATATCTCATGAATTAATTTATCAAATTTATCATATGAATTATTCTCTACATCTTTAGAATTAACTTCTTTGTTTTTATTACTTTCATTAAACTTTTTCTCCAATGAAAAAATTCTGGCATGAGCATATTGAATATAATAAAAAATGTTTTCTTTACTATCTGATTTAGCAAGATCTATATCAAAATCTAAGTGTTGATCTGCTTGTTTAGATAGATAGTAAAATCTAGCCGCATCTGAACCAATATCCTCAATGAGATCTTTTAATGTAAAGAACTCGCCAGACCTTGTAGACATTTTAATTTTTTTGCCATCTTTAAATAAATTTGCAAATTGAACCAGTCTTACAACTAATTTTTCTTTTTTCGAACCTAGTGCCTCTATTGAGGCTTCAATTCTCTTGATATAGCCATGATGATCAGCACCCCAGATGTTTATTAATTTATCAAAATTTCTATCGACCTTATTTTTATGATATGCAACATCAGATGCAAAATATGTAGCTCTTCCATCATCCCTAACTAATACTCTGTGTTTATCATCCCCACTTATATCAGTATTAAGCCATAGAGCACCATCTTTTTTATATGCTTTGTTGTCATTCTTTAGCTTATTAATTAAGCTCGAGATTTGTGAATTTTCATCTTTTAGGTCTCCTAATGATGATTCTCTAAACCAGTTATCAAAATTTACATTAAAACTTTCTAAATCCTGTTCAATTAAATTAAGAATCTTCTTAAGAGAAAAATCTTTAACATTATTCCAAAGAAAATTATCTATTTTCTTAAGATTTGATATTATTTGATCAATTTCTTCCTCTGGATCCTTTGGAAGATCTTTAATTATTGATTTTGAATTCTTATAAGAGATAGCTTCTTTTTCATTAAAAGCGGCTCCAATGTCTTCAATATATTTTCCTTTATAAGTATTTATTGGAGAAACATTATCAAGATCTTTTTGAATAAATTTCATAATTACACTAGCTGTCAATATATCAATTTGCCTACCAGCATCATTAATATAATATTCTTTTTCAACCACTGAACCTGTAGTAACGAGAATTCTAGCTAGCGCATCACCATATGCGGCACCTCTCCCATGACCAACATGCAAAGGTCCTGTAGGGTTAGCAGACACAAATTCGATTTGTATTTTATTTCCATTACCGAGATTAGACTCACCAAATTTTTCTTTATTCTTATTTATCTTATCTAAGATTGAAACGAAATCTTTTCTATCAAGATGTATATTTATAAATCCAGGGCCAGCCATTTCGACCTTTCTAAATTTATTTAATTTATCTAGTTTTTTTTCTAATTCTTTTGCAAGTTCTTTTGGGTTAAGGTTCAATATGCTAGCTGCAACCATGCATACATTAGTTGTTAAGTGGCCATTTTTTAGATCATCCGAGATGCTGGTAGAGAATTTCTTATTAATTGTAGATAAAGAATTCTTTTCAATACTGCTAATCGAAGATAAAAAGCTATCAATTTCTTTATTAATTAAATCTATCAAGATTTTGCTCTCCCAACATATGACATATCTCTTGTATCAACTTTAATGAGCTCATTTTCATTTACAAATAATGGAACTTGGACATCTATATTAGTTTCAAGTGTCGCATTTTTTGTTGCTCCAGAAACTGTATCTCCTTTTACTCCGGGCTCTGATTTTATAATTTTTAATTCAACTATTGCCGGAGGATTGACGACTATTGGCTTATTATCCCACAGAACAATTTCACAAATTTCTTGTCCTGTAAGCCATTTTTTTGCATCTCCCATTTGTGATGAGTTTATTTCTATTTGTTCATATGTATTCTTATCCATAAAGTGCCATGTTTCATTATCATGATAAAGGAACTCCATTTCTTGATGATTAATGTCAGCAGACTCAACATTTTCTCCTGATTTAAATGTTTTGTCATTTGTATTCCCAGTTAAAAGATTTTTATATTTAACCCTCATTACTGCTTGCCCTTTACCAGGTTTATGAAATTCATGCTCAACTATTGTGCAGGGAGCATTATCAATTATTAATTTACTACCATTCTTAAATTGATTTGTTGAAATCTTCATATCTTATTCACTTTTATGTTATTTTAATGGCGAGGTAAAAAAATGAAAAATTTATTAAATATCATATACATAAGTCTAATTGTAACTTCTTGTGCGCCTAGTAGCGAAAAAAGTAATACAAGCGAAGATCTAGATAATTTTCTATTTGATGTTGAACAAGAATATAGAGAAGAAGGCCCAATTATAAATTCTGCTTCTTGGATAAGCTCAAATTTTATTACATATGATTCACAAAAAGTAATAGCTGATTATGGAACTCGGTATACACTTAAATCCTTAGAAACTTCAAGAAGAGCTGCCGATTTTAACAACTTAAATACAACTCCCGATAAGAAAAGGATGTTAAACATTCTTAAGAGTTCATTTGTAATGCCGCCTCCATTTGACAATGAATTGGCAAAAGAACTTTCAGAAATA
>MDTG01356222.1_pt1 | contig 12634 bp, 12 predicted proteins | sample 811421 | NCBI WGS metagenome assembly MDTG01 (sample SAMN05326645, study PRJNA326480) | marine metagenome | isolation source: seawater | place: Pacific Ocean: South East | collected 2011 | reverse complement strand
TAGGCTTAATATAAAGCTGAGCCATACGGCTTCTATAACACGTACCGACTGACATCTGTACTCCGAGCCAATTCACCTAAATGTTCCTCCACATAATCTGCGTCAATCACTACGGATGAACCACCTTGATCTGGTGCTACAAACCCAAGCTCATCAAATACCCGTTCGATAATGGTATAGAGCCGTCGTGCACCAATATTCTCGACACTGGCATTTACCTCAGCTGCAATCCGTGCAATCGCAGCGATACCGTTTTCTACGAATGAAACCTCTACATTTTCGGTTGCCATAAGCGCAGCGTATTGCCTTGTCAGCGCGTTGTCTGTTTCAGTTAAAATCCGAACAAAGTCCTCTTCCGTTAGCGCTCGTAACTCTACACGGATTGGTAAACGCCCTTGCAGTTCTGGTAATAAATCAGAAGGTTTCGCGATATGAAATGCACCAGATGCAATAAATAGAATATGGTCTGTTTTAACTGGTCCATGTTTTGTTGAAACTGTTGTACCTTCAATCAAGGGTAATAAATCTCGCTGTACCCCTTCGCGCGAAACATCTGCACCCCGTGCATCAGAACGGGCACAAACCTTATCAATCTCATCTAGAAAAACGATTCCGCTGTCCTCAACTGCCGCTACAGCTTCTTGTGCCACAGTTTCCTGATCCACCAGTTTATCTGCCTCTTCTTCGATCAACACCTTGTAACTCTCGGCCACAGACATCTTGCGCCGCGAGGTACGCCCAGAAAATGCCTTTCCAAAAATTTCACCAATGTTCATCATCCCTTGATTACCATTTGGTTGGCCAGGAATTTCAAAAATCTGCATCGGGTTGGAGGTGTCCGCTACATCCAATTCAATCTCTTTTTCATCAAGTAATCCATCTCGCAGTTTTTTACGAAATAATTCCCGTGTCTGTGTTCTACTATCTTCACCCGTAAGTGCATCCAAAACCCGTTCTTCAGCTGCGCTATGGGCTTTGGTTTTGACTTCTTCACGCTTTAATTCGCGTATCATTATAATTGCACTGTCTACCAAATCACGCACAATCTGTTCTACGTCACGACCCACATATCCAACTTCGGTAAATTTTGTAGCTTCAACCTTTATAAATGGGGCCTTTGCCAGCTTTGCCAAACGTCGCGAAATCTCAGTTTTGCCAACACCTGTCGGTCCGATCATTAGAATATTCTTTGGATAAACTTCATCGCGTAAATCATCATCCAATTGCTTACGCCGCCACCGATTGCGAAGGGCTACCGCTACCGCCCGCTTTGCATCATTCTGTCCGATAATGAACCGATCCAGTTCAGAAACTATTTCACGTGGAGTTAAATCAGTCATTGAGGTCTCAACTTCTCTTTGCCGTTTTGGACTTTTTGTGTTTGGGAAACGTTCTGGCCAAAAGACCACCGTCATTTAATTCTATTTGGTAATCTTCTCTAAAGTCATATTTCCATTTGTATAAACGCAAATTTCAGCAGCAATTTCCAATGCCCGCCGCGCTATTTGTTCTGCTGATTGCTCTGTTTGACTCAACGCCCGTGCGGCTGCCAAGGCAAAGTTTCCACCTGAACCGATCGCTGCCACATCATTTTCAGGCTCCAAGACATCGCCTGCGCCGGTAAGGACAAATAAGTCAGCGCCATCAGTAACGATCAACATCGCCTCCAAATTTCGCAAATACTTGTCCATGCGCCAGTCCTTAGCCAGCTCAACTGATGCCTTAGCAAGTTGTCCAGGAGATGCTTCCAATTTTGCTTCCAATCGCTCCAACAATGTAAATGCATCCGCCGTTGATCCCGCAAACCCGCAAACAACGTCGTGCCCACCAGGTGAAATGCGCCTTACCTTTCGTGCAGTTCCTTTGATCACAGTTGGCCCAAGAGATACTTGTCCATCTCCTGCAATCACAACTTCACCGTTCTTGCGTACTCCAACGATTGTGGTTCCATGCCACCCTGGAAATTTTTCAACAGCCATAAAAATCACCTTTTTTCTCACAAACATAGCTACAACAGCCAAAAGGCCAATCCTATGTTTTTTTCTATCGAAATACTTATCTGGACGCCGAAAAAAAAGGGCGCACTCACCAGCGCGCCCTTTTTCAACCTATAATTTATATCAATCTAACTTGCGTTCGATCTCTTCCGTTTCAAAGATTTCGATTATGTCACCTTCCCGGATGTCTTCATAGTTCTCGAAAGCCATACCGCACTCTTGACCACCCTGTACTTCTTTAACCTCGTCCTTGAAACGTTTTAAAGTTTTTAGTTTACCTTCGTGGATAACTACATTGTCACGTAATAAACGAACACCAGCATCACGACGGGCAAGGCCTTCGGTTACTTCACAACCTGCAATTTTGCCTGTACCGGAAATTTTGAATACTTCTTTGATCGATGCATATCCAATAAATGTTTCCTTAATTTCTGCTGACAAGAGACCGGATGCAGCTGCTTTCACATCATCTACTAGGTCGTAGATGATGGAATAGTAACGGATTTCAACGCCCTTTTGGTTTGCAGCGTTTCGTGCAGGTGTGTTTGCACGAACGTTGAAGCCAATAATTGGAGCACCGGAGGCCTCAGCTAGTGTTACGTCACTTTCAGTAATTGCTCCAACACCTGAATGAAGTACACGCACGCGCACTTCGTCGTTTCCAACTTTTTCCATAGCCTGAACGATTGCTTCAGATGAACCCTGAACGTCTGCCTTCACTAGGATTGGTAATTCAGAGACATTTTCATCTGCTTTAGCTTTAGCTAGAAGCTGATCTAGTGTTGTACCCGCACCCGCAGCTGCTTTTTTGTCCTTTGCAGCGTTGATGCGGTAATCAGCAATTTCGCGTGCTTCTGACTCACTAGATACAACGTTCAAAACGTCACCAGCCTCTGGTGCTCCATTCAAACCTAGAACCTCTACAGGAACAGATGGGCCAGCTTTTTCAACACGTTCGCCTTGGTCATTGATTAGTGCGCGAACTTTGCCCCATTGTTCGCCCACAACAAATATGTCGCCCTTGCGCAGTGTGCCGTTTTGAACCAGAACTGTCGCAACAGGGCCCCGGCCAACATCTAGCTTTGCTTCGATCACAGCACCTTCAGCGTTACGCTCAGGATTGGCTTTTAGTTCCAACAATTCAGATTGTAGAGCAATCGCTTCGAGTAGTTGAGGGAAGCCTTCGCCTTTCAGAGCCGACATTTCTACATCTTGAACATCCCCAGACATAGCCTCCACGATTACTTCGTGGCGCAGCAGTTCAGCACGTACTGCAGCAGGATCTGCCCCGGGCTTGTCCATTTTATTAATCGCTACGATCATTGGTACGTTTGCCGCTTTTGCGTGGTTAATCGCTTCAACGGTTTGCGGCATAACGCTATCATCAGCCGCGACAACCAAAACAACAATGTCGGTTACCTGTGCACCACGGGCCCGCATAGACGTAAATGCTGCGTGACCAGGAGTATCAAGGAATGACAACAATGTGCCATCCTCTGTAATAATCTGATAAGCACCAATGTGTTGCGTGATACCGCCCGCTTCGCCAGATACAACGTTGGTTTTGCGGATCGCATCGAGTACTGAAGTTTTGCCGTGATCAACGTGACCCATGATGGTGATGACAGGTGCACGCGACTTAAGATCTTCTTCTTTGTCGTCGATTGTAACAATCGCTTCTTCCACGTCAGCATCTGATACTCGCACAACTTTATGGCCAAACTCCTCGACGATCAATTCAGCGGTATCTGCATCAATCGTTTGGTTCTGTGTCACCATAATACCATTTGTCATCAGTGCTTTAACAACAGCAGCAGTTTTTTCTGCCATACGGTTGGCCAGCTCTTGAACGGTAATTGCTTCTGGAACTTGAACGTCACGTACGACTTTTTCACGTTCACCAGAACTACTATCCATTTGCTTGCGACGCTCACGTTCCTGTGCACGCTTAATTGAAGCCATGGAGCGTTGGCGTCCACCATCTCGTCCAGACAACGCCTGATTTATGGTTAATTTACCAGAGCGACGACGATCATCTCCACTTTTTCCACGGTTCTGTTTTTTGTCTTCCACGCGTGTAGGTTTATCGTCACGCTTAAGTGTTTTTAATGGTGCTTTAGCAGCGGCTGCTTCGGCAGCCGCTTGATCTATAACTTCTGGTTCGACTGTTTTCTTTTTTGGCTTAGCTTTTTCTTGAGTTTGGTTTTTTTCCGCGTCTTCTCTAGCCCTCAGACGATCAGAACGTTCTTTTTCTTCTTGTTCTTTTTCTTCTCTTTCGCGACGGCGTTCTTCACGTTCGGATTCTCGACGTGCTGTTTCTTCTGCTTCTTTTGCAGCACGTTCATTTTCTTGTGCAGCAGCAGTGGCCAATGCTTTTTTGCGGCGCTCCATTTCGGCATCAGAAATACCTGGTGCATTCACACCACCGCCCGCTTTTCTATTAGAACCGCCTGCAGATCCTGATTTAGGAACAATTATGCGCTTGCGTTTTTTCTCAACCACAACAGACTTTGTGCGCCCATGGGAGAAGCTCTGCCGTACGCGGCTTGTTGAAGGGCGTCCACCACCCAGTCCCAATGGCTTTTTGTCGTCGTCACTCATCCGTCTTCAACCTTTCAGCGTTGGACTCATCCAACTGCTTTGCCTTTATTATGGCGTCTTCGCCGCGTATTCTAGCGAGTCTTAGAAATTCCCGTCTAACTGATTTGGTTAAACCGCTTTCTGCGAGCGCTGCATGTATCACATATTCACGCCCAAAAGCCAAACCCAATTCGCCAGCTTTTAAGCAAGAAATATAGGTATTTTGGCCATTTGGGGGGCGTAGCTTTCTTTTTTGGGGTTCTGAACCGTCTAGAGCTTGCAACAGCACAGCGGCTTTTCCAGAATTCAAAAGGCTCTTGGTTTTTTCAAAACCACAAATAGCACTACCATCGCGTCGTGCAAGCGATATCAAGTTGATCACTCTCTTTAGCAAAAGGTCTTCGACTAATTTGAGTAATTCATTTGGAATGATAGTTTGCAATTTTGCAGCTCTTGAAAATAGATTTTTTTTGATCGCAGTTTCTATGGCTGAACCTTGGGCAGAGACCCATATCCCACGACCTGGCAAGCGCTCCGATAGATCAGGAGTGACTATACCGTTAGGAGATAACACAAACCGAATGAGCCCAGCACGTGACTGGATGTTACCCGTCGCTATGCAGCGGCGTGTGTGTTCATCATTATGTTTTTTTTGTCCAGCGCGGCCCAAGTGTTCGTCCTGAAATCTGACACATCAGATTTCGCTTTCCTCTGTGGGTTCATCCTCTTTGGAAGTAGCGTCTTCGGCTATTTGCTCCTCTGTTACCCATCCTAACATCAAACGGGCTGTCATAACCAATTCCTGTGCTTCAGCCATGTTTACATCAAATTTTTCTAGCAAGCCATCATCCTTCACACGTTCACCATTAACGGTGGTGTACCCACCCGCTAATTCCCAATCTGCACAAGTTGCAAAATCTTCCAGTGTTTTCACACCATCTTCGGCGAGTGCAACCATCATTTCTGGTGTTAGTCCCTCAAAGTCTATCAGGGACTGTTCGACACCCAATCCTTTTGCAGTTTCCAGTGCCTTGGCATTTTTCTCGTCCAAGGATTCGCGCGCTCGGGCTTGCAGTTCCTCCGCTGTATCCTGGTCAAAACCTTCAATTGTTAGTAGCTCATCGATTTCAACGAATGCAACCTCTTCCAATGTGGCAAAGCCCTCAGACACCAACAGCTGAGCTACAACTTCATCCACATTCATAGTGTCCATAAACAATTTGGACCGGATTTCAAATTCTTTCTGACGACGCTCAGATTCTTCGGCTTCTGTCATGATGTCGATATCAAGACCAGTCAGTTGGGATGCCAAGCGTACGTTTTGACCACGGCGACCAATCGCAAGAGACAGTTGATCATCCGGTACAACGACTTCGATGCGTTCTGCTTCGTCGTCTAGAACAACCTTAGCAACTTCGGCGGGTTGTAATGCGTTTACCAAAAACGTCGGTGCATCATCATTCCATGGAATAATGTCAATTTTTTCGCCTTGAAGTTCGTTCACAACAGCCTGAACACGGCTACCGCGCATGCCCACACAAGCGCCAACAGGATCAATAGAGTTATCAAAAGAGATCACACCAATCTTAGCGCGGGAACCTGGATCACGAGCAACAGCTTTGATCTCAATGATGCCATCGTAAATTTCTGGCACCTCCATTTTGAACAGCTCCGCCATAAATTCAGGTGCTGTGCGGGATAGAAAAATTTGTGGTCCACGGATTTCTGAACGAACTTCTTTTATGAATGCACGGATGCGATCACCGTTTCGGTATAGTTCGCGGTTAATTAATTGATCTCGGCGCAGAACGGCCTCACCACGGCCAACGTCCACGATCACATTACCGTATTCGACACGTTTGACTAAACCATTTATTATCGTGCCTTCGCGATCTTTGAATTCGTCGTACTGACGCTCACGCTCGGCTTCGCGTACCTTCTGCAGGATAACTTGTTTAGCAGATTGTGCGGCGATCCGCCCAAAATCCATAGGTGGAAGTTCGTCAATGACCCAGTCACCTACTTCTGGGTTGTCTAAGTGTGCACTAGCTTCATGGACAGTCATTTCGGTAAAATGGTTCTCAACGTCCGACACAACTTCCCGAACGCGAGTCATTTCTAGTTCGCCTGACTTACGATCAATCTTAGCTCGGATGTCCAGTTCTGGTCCATATTTGGATTTGGCTGCTTTTGCGTATGATTCTTCCATTGCTTGCAATACAAGATCGGGGTCGATCATTTTTTCGCGGGCAACGGCGTCTGCTATTTGTAGCAGCTCCAAACGGTTCGCACTGGTAATGCTCATCACGGATCCTCTTCGGTCTCAATATTGTCAAACTTACTTTCATCCAGCACACTTTCTTTGCGAGCTTTCAAACTTTCTTCAATTAGCGCATCAGTCAGGAGTAGCTTTGCATCTGAAAGCCAATCAAATTTTAATCCAATAGTTCCTTGCTGGATTTCAACTAGAATTTCGCCGTCCTGAATGCCGCATAATTTTCCTTTGAAGCGGCGCTGCCCATCAATCAATTCTGACGTTTCGATCTTGGCTTGATAGCCTGCAAAGGTTTCAAAATCTTTCAATCTCGTTAGTGGGCGATCAATACCTGGACTTGAAACTTCAAGTACATACTCACCTTCAATAGGGTCCTCTACATCCAAAATTGCTGATACCTCAGTTGAGATTTTAGCGCAATCGTCTACCTCAATACCACCAGAAGGACATTCTGCCATAATTTGCATGATAGTCTGTTTCCCAGTGATCAAGCGCAAGCGCACTAGTTCATATCCGAGATCCTTGATTACTGGCTGAATGATCCCAGCGATATTTTTATCAATGGTCGCCTTCGCGATCAGATCAGACATGAGATTCGTCCTTTAAGACACAAAAAAACGGGCGCCGGCCCGTCGTAAACTATGGTGGAAAATTGGGGTGGAAGCCAATCTCGCCGATTTCTACAGGGGTATATTCAATAGAATCGCAAATTGCAAGTCATGAAAAGATTTTTAGATTTAGAAGTTATTGTAATCGGAATTGATTTATTTTGCTTTTAAAAGGCTGATCAATAAGTTTGTGAATGCCATTGACTAGCTAGTCCCGAATTATTTGAATAAGGACAAATTTACCTTTTTTACGCTCAAATGACATCGCTTACTATTGTGCGGGTGATGTGAAAAACTATCTCTTTTCAGGCCTTTGGACTTGGCCTTTAATATGTTGATAGAAATGATTGTAGATTGGTGTTTTGTAAAAACCTTATTTTGAAAAAACTGCCTCAACTCGGCGGTTTTTTTGCGCACCTTCTTTTGTTTCATTTGTTGCACGGGGGGAAAGGTATCCAACCCCATGTGCTTCTAATCGTTCCGGTGCAATCCCATGATCATTAATCAACACACTGCGTACAGTTTCGGCCCGACTCTGAGAAATAGTAGTGTTGCCCTCAAGAGATCCCGACATGTCAGAATGCCCAACTAAAAGTACACGCAAATTTTTTTCTGTTTTCAGTTTTCTGGCCAGCGCTGCCAGTGCGTTATTTGGATCTGCACCAATTACAACGCTGCCGGCTTCAAACGTCAAACCTTCAAGAACTGTTGAAAATTCGGCCAAAGTTTTTGATGGGTTATTGGTTGGGCGATACTCTGTTATTTGTAAATATAAAGATAAAGGTGATTTGCTTAGCAGAAAGGTTAAATAGGTTGGTCTGTCAGCCACTGCTTGTTTTGCGGTGATGAAATGATAATTGCGCAAATCCACTCTCATCATTGGCTCGTCAACGACATCAATCGCAAATCGGAAATCATAGCCACCGCACTCTCTTGATACACAAGACAGGATTTTTTCGTATCCTGAGCGCTTCAACTGTTCAGTAATCCCTGCTTGAACCTCTGGTATGGGTTTATCTCCATTAATAACCCAAACTGTTCGATGAATGCTTTTGGGTGTGGTCGCGGTTGGAAAAGCGCCGTTTATAAATGGTCCAACAGGTACGGTATATGGAATTGTTGTCTCTACCCTTGAATAGGTTGTCTTCGCGCCAACTGGTAAACGCAGCATAAATTCCGCTGTGGCCAATGACGGCGCAGTCAGTGCAACACAAGACAAGGCTAGGCAAAGTTTCATCGGTATGCGCTGTGATACTCTGCGTTGGGCTTCATCGCGATGGCGGAAGAAAAGCGATTAGACATATTGTAAAATGAGGCTACTGCAGCCACATCCCAGATATCTGTATCTAATAGACCCACATCGCGCAAAGCTTGGCGATCATGTTCTTCGATTTTTGCGCTAGCCTCAGTCACTTTCACTGCAAAATCTAGTATTGCACGTTCGCGGTTAGATAAATCTGCTACACGGTAATTCATAACCAGTGCTTCACCTAGCTCAGGCTTACCGCTTAATTGCCTAACTGCCGCACCGTGTGAAACTAAACAATAAAAACATTTGTTGTGTGATGATACGACAACTGCAACCATTTCACGCTCCAACTTAGACAACCCGCTCTTGCCCAGCATTAGATCATTGTACATGCCCGTGAAAGCATTTAGCTTTTCCACATTATGGGCATAAGATTGCAGGACATTCGGCACAAACCCAAGTTTTTCTACGCAGATATCAAAATACCTTTGTGTTTCTGGGGGTAAGCTTGCCATCGGCAGATCCAACGACGTTACCTTTTCAGTCATAATTGTCTCCTCATATTTTAACACGGTAGTGATATTGTCCTGCAGTTTCCATGCCCATTTTACGATACAGCCGCTGTGCGTTTTTGTTCGCCTGTGCTGCCAAAACACAGAGTGTTTCTGCTCCTTGCTGCAAACCCCACCACGCCGCGGCTCGCATCATACGTTCTGCTATACCTTGCCGCCGCTTGTTGGTCAGCACTTCTACTGCATGGGCCATACAAATTCCATTAGATGCAGCAATGAAAGCTGCAGCCGCAGCCCGGTCACCAATGCGCCCCATAATAAATGCTTTATCACAGACCACGCGCTCCATCACATTAAGTCGTGCTGAGCCGATGCCACCTTTTGCCCAAATCTCAGCCAATATAGGCATCGGAAATTTCGCAAAAATGGCATCTAGTTTTGGATGAAACCCATCTGCTAAAACCTTTGCGTCGCCGACTAACAAATCGACGGGATCTTTAAATACATATCCCCGACTTGCCAATTCTGCGTCCAGAGCGATTTGCTGATCTTGAACCATAAAAAGCTTGTTTTGTCCCAATGCAATCATTGCTTTTTCAGCCGCCACTATGTCTCCAGAACCAGAAGTTGCGGAAACACGTTGCCCACCACCGCACCCCTCACGAATGATCCAATCTTCTAATTTGGTTAGTGTATGCGCAGGCCAAGTTTCATCAATAGCGTTAAAAAGATCAGTGTTACGCAACATTGAAAATCTCGCATACCATATCTGTAGCTTCTGTTACCAACGCTGGCTGCGTGCCTCGGATCACAACATTTGTTCCATACCCTTCAGAATTCGAAAAGGGATAAGAACCTATCGAGAGTGTTGGAAATGTATCCACAATCAATTTAAGTTGTTCAGCAATGTCCCCCTCAGCAATGCTCAGCTTCACATTTTTTGATATGACAGGATCACCACCTTTCAATTTAGGCAGCAGGCTATCCAGCATTACCTTAAAAATCTTTGGAACACCTGCCATCACATGAATATTAGCAATCGTAAAGCCAGGCGCTTTGGAAATTGAGTTATCTATTAACTTTGCGTCATCAGGTATCCGTGTCATCCGCATCCGCGCCGTGTTCAAATCTGCGTACCCATTAGCATAGTTTGTTGCCAAAATATCAATTGCATCCTGACGTGGCGCAATTGGGACACCAAGGGCTGCTGCCACATTTTCTGCAGTAATGTCATCATGGGTTGGACCGATGCCACCACTTGTAAACACATGATCAAATTTGCTGCGTAACTCATTCACCGCATGGATAATCGCACTCGGTTCGTCAGCCACTACGCGTACCTCTTTCAGATTGATTCCCATTTCAGTCAATCGCCCTGCTAGATGATACATATTAGCATCTCGCGTGCGCCCTGATAAAATCTCATCACCAATTACCAACATTGCAGCTGTAGGGTTCATATCACTTGTCCTTCTTCTGGCTTATCCATAGGGTTTTGCTATGAAATTCTCCACCCCTCTTGTACCCGCGGTCCTGATCAAGCGATACAAACGCTTCCTTGCCGATTGCCGACTCGCAAATGGAGAGGTTGTTACCGCCCATTGTGCCAACACTGGTGCCATGACTGGTCTAAAGGATGAAGGTTTGCGAGTTTGGTTGGAACCTAATGAGGATCCTAAACGCAAACTGAACTATTCATGGAAGTTTGTTGAATTCAAAAATGGCCATTTCGCAGGTATCGACACTGCTCTCACCAATCGCTTAGTGAAAGAAGCACTTTTTGCTAAACACTTTCAAGCACTTGTGCACTATTCAAATATTCGCCCCGAGGCAAAATATGGCACTAACTCACGCATCGACTTCCTGCTTACAGATGAAAATTTCCCCGATTGCTATTTAGAGGTAAAAAACGTCACCTTAACAACTGGAGGTGGTTGGGCCGAGTTTCCAGATACTGTTACTGAACGTGGAACAAAACACCTAAATGAACTTACTGAAATGGTCCGCTTAGGCCACCGAGCTGTAATGCTATACCTCGTGCAGCGCACCGATTGCGATAAATTCCGCCTCGCACATGCACTTGACCCTAAATATTTTGCAGCGTACAAAAAAGCAATTAACGGCGGTGTCGAAATTTTCTCCTATGCTTGTGACATAACCCCAACAGAGATCGGCGTTAGTAACGCACTTTCCGTTTTACAAAAATGAATCGTTTTACTGGCCCAAACACCCTATTTCCATTAAATTGAACGACCATAAAATCGGAGGCTTCTGTGACCTCAAGGCTTAGTAAAGACGGTATCACTATGCATTCGAAAGAAGAATTCGAAGGCATGCGCAGTGCTGGCCGTTTGGCTGCTGAAATCCTCGATATGATTGCACCTTATGTTGTGCCGGGTGCGAAACTTTGTGATCTTGATCAGCTGTGCCATGATTTTATGATCGCAAACCATTCCGTCCCCGCGACTTTGGGTTACAAAGGTTATCCAAAATCTTCGTGTATTTCTGTGAACCATGTCGTCTGTCATGGCATCCCTGGCAGCAAAATCCCCAGCTGGAAAAATGATAAAAACAAGCGTACAGACGACACACTGTTTGATGGCGATATCCTCAACATTGATGTCACATGTATCCTAAATGGCTGGTTTGGTGATAACTCGCGTATGTATATCGCTGGCGATGCGAAGCCCTACGCCAAGCGCTTGATCCAAGTCACTCATGACGCTCTTATGATTGGAATTGATCAGGTTAAACCCGGCAACACTTTCGGTGATATAGGTGCTGCAATCCAACATTATGTTGAAGCACAAAGATGTTCCGTTGTCCGTGATTTCTGCGGTCATGGTTTAGGTCGTGTGTTCCATTCCCCACCAAACGTTCTGCACTACGGTCGGTGGGGTACAGGCCCTGTTTTGGAAGAAGGCATGTTCTTCACTATTGAACCGATGGTGAATCTTGGTCGTCCAGAAACTAAAGTTCTCGCTGATGATTGGACTGCGATTACCCGTGATAAATCCTTATCTGCGCAATTCGAACACTCCATGGGCGTCACCGCAGACGGCGTTGAAATATTTACCAAATCTCCAGCTGGTTTGTTCTATCCTACACAACCTTGATTTATAATCATCAAACATTATTGCGAAAACTTGCTGGTATGAAAAGTGTTTTTAATGACTAGCTGTCTAGATCATAGTTTGCCGCAACAGTGTTTGAATTTTTTACCACTGCCGCAAGTACAGGGCGAGTTGCGGCCAGGGTTGCCCCTTGTTGACTTGGTTTCTTCGCTGAATCCGCCAAGAGGCTCTTTTGGCTGGTTTGTCACAGCAGAAACGCCAATCTCTTTCGCAGCGGCTTCGGCCTGCATTTGTTGCATTATCTTGTTGCGTTCTTCTTCTGAAAGAATACGCACATGG
>MDTG01327432.1_pt1 | contig 12635 bp, 8 predicted proteins | sample 811421 | NCBI WGS metagenome assembly MDTG01 (sample SAMN05326645, study PRJNA326480) | marine metagenome | isolation source: seawater | place: Pacific Ocean: South East | collected 2011 | reverse complement strand
CTGCGCCGTGATCCGCCAGCTTTGCGGGCGCTCCCCCGCGCCGGGCAGTTGCACGGGTTTCGACAGATGCAGCCCCGTCACCGTCACCGGGCCAAAGAGATCCTGCGCGAAGGCAAAAAGATGCGGCCCCAACTCGCGCAGCAGGTTCCCCGGCTCGCGCAGCATCCACAACCCGAACGGGCCAGAGCGCAGCGGCCCCAGCGGAAAGGCCCAGGTGATCTCGGCACTCGACACCCGCCCCAGTTCCCCCGCCGCGACCAACCCCTTGAGGCGCTGATAGGCGGGCAGCCCGAGAAAATTATGCCCGGCGGCAAGGTGACGCCCGGCGGCGCGCGCCGTCGCGGCGACGCTTGCCGCCTCATCCCCCGAGAGCGCCACCGGTTTTTCCACCAGCACATGCAGCCCCGCAGTCAGGCATTTGCGCGCCAGGGCCGCGTGGCTGTCGGGCGGCGTCAGGATATGCACCGCTTCGACCTCTCCGCTCGCAATCAGATCGTCCAGATCGGTAAAGGCCCGCGCCCCATGCGCGCCCGCCAGCCCCTCGGCCGCCGAGGCCGACAGATCACAGACCGCCGCCAGCCGCGCCCCCGGTGTCAGCTTGAGTGCCGCCGCATGCCAGCCCGCGATATAGCCTGCGCCGACAAGCCCCACATTGATCACCTTATCCGTCATTCAAAATCACTCACTTGTATTCGATGATCCGCATCGCCGCCCCGCGCCGCTTGCGCCAATGATAGGTCAGCATGCCGATCAGGTTGGGAAATTTCGACAGGGTCAGGAACACCCCGTGATGCAGCGCGGTGCCGGTGGCCATGCCCTCACCACGCAACCCCTGCACTGTCTTGAAATACGACAGAAGATAGGCCGCGAGGACCAGTGCCAAAAGCGGTCCCCAGAAAACCAGCCCCGCAAGCGCCAGCACCGGCAGCCCGAGGCCGTAGAGCCAGACCCGCGCCCGCGCGCGCGCGAAATAGCGGGCATGCAGATCGCCCACCTGCGCAAAGCCATGCCCCGAGCGCACCGCGCGCCGCCACCACTGACCAAACCGCGTCATCGCCGCATCGTGCCAGGTCATCGGCAGGGGCAGACGCCGCAGGCTCCATCCCGCCTTGCGCAGCCTTTGGCAAAACTCGTCATCCTCGGCGGCGATCACCTGCGCGTCAAAGCCCCCGGCCTCGATATAGGCCGCACTCCGCACCATCATGTCCCCACCGCAGGCCGTGATCTCGCCCGCCGGGCGGTGCCATTCGTGATCGCAAAGCGCATTGTAGACCGAGGCCTCGGGTGCGATTTCAGACCGCCATCCGGTGACCTGCCCGAGGCTTGGGTCGTCCTGCAAGGCAGCCAGCCCGGCCTCGATCCAGCCCGGCACCACGGTGCAATCGCCGTCGATGAATTGCACAACCTCCGGCGGCTCCTCCCCAAGCGCCTGAAACCCCTCATGCCGCGCCCGCGCGGCGGTGAAGGGCGTAGCGGGGCCAAGCAGCACCACCTCCGCGCCCGCGTCCCGTGCCGCCGCGACGCTGCCATCGGTGGAGCCGCTATCGACATAGACGACGCGCCGCCCCTCCAGCGAGGCAAGCGAGGCCTCCAGCCGCGCGCCCTCATTGCGTCCGATCAGCACCACGGCAAGGCTCATGCCTGCTCCTCCGGTCTGAGGGTGTTGGGAGGCATGCCGGACGCGTAGCCCTCGAACAGCGCGGCGAGCCATGCCGCCTCACTCTCCGACGCGAACTCATCGACCACCCGCGCGCGTCCAGCCTCGCCCATGCGCGCGCGCATCTCCGGGTCGTCCAGCACCCGCGCCAGCGCCGCTCGCAGCGCCACCGCGTCACCGGGCGGCACCAGCAGGCCGCTCTTCCCGTCCTCGACCAGTTCCGCCACCCCTGCGATGCGCGTCGTCACCACCGGCACGCGGGCGGCGAGCGCCTCCATGAGCACCACGGGCAAGCCTTCGGCAAAGCTTGGCAGGACCAGCGCCGTCGCCTCGCGCAGCAGTGCCGCCACCTCGTCCTGCGACCTGTAGCCGACGAAATCCACATGATCCCCGAGGCCCTGCGCCCTCGCCTCCAGCGCCGCACGCTCCGGCCCGTCACCGACCAGCGTCAGGCGCAACCCGGGGTGATCCGCGATCAGCCCCTGTATCGCCTCCAGCAATACCGGCACGCCCTTGACCGCCGCCAACCGCCCGACGAAGAGCAAATGCGCGGGCGTGTCAGATGCGGGCCCGTCATAACGCGCCGGATCAACCCCGCAATGCACGATATGCAGCTTGGTCCAGTGTTGAGGGTCAGAGAACGCCATCGCCTGCGACCGGGCGAAATGGCTGATACAGGCGACAAACCGCGCCCGCGCGATCTTTTCATCCAGCCGCCAGCGGTGCGGCTCATAGAAGATATCCGGCCCGTGCAGGGTAAAACTGTAGGGAATGCCCGACATTTCCGAGGCCAGCATCGCCACGGTGCAACTCGATTTGGCGATGTGGTTGTGCAGATGCGTGAGGCCCCGCGCGCGCAAGTGCTGCGCCAAAACGGCGGCCTCGGCCAGATAGATGAACTGATAAAGCGTCGGCCTGATCCCGCCGGGGCTTGTCCGCCACGCGAGCCGCAAGGCCCGCAGCCACGCCCCCAGCCTGCGCCAGGCTGCCAGATGCGCGGCGACAAGACGCCAAGACAACGTCGCCTCCAGCACGTGAAAGGTGCCCGCCGCCTCGGCGCGCTGCTCTGGGCCGGTGTGATGCTCTGCCCCGGTGCGGCGCATCGAGCAGGTCTCGACCGTCAGGCCGCGCGCCCGCAACGCCGCCACCTCGCGCTGAATGAACGTATCGGTCGCGCGCGGATATTCGCCTGTCAGATAGGCGATGCGCGGGCTCACCCCCCGCCCTCCGCAGCACGGGGAAAGGCCGTCTCGAAATCGTCCTGCGGCTGCCAGTCCAGCGCCGCCTCCGCCGCCGCGATGTCATAGCGGACGGGCCGCATCCGCGCGCGCAACACGGCAGGACGCAACAGCCCCGGCAGGCGCGCGCCCAGAGGCGAGAGCAGCCAGGCCAGCGGCATGAGCAGCCGCCAGTTGAGCGGCAGCACCCGGCGCGGCCAGCCGGTGCGCCGCAACGCAGCGACATAGCGCGCCCGCCTGGGCCGGTCATGCCCGAGGATATTGAGCGCCCGGCCCTCGCCCGGCGCCTCGGCGGCCAGCACGAAGGCGCGGGCGCAATCCGTCAATGAGACGACCGGCATTTCGCCGCCACGCTCCATCAGGATCAGTGTGTCGCCCACTGAGGGGCCAAGATGCGCGGTCGTCAAATGACCGGGGCCGAGGATCGCACCGGCGCGCAGGATGGTGTGACGCAGCCCGCTGCCCCGCAGCATCTCTTCCTGCGCCAGCTTGGCCCTTGCATAGGCGTCGCGGCGATTGGGGCGTTCTTCCAGCGGGGTGGCCTCGGTCACGACACCCTTGGCATCCGCGCTATAGACCACGATGGAACTTGCCAGAACCAGACGCGGCGGCAGGGGCTGCGCCTGCATCGCCGCGATCACCCCGCGTGTCGCCTCGACCGTGTCACTCGCCTGCACCGCCCAGTTACCCGAGAGCGACCCAGCCAGATGGAGCACGCAATCCACCTGATCGAGCGAGGGAAACTCCCCCGATGCCAGATCGAGATCGTCCCGCGTCAGCGCGCGCACCTCATGCCCGCGCGCCTGCGCCTCGGCCACCACAGCACGGCCCAGAAAGCCGCCCGCCCCGGTGACCATCAGTGTCAGGCCCATGATGCGGCCTCCATCGGTTCGCATGTGCTTTGCATGACCTGCGCCCCTGCATCGCAGCCCGCGTTCTGAATGGCCAGCGTCACCTCGGTCAGATGCAGCGCCATCGCATTCGTCAACCGACAGGCCCGCCCTTCGGCGAGCGCCGCCAGCATCTCCACCGGGCCGAGCGCGAAATCCATCGACGCCGCCCCCCATCGCCCCACCTTGGGATGCGACGACCCGCGCGCGCGCAAGCGACGGCCCAACGGATGCTCCAAAAGTCGCCGCCGCAAGACGAACCGTCTATGAAACCGCACAGCAGCGGCATTGTTCCACGCCTCTTTCACTTGCAAGACGCCGTCGTCGCCGATCACCCGGATGCGGTGATCATGCGGGGCCGCGATAGAACAGGTCAACCGCGCCACCGGGCCCTGCGCAAAAAACAGCGTGGCCACGGAGAAATCCGGCGTGCCCGACGCACCGGGCTTGTCGGGCAGCACCTCGGCCGAGGCGGCAACCACGCGTTCCACCGGGCCGAACATGGCGATGAGCCACGACAGGTAATAGCCCGCATGCTCCAGCGTGCAGCCGACGGCAAACTCATCCGCATGCGGCCAGGGCGCACCGCTCTCGCTCTGCCATTTGGCAAAGGGCGCCTGCGGTATGAACCCATCGTCCAGCTCTGCATAGACAAGGCGCGGCACACCCGCCACGCCCCGCCGCACCGCCGCGAGCAGAACCTGCGCCGCTTCGCCCAGCACCGAACAGGGAGCCGAGACCAGCATCAGCCCCCGCGCCGCCGCCAGATCATGCAGCGCCTGCGCCTGCGCCATCTCCATTGCCAGCGGCTTTTCGCAATAGACGTGATGCCCAGCCTCCAGACAGGCGCGGTTGATCGCGAAATGCGCCTCCGGATTGGTCAGGTTCAGCACCACATCACCCGGGGCAAGCCGCGACAGAAGGGCCGCGAGGCTGTCCTCGGTCGGCACCCCCCAATGCGCCGCGAAGGCCGCCTGCCGCGCCGAATCATGGTCATGCACCGCAACAACGCTCACCTCGGGATGCAGGGCAAACGAGCGCAGGTAGAGATCGGCCACGAATCCGCAACCCACGAGCGCCACGCGCCCGCCTTTTGCCCTATGGGCCGCCCGATCTGCACCGTTCCGCTCTTTCATGCGCCCCCGCTAATCATAAGATAGTGACAAGATTCAGACCTTTGCCTTCCAATAACAAGCCTTTAAGTAACGATGATGCAGCAAGGGCACAGGCGCGTTTGGGGAAACCCTGAAATTCCCGCGATTTCGCCGCAGTCTGAACCCAGCCCTGCTATAGAAAACGGATCAGAAAGCTATCGGGACGCCACTTTTGGACTTTCGCATTCACGACCGCACGCTTCGCATCGCACCACGCACCCGCGCGGGGCTGCTGGCCGACCTGTCTGACCGACTGCGCAGCAGACGCGGTTTCGCGCTCGCGACGATCAATCTCGATCACCTGGTGAAACTGCCGCGCGACCGGCAGTTTCTCGACGCCTATGCCCGGCATGACTTCGTGGTGGCCGATGGCAATCCCGTGGTGTGGCTGTCGCGGCTGGCCAGAGCCCCGGTGGAACTGGTGACCGGCTCTGACCTGATCGAACCGCTGGCCCGCATCGCCGCCGAGACCGGTACGCCGCTGGCCCTTGTCGGCAGTACCGAGACCGCCCTGCAGGGCGCGGAAGACAGTCTGCGCGCGCGCGTACCGGGTCTGGAGATCGCCGTGCGGATCGCGCCGCCTATGGGATTCGCGCCGCTTGGCGATCAGGGCGCGGAAGTGATCAAGGCGCTTGCGACGTCGGGCGCGGGGCTGTGCCTTGTCGCACTTGGCGCACCGAAACAGGAAATCTTCGCCGCCCGCGCCCATGCGGCCCTGCCACATATGGGCTTTGCCAGCATCGGTGCCGGGCTTGATTTCCTCGCCGGGCAACAGCGGCGTGCGCCGATGCGGATGCGGCGCATCGCGATGGAATGGCTCTGGCGCATGCTCAGCGATCCTCGCCGCCTGCTCCTGCGCTACACGCGCTGCGCGCTGATCCTGCCGGGTCTGGCATGGCGCGCGTGGCGCACGCGGGTCTAGTGTTGGTCACCCGGTCCAAAAGTCCGATCTGAACCTGTACCCCGTGATCGGCTCGACCAGGGCTCGACGGCCTGAGCCTCCGATATTGCAACCGATTGTTTGAATAGCCTTAGGGTAAGGAATGGCCTGAAGCGGACCTTTGATTGGCCGACCCGGCGCGGGGTACGGCACCGGCAGTTCAAGGCCACTATGCTCACCGGCTCCACGTGCAGTCATCGGCGCGCGAGACGCTGAGCCGGGGTTCTTCCTTTTCATGAAAAGACGCCGGACCATTACGCACACGCATGTTCACGTCCCTGCGTCACATGCAGGAAATTCTCGACGCAGGCGCGCGGGCTGGTCTAGTCTTGCCCGGACACTCGCGGCGCGTTTCTGGGGAGACACGTATAAATGCTGGCCTTGATCATCAGGCGCCTGGCCCTCGGGCTGATCACGGTCTGGCTTGTTTCCGTGATCATCTTTCTCGGCGTCGAGGCACTGCCGGGGGATGCCTGCACCGCCATTCTGGAGCGGGACGCACATGGCGAAGCACTTGCAAAATGCCGCGAGGTTATGGGGCTGAACACGCCCGCACTCACCCGCTATCTGGACTGGTCGGGCGGCATTCTCACCGGCGATTTCGGTCTGTCGGCAAATGGCCAGGAACGGATCGCCGAATTGGTGGGCTACCGGCTGCGCAACTCTCTGCTGCTTGCGGCGGGGGCCCTCGGCGTGGGCATACCGCTTGCCATTTTCCTCGGGGTGATCGCCGGTCTGTGGCGGGACCGCTGGCCGGACATCCTGTTCTCGACCGGGGCAATCTTTGCCATGACCATCCCCGAATTCGTCGCCGCCACGATCCTGATCCTGATCTTCGCCATCTGGCTCGGCTGGGTGCCGGCCATCGTGCTGACCCCCGCCGATGCCCCACCACTGGATTTCTTTCCCGAGTTCATCCTCGCTTCGACCGTGCTGACCATGCTGATGATCGCACATGTCATGCGCATGGTACGCGCCTCGATGATCGAGGTGATGGCGGGCGATTACGTTCAGATGGCCACACTCAAGGGCGTGCCCTACTGGCGCATCGTCTTTCGGCACGCCCTGCCCAATGCTCTGCTGCCCGCGATCAACGTGATCGCACTCACCGTCGCCTGGCTCCTGGGCGGGGTCGTGGTGGTGGAGGTGGTGTTCAACTATCCCGGCCTCGGGCGGCTCTTGGTCGATGCCATTTCCGACCGCGATCTGCCGGTGGTGCAGGCGATCACGATGATCGTGGCGGTCACCTACGTGGGGGTGAACCTCGTGGCCGACATCCTCAGCCTCGCGCTCAACCCGCGTCTGCGCAGTCATCAGGAGAGGGGCGTATGAGCACCACCAGCCCCGCCCGGCAAAGCCTGCGCATTCTCGAGGTGCTGCGCGCCATGATGGCGCGGCCCTCGGGCGCGATCGGGCTGACGCTGGTTACATTTCATCTGGCTCTGGCGGTCCTCAGCCCGTGGATCGTGCCATTCGACTACAAGGCGATGGATGCCACGCTCACACTGGCGGGCCCGTCGCCTGCGCATTGGCTGGGCACCGATCATCTGGGCCGCGACGTGCTGACACGCGTGATGCTGGGTGGGCGCGAGGCGCTGCTGGTCACCGGCACGGCCACCCCCGTCGCGCTGCTCTGGGGCGGGCTATTGGGGGTGTATCTCGGTCTCAAGGGCGGCTGGCGCGACGAGATCGCGATGCGTCTGGTGGATGCGTTTCTGGCCCTGCCGGGCATCCTGCCGCTCTTGGTGCTGATCACCGTCTTCGGCAGCGGCGGCGAGGTGCTGATGCCGACGCTGGCGTTTTTCTTCGGTATCCCGGTGATCCGCGTGGCGCGCGCGGCGGCGCATGAGGTGGTCGCGCGCGATTTCGTCTCGGCGGCGCGGGCACGCGGGCACCGCCCGCTCGACATCGTGCGGCGCGAATTGTTGCCGAACGTGACCGACACATTGCTGGTCGAGGGCGCGATGCGCTGGTCGTGGATGCTGCTGGGGTTCTCGGCGCTGTCCTTTCTGGGCTTCGGCGTCTCACCGCCAAAACCGGACTGGGGGCTGATGATCTCGGATGCGCGGGTCTACATGTCGCTGGCCCCTCTGGGGGTGATCGCGCCGGTCATCGCGCTTTCAACCCTGATCATCGGCATCAATCTCAGCGCCGATGCGCTGGCCAAGACTCTCGGGCTCGACCACAGCCGCAAGGCGGTGATCTGAGATGGCAGGCACCCCGCTCATCGACATCCGCAAGCTCTGCGTGGGATTTCGCGGGCGTTCGGGCACCATGCTGCCGGTGCTGCACGAGGTCGATCTGACGGTCTGCCGGGGCGAGAGCATCGGCATCGTCGGCGAGAGCGGATCAGGCAAGAGCACACTGGCGCTGGCGGCCATGGGCTATCTCAAGCATGGGCTGCAAAAGATATCGGGCGATGTGATCTATGACGGGGCCGAAATGTTCGACCGCAGCCCGGCTGATCTGGCCCGGATCAGGGGCGGTCAACTGGGGCTGATCCCGCAGAATTCAGGTCAGGCGCTGACGCCCACCATGCGCATCGGCACGCAGATCCGCGAGGCGCTGCACCTGCATTGCGCCCTGCCCGAGGGCGAGCATGCGAGCCGCGCGCGCGATCTGCTTGCGCAGGTGCGCCTGCCCGACCCCGAGGCGATCCTGCGCCGCTATCCGCACGAGTTGTCGGGCGGGCAGCAACAGCGGGTGGCAATTGCCATGGCGCTCGCGGGCGAACCGGACGCGCTACTGCTCGACGAGCCCACCACCGGGCTCGATGTCACCACACAGGCGCATATCCTCGAATTGCTGCGCGATCTGGCGCGCTCGCGCAACATGGCGATGGTTTATGTCAGCCATGATCTGGGCGTGATCGCACGGGTCTGTGACCGGGTGCAGGTGCTCTATGCTGGCGAGACAGTGCTGGAGGGACCGACCCGCGCGGTGCTGCGCGACCCGGCGCACCCCTATGCGCGCGGGCTTCTGGCTTCGATCCCGCGCCTTGGTCAACGCGACCTGCCACGCGCACTCGATGGCCGCCCGCCCGGACCGGGCGAGGCGCGCGAGGGCTGTACCTTCGCTCCGCGCTGCGCGCTGGCCACCGAGGACTGCCGCGCCGCCACCCCACCGATGATCGCAGGGGGCGCGGATCAGATGACCCGCTGTCTCTATCCCGACCGGGTCGATGAAATCACCGGGGATCAGGCGGGCACCTCGCCGCATGGCTGCGCCGAGGGCAGCCCCTGCGCGCTCGATCTGGCGGGGGTGTCGATCCGCTACGACCGGCCCGGGCTGCTCGACCGGCTGCGCCGCGCGGCGCGCCCGCCTGCCACGGTGGACGGCATCAACCTGCATCTGCGGCAGGGCGAGACGATCGGCCTTGTGGGCGAATCGGGCAGCGGCAAATCGACCATTCTCAAGGCGATTGCCGGGCTGTTGCCGCCTGCAGCAGGCCAGTTCACGCTTGGCGACGGCACGCCCCTGCCCGCTGCCGTCGAGGCGCGCCGCCCCGATCAGCTGCGCCGCATCCAGATGATTTTCCAGAATCCCGATGACAGCCTCAATCCGCGCCAGTCCGTGGCTGAGATCCTGGCACAACCGCTACGGCTCTATTTCGGGTTGACCGACAAGGCGCTGCGCGCGCGGGCGGTGGAATTGCTCGACACCGTGCGGCTTGGCGCGCCTTACCTCGACCGCCGCCCCGGTCAGCTGTCGGGCGGCGAGAAGCAGCGCGTGGCGGTCGCGCGCGCCTTTGCCGCCGGGCCCGAGATCGTGCTCTGCGACGAGATCACCTCGGCGCTCGATGTCTCGGTGCAGGCCGCCGTGCTCGATCTGCTTAACGAACTCAAGGCGGCGCACAAGACTGCCTTCGTCTTTGTCAGCCATGACCTGACGGTGGTGCGCGCGCTGTCGGACCGGGTGGCGGTGCTCTATCAGGGACGGATCTGCGAATTCGGCCCGGCGGCGGCGGTCTATGGCGCGCCGTCGCATCCCTACACGGCGGTGCTGCTCAATGCGGTGCTGACACCCGATCCCGATCACGCGCCGCGCCTGATGGCCGAGGATGTCGCGGAACTGGCACCCCCCGCGGATGGCTGCCCGTTCCAGCGGCGGTGCCCGGTGAAATGCGGGACGGTCTGCGACACCGACACGCCACCGGCTCAGCAGGCGGGCGACGGCCATGTCATCCGCTGCCATATCCCCCTGGCAGAATTGCGCGCGAAACAGGCAGGCTGACCCGACGAAATCTTGTGAAGATTTCGATCCACTTTCATCGGGTGAAGGCGGCTTCTCGGAAGAACCGTCGGTCTGGATGCATGTCATCTCCCTGCTCATATGACGCAAGATAGCGGCCCTGGCTCACATCCGCGAATGGCTTGAAGCTGCCGCAGAAGTTCAGCCCCAATGCGCGGAATCAAGGTGCCGCAGGCACCGCCGCGCAGCGCCCGACCGCCCCCTCGGGCGGGCGCTTTTGCAACGTATCAAGCCATGGATAACGCGAGAGTGTTTGGCTGGCATAAAGTGCGGTCCACCGAGGGTGCTGCGCCCACCCGGCGGTCGGGCACCGCGCGGCTTATCTGTGAAACCGCCAAGGTCCGCTCAAGGCCACCCATCCCCGACGTCCCAACGCGCTGCCATGCACAAGCAAGGCTCAGTCCTGACATGGCTCGGCGGATTGTGCAGCTACGGCGTCGATCGTTCCACTTGACCGCCACTCACATAAAAAGCCCGGCCAGATGGCCGGGCTTTTTCCTGAGTTTCCATCACCAGACGATCAATCGTCGCGGCTCTCCGGCGTTTCGACAAAATTGTCGAACTCGTCGCCACCGACCACATCGTCATCCATCACCGGCGCGGCCAGTGCCGCCGCTGCGGCGGCCTCTTCCTGACGCGCCTCGATGACGACATTGTCACGCGACTGCGCAATGCGGCGCATTTCCTGCGTGGCACGGCCCGTGCCCGCCGGGATCAGGCGACCCACGATGACGTTTTCCTTGAGGCCCACCAGCTTGTCGCGCTTGCCCTGCACCGAGGCTTCGGTCAGCACGCGGGTGGTCTCCTGGAACGACGCCGCCGAGATGAACGAGCGGGTCTGCAACGACGCCTTGGTGATGCCCAGCAGGATCGGTTCGCCCTTGGCAGGACGTCCACCCTTGGCCTCGGCCTTGGCATTGGCCTCGTCGAACTCGATCTTGTCGACATGCTCACCCTTGAGCAGCGTGGTATCGCCCGAGTCCTGGATCTCCCATTTCTGGAGCATCTGGCGCACGATGACCTCGATGTGCTTGTCGTTGATCTTCACGCCTTGCAGACGGTAGACCTCCTGCACCTCGTCGATCATGTAGTTGGCCAGCGCCTCGACGCCCATGATGCCGAGGATGTCATGCGGCGCGGGGTTGCCGTCCATGATGTAGTCACCCTTCTGGACATAATCACCTTCCTGAACGGGAATGTGCTTGCCCTTGGGGACCATGTATTCGACGGGCTCCAGGCTGTCATCGGCAGGCTCGATCGAAATGCGGCGCTTGTTCTTGTAGTCGCGCCCATACCGAACATAGCCGTCGATTTCCGCGATGATGGCGTGATCCTTGGGGCGGCGCGCCTCAAAGAGTTCGGCCACACGCGGCAGACCGCCGGTGATGTCCTTGGTCTTGCCACCCTCGCGCGGAATGCGCGCGACCACGTCACCCGCCTGAACCTGCTGGCCTTCTTCGACCGACAGGATGGCATCGACGGACATCGGATAGATCACCGGGTTGCCCGCGTCGTTGCGCATCGGCTCGCCGTCCTCGCCCACGATGAAGATCTCGGGCTTGAGCTCGTTGCCACGCGGTGCGGCGCGCCAGTCGGTCACGATCTTCTGGGTCATGCCTGTCGCCTCGTCGGTCACATCGCGGACAGAGACGCCCGAGGTGAGATCGACGAATTTCGCCATACCGGATTTCTCGGCCAGAATCGGCAGGGTATAGGGGTCCCATTCGAACAGCTTCTGACCGCGCACGACCTTGTCGCCTTCCTTGACGAAAAGCTTGGTGCCGTAGCCCACCTTGTGGCTGGCCAGTTCGACGCCCTTGTCGCCAAGGATCCGGATCTTCATGTTCCGGCCCATGACCAGCATCTCACCGCTCGAGTTCTCCAGCGTCTGGGGCTGCTCATATTCGATCACCCCCTCCTGGCTCGCCTCGAGGAAGGACTGCTGACCACCCTGTGCCACGCCGCCGATGTGGAACGTCCGCATCGTCAGCTGCGTGCCCGGTTCGCCGATCGACTGCGCGGCGATGATGCCGACAGCCTCGCCGATGTTGACCATGGTGCCGCGTGCAAGGTCACGGCCATAGCACATGGCGCAAACCCCATCCTCGGCCTCGCAGGTCAGTGGCGAGCGCAGGCGCACCGTCTGCACTGCGGCCTCTTCCAGCGAGTCGGCCATGCGCTCGTCGATGAGGTCGCCCTTGGAGGCAAGCACCCGATCGCTCAGCGGATCGACGATATCCTCGGCCACCACGCGGCCAAGGCAACGCTCGGCCAGCGAGGCCACGATCTCGCCGTCGTTGACCGCCGCCTCGACGGTGACCGCACGCTCGGTGCCGCAGTCATGCTCACGCACGATGCAGTCCTGTGCCACGTCCACCAGACGCCGGGTAAGGTAACCCGAGTTCGCGGTTTTCAGAGCCGTGTCCGACAAGCCCTTACGGGCACCGTGGGTCGAGTTGAAGTATTCAAGAACGGTCAGACCTTCCTTGAAGTTCGAGATGATCG
>MDTG01163537.1_pt1 | contig 12635 bp, 13 predicted proteins | sample 811421 | NCBI WGS metagenome assembly MDTG01 (sample SAMN05326645, study PRJNA326480) | marine metagenome | isolation source: seawater | place: Pacific Ocean: South East | collected 2011 | reverse complement strand
GGCGTTGTAAAAATAGTTCTCCACCCTGTTTCTATATCTCCGCCCTCATCTTTTACTCTCATAAGAGTATTATATAATCCAATACCTGCTACTATTTTAACAGATGATATACACCATAGAAATGCAAATCCAATGCCTGTGATGGAAATCCAATCATAAAACATTCATTTGTTTTATTTAATATAATACAACCTTATATACTGCGAACGTTGTGAATATTGAACTATTTACATACCTGTTTAATATATATAAAATGGAGCCATACAGTAGAAATATAACTCAAGAAAGTAGTTTTTTAAATATGATGATAGATAATGTAATATCAGATATCCATCCATCGCGATTGGAACCCAATGTAAATCATATAATTAATATCCCAGAAACTTTTATAGAAAGTCCTAGAGCATCGGGAAATTTTACCAGTGATTTATCCGATTGGCCGATGCCTATCGTAAGACCTTCTGTACAATCTCCCATATCCACCCATGATCGGTTAAGAAGACGTGTACGACTTCGACCACTATCGGTAAGCGAATCATTGCTTCGAATAAATCGCTTGAATAGACAACCTATATTATATCCTAGACAAACATTAGTCAACATACAAAATGATTTACGTTCATTCATAGAAGACACCGTGTTTCGTCAGGATACGGCGAGAGCTATTTTAGCATCCCAATCGGAAGAAGTAAAAATGAGACCCGCCGATGACAAAACCATATCCAACATTAAAGAAACCAAATTTATGGGATGTAACGGTTCAACATGTACGGTTTGTTTAGAAGATTTAAAACGAGGTGACATGATGAAAGAATTATCATGTAAACATCAGTTTCATTCAGGATGTATAGACGAATGGTTAAAAAGAGGAGATGCTAGATGTCCTAATTGTAATAAAAGAATAGATTAATAGTTATCTACCTGCAAATATTCTACAACACAATAATAATAAAAAACATGACCATACACGTTCGCAACAAGTGGGTTCTCTTATTATATAAACCGCATCAGATGATGCCATTGGTATTTTTTCATAATTACTATCGATTACAGTGGAACCACGTTGTGCCCCATTATTCGGTACATAGGCTATATATTCTTTCCGTTTTTCACGGGGCATTTGTTAACATGTAACGACCATTTATAGTTGTATTTATTTCTATATTAATCAGTGAACCAACCATACTTTTTTAAATTGTACCAACGTATACCTTTTTTCTTAACTGGAGAGTAATCCGCCTTCCTAGGACTAATTTCCGAACCTTTTACAAATACAGGGCGATAATCTACATTTTTAACAGATGGTAGTTTAGTATCATGCATAAAACGTCTTAAATTAGTAACGGTACGATACATTATATTATATAAAAAATATTTATTTATACTGTCTAGAATTTTAATACTATATTTTCAAGGAGGCCATCACCACCATCACTAATATTAGGATAAGTAGACGAGCTCACTTTCTTATGAACAGTAGGATCCTTATCTTTCATTTGTTCGTCTAGGATTTTTCTGTTTTCCTCTGTGTCATATTGAAGTTCAATATTATCACCTTGATACCGCTCGTCATGTTCAACAAATAATGGTCCCCACGGTATTATTAAACTATAAGTGTACCCCCCATTTTGTTTTATTTTTTTACTAATTATTTTACTCCATGGTATTGCTCGGAGAGCTCCCTCATACTTATTATATTGTTTTAATTGTGGAATTAACTCTTGTATCAAATCGTCAATCTTCACCCTAAACAATCTACATGCTGTGTTGTCTTCGGGGTGGAAAGTTTCTATGGATGCAAACCGTGGTCGACCCTCGTGAAAGATGTTCCGCCCTCCTCGCTCACCGCTTCCGACACTTAAATTCAAATAAATTTTTTCGGACAAACTCATCTTTTTTTCGGACAAACTCATCTTTTTTTCGGAAAGCTCCCCCGTTTCGTTGTTCAACCAGTTTACAAAAGAGCTGTTCCAAGACTCGTCTCCCTCCTCAACAATGACCTTACCCCAATATTTTTCTTCTGGATTTACCACGCCAATTTTCCCATCGTCATCTGTTTTAAGTTCCGGAGCGGTTTTTCTAATCTCAATTTGCTCAGCGGGGAATCCTTTCCATACCCAATACCATTCATTGCTTTTTATATCTTTTAAAAATTGGTCACAATCCTTTTTTTCTTTTTGTTGACTCTCTTGTTCGAGCTCAGTTATTTCTTTTTTCGCTCTGAGTATTTGTTCATCATTCTCTAAAAATATAAAATAGTGTCCTTTATCAAAATCAGGTAGTTGCTTTAAAAAATCTTCACTATTTCTCGATAAAGAGTTATTCCATTTGGTAATAATATCTCTCTCAAAAGGGAGAAGCTCAAGCTTACTTTTTTCTTGCCAAAAATCAATCTTCTGGGCTTCTATTTCTTCATATTTTTCCTTAAATGCCTCGTTGATTTTTATTGTATAGTCTTTACAAGTTTTTGTTGAATCAGTGACTTGTTCTATTTCAATGTAAATTTTCCATGCGTAATTTTCATCGACGTCACCATCGGCGTCACGTTCTGGCCCAACTAAACGTATTATTTTTTCATTCGTCTTCTGAGTCATAAGCGGATATTTTATTTTACCACCCATTAATGGTTTACCAAACTCTTTAAGTTGGGTTTTAAATGCCGTGTTCCTCACGTCATATATTATTATTGGTATACCATCTGTATTTGGGTACCATCCCCATTTATAGTTTTCTATAACTTTAGCATTTTCACTACTTAACGCCACATATGGTAATTTAAAAAGGTTCTCAAAGTTTTCACAAGGCTCTAGCGGTTCACTTATTATTATTTTTGGCCTATAGACCTTGATGTCTTTGTTTAGTTTTTTTATTACGGCTGTCACCTTCGGATCTAAATTACTATTTTGTTGTCTTCTTCTGTTGTTTTCTTTTCTTATTTCCCTAGCGCCATGATAGGACATAATAAATATAATATATAATCATATATTATTATACTATAAAAATTTTGTTACATTAATTTACTTTTTAACTCTCCCAAATCTTTTTTAAACAGTGTATGTTCTGTTTCTCTCTCCATGGCCATTCGTTTGGCTTCCCATCCATCCATTTCTTGTTTTAATTTAGCCAATTCATCCGAGGTTTGCATGTAAGTTGGCAAAGCTATCAAGTCTTCTGGTGTCTTGAGTCCAACACGCACACATTGGTCTATCAATGATTGTCTAGTCTGACCATGTACTTTAATAATACCACGTATAATCATATTGATAAATTTGTATTTGTTTTCAGCTTTGGAGAATTTGTCCGCACACAATTGAATGATAGCTAGACGTCTCTGTCTATATACTTCAAGTCTACAAGCAGTCCATTCGGTGATGATTTCATCTACATTGTTGTAAGTATGTAATTTGTTTTGTGAATTGAACGCTACTAATTTAACATGTTTGGTCGATTCCAATTTGAATTTTTTGATGAGCGCTGCTTCATCGGTTGGTAAATTACCCGATACTCGTACAGTAATGTCTACAACTTCGTCCGTAGAATGGTCGATAACATCCGATACCCAATCTCTAGTATGTAACCAACTATTATATGGTGTGGTCCATGTTCCTACTGGTAATTCGGTGATACGTATTTTGTTGGAAGATACACGTCTATATTTACCTGTGGTGATAACTTTATCCGTTTCTTCTCTTATTGTACCATTGAATTTATGATAATATGGTTGAATATCTGTTCGAAGACCCAACAATTTATCAATGATTTGTATAGGATGGTATTGTGGTATGTTGGTAGCATATCCTGTACCAATGCCAACGGAACCATTTACCAATAGCATTGGTATGACTGGCATATAAAATTTGGGTTCTATATCTTGACCTTGTTCATTTTGTTGTGGTACGAGAAGGTCATCTACTTCTCTATAGATGTATCTGGTAATTTTGGATAGGTGTGTATGGATATATCTGGGTGATGAAGCATCTTTACCACCTAACATGCGCGACCCAAATTGTCCTTCCGGGTGAAATAGGTTGATGTTATTGGAGCCAACAAAATTCTGTGCCATACCGGTGATGGTTCCAGTGAGAGAAGCTTCACCGTGGTGATATGCCGCGTGTTCGGATATGTATCCAGCGAATTGAGCAACTCTTATTTCCTTATTAAGTTTGCGTTTGAATGCTGCCCATAGACATTTACGATGCGATGTTTTTAGTCCGTCTAGTACCGATGCGATGGACCTATCATTGTCCGCATTTGAAAATAGGATGAGTTCAAGGTCTACAAATTCCTTGTAGGTGGTTGGGTTGATGAGACCGGCCCGTGGGTCAATAGAAGATAACCATTGTCTTCTGTCGCTGGCTCTTGTTTTACGAAATGCCATATCTAGTGCGTCTCTGTCTTGCGGACCCGTATAGGCGATGGAGGACCTATGTTGGTGAATGTTTCTGAAATATTCTTTTGCTTCTGCCGGCGTACTGGTTCCCAAACCTTTGTAGTATTTAATCGTTGCATTGTCCGGGAAATCTTTGTTTTGTTTGGCTTGTTCGAATTCTGGGATACTGTAGTATTGCCTAACGTTGTTGCCTCTCCATTTTGCTTTAACGACGGGAGTGCGGAAGATTTGGATGAAATCTTTTTGTTGTAGCAGTGTTGGCCAGAAGTGGTCGATGAAGTTGATGAGCAATCCTTTAATGTGTGACCCATCATGGTCTTGATCTGCCATGATAAGAATGTGTCCATATCTTGTATTGGTGGGTGCTTGATGTGGCACGAGTCCAATGATTTTACATATGTTTTGGATTTCTTTATTTTCGAGGAGGGTTTTTGGAGAGGCGTCGCGGACATTAAGGAGTTTTCCTTTAAGGGGGAAGGCTCCAAATTTGTCTCTACCGACAATGGACATTCCTGAGAGGGCCATAGTGAGCGCTGAGTCTCCTTCTGTGAATATACATGTACAGGAGGCAGAGTCTTTTGAACCTGCTTTATTTGCGTCATATAATTTCGGGATATGTAATTTTCTCTTCGACCCCACCTTCTTGCTAAGCTGTTTGCCAGCTTTGGTAAGAGCCCATTCCTCGACTTTATTGAGGATTTCTGAGTTTTTGAACTTTTTGAGTTTGGTGTCTTTCCATTCGCATTTGGAACCAAATTCAGAAACTGGGGTTTTGAGTGTTTCTTTTGTTTGCGAGTCGAATGCGGGATTGACAATAAGGGCGCTGACGAATACATGAGCAAAGCTTGATACATCTCTAGGACGGACTTTTATACCCTTTACTCGTTTAGTTGCTAATTCGGCTAAATATTTCATTAACGGTTGACTAGCATGTTGTACGTGGTTACCTCCTCTGGATGTACAAATACCATTTACAAATGTCGGTATAGGTGGTGTATCTTCTTTATTTACTGGTAACACAGCTATTTCCCATCGTTTGTTAATCTTTATATATGTTGGAGATGAATCACCGTACATGGCGGCATAATCTCCTAAATTATGAATGGGAACTTGAACATCGTTTAGGTATACTTTTACATCTTTCGGTGAGCATGCTGCTGCTTCGTATGTACGTTTGATAATGAATTTAACGAATGCTCTATTCATGGTTTTCATTTTGAAACGGTCATAGTCCGGAATAAAGGTGACTTTAGTACAGTCCGTTTTACGCTGTGTTTTGGTAATATTTGGTCCGGATGTTTTACCCATATTGTCCGACCATGTTTGTTTGAAGCATTGGCCTGATTTAGCATCGTGGCATTCGACAGAGAATGTTTTTGAAAATATGTTGGTAAGTTTGGCACCCCAACCATTGCGACCTCCACCTAATCTCTGTTTCTTGTCATCGTAATTTTCACCGGTATGTATGTGACCAAATACGAGGGTTCCAACATACATTTTATGTTGTGTGTGCATTTCTACTGGTATGGTTCTACCATCGTTCCATACGGTTACAGCACCAGTCGCTTTATCATATGATATTTTGATGTTGCGCGTGTAAGAACCTTTTCTCTGTATATTATCGAAGGCATTTACTAATATTTCATCGAATATTTTACCCAAAGCTGGTGAGAAGAAGGTGACAGTGGGTTCAAATTTCTTACCGTTGAGAGACCAGCATTCTACTCTTTCTGGTCTGGTGTTACCTACGTACATGTCTGATCTCTCTAGAGCATGTTCGATAGGGTTCATTTTTTTGAATCGCTTAGCGATAGCATTTAGTTCGGAAGCGGAGCGTTTAGACATGATAGTTTTTTATTTCTTATAAAGTAATATATGTTAATTTTATATTAGAATATTCTTTAATTATTAGACATCGATCCCACTATTATTCTTAGCATATTCTGGTTCGGAATCTGAATCGGAAAACTCAACATCTCGTAATTCAACTTCACATATTTTTTTATATTTTTTGGGATATTCAAAAAATACATAATAAAAAACGAATACTAGTGTGACCAACATGGTTAAAACGGATATGGCAATTATTATTCCTCTATATGCTTCTTGTTCACTTTTTGTAAAAAGTCTACATGCTTCTCCAATACATATTTTACAATCTGAATTTGTCGGGGTTAAAGAGCATTGCGGAGTTGTATAGTTTGTAACATTGCTATTATTTGCTGTGGTGGTAACCATATGAATTGTTGTAGTAGTTGTAATTGGCGCCAATGTAGTGGTCGTCGCATAATTAGTGGTGGTGTGGGTCTCGGTTGTGGTCGAGGTAGTGGTGGTAGTGGTGGTAGTGGTGGGCCAGCTGGTGGTGGTATTGGCGGAGGTAATATTGCTAGAATTCTGCGAGTAAACATGTTGGATTATTATTATAAAAATCAGGTGTTTAAATATCATTTATATTATAATATTTTTTATTTAAATGGTCTCTTATTCGTCAAATTGTTGGATTAATTGTATAATTTCTGGGACTATTTCTTCTCTGGTTCTCAAATCATCTACTATAAGTCTTTGACGAGTGAGTGGGTCCGTTTCGTTTTCTCCTATCCATCGTAATAGTGCGGGACCGTCATAAAATTGTCCTTGTGGTGTTTGAACCAAATCTGTTGTTGCTTGTAATAAAAGGGGACATGTAAGTGTTTCTTCTACCTTTGCCCATCTTTTTTTGGTGGGGTCTGTTCGTATTAGAGCGGTTAAAGACCCTCTTAAGAGGTCCGAATTGTTTTGTTGTAGTGCTTGAATGACGTAACCCGGGTTAGCAGGTAAACCGCGTTCGAACAGTAATGGTAGAAATTTTTTCATATGTTTGTTTTTAAGTATAAATTTAGCAGCACGAGGTGTTAGTTTAGTGCTGGTATTTTCTAATAACAGCTCAACGTGTCTTACTTTGCATTTTTGAGCTGATAGTTCTAAAAACGTTCTCTGTAGATGTTTGTAGGTATTGGGGTCAAACCCCGCTTCCAAACATCTTTTTAAGTATATCGGTGGTGCTACCAATAAGTATATAGGTAGTTTATATGGGAATTCTGTGCATTTGGATAAAACTTGTTGAAATATATCTCGCTGTCTTCGTTTAATTGAGGCTATTAAATGTAAACCTGAAAAGGATGTTTCTAAGGAAAGTCGATTTATTGCTTCATTTAATGGTGATTTGCGTATAACGTTGTGTATTTCATCAATTACCTTTTTTATTATAGCTAAAGTCTATTTATATGTCAAAAATGCATTTGTCTTCGAAACGATCACGGATAAAACTTATTATTTAATATATGGAAATAGAGGTGGTGAAAAATGACGGTATGATGTGGATTTCATTACAGGATGTGTGTGATAATGTGTTTGAATGCACGCTAGACGATTTAAAAACGGATTTTAATCTTTATGATTCAGTTAAAAAGAATAGAAAAGCGTTACAGTTTGCCAATGATTACCAGTATGTGGAAGGCACATGTTTTGTGAGATTTTGCAATTGGTATAAACCGCGTTTGCGAGGAGTTGATATACATTCTTTTTGTGTCTGGTTAAAAAATATAGTCTCGCGTTCCAAAAGAAAGTATAATGTGTCGCATAAGATAGACATTGCTTATCGTCAGGGGTATAAGTGTGGTCATTGTAAATTATTCCCCATTCCTCCTGCTTTTGAAATAGACCATAAGATACCTTTAGAATCCGGTGGTTTAGACGTGTTGAGCAATCTCTGGGCGCTGTGTCCTAATTGTCATAAAGAAAAAACTCGAAGAGAGAACCTGAAAAAGCATCGCTTATTCGAGGACATAAATACGTTACCAAATAAGAAGTCAAAGTATTTCGACGAGTACAAAAGAAATGCTTCTACATCAAAAAATGTCAATGCATAAGCGTGTTAGAGATGAGGATGATGATACCATGTTTGTGGAAGAATTTCCTCATCGTATTTCTAAAATACGGTTGGATTCTCATACACCAGATAATTCAGCGGTAGCCAACGTGTTATCTCATATGAATAGTAGTATAAAATTTTCAAAAACATTAACTGAGTTAACCGAATTAAAATATAATTATAACCTTTCCACAGAAGAAATTCATTTACTGGAAACAGAAAACCGTGAGTTGGTTCACGAACAGTTAGCATTGAAACAGCGTGTAGAGAGAGCAGAACAGATGTATGATATTATGTTGACACGTAGCAATGAGTTGTATATAACACATCAAGAAGTATTGAAAAAATGCCATATGATGAAGGAAGAAAACAGTGTGCTGGCTGGTATTATCAATAAGTTGAGAGCGAGAATATGTCATGTAGAGGAAGAGAATAGAGAGTTAAATAAAACTTTGTGTCAAAAATCACCGGCGTGTAAACATAATTATTTTTAAGTATTATCGTATTCCCATATATTTAAAAACAAATCCCATACTAAATCTTTCATGTTTTTATTATTATATATACTAATCCATGAACCACAACATGAGTTGATAATTTCTTCATTGTATGTTTTAATAATCTCTTCATTGTTTATATTATTTTTAACTAGAAATATAAGTTTAGTTAAATGAAACCATGTTAATACATGTTCTAATCTTTCGCTGTCTTTTGGGTCTATTAGTTTTGGTCTACCATGTGCATATTTATTGTATAATATATTTTGTTCGTGTGTACCGGGTGGGTTGGTATCTCTAAGAAAATCTGTTTCCACCATGATTTGAAATCTTTTGAATATTTTGAATACGATGCAATTGCGTATGTCAGATAAGTGTATACGACCAAAAAATTTATCTGGGAACATTTCAAACGGCACTGTATCTTTAATGATTTTCGCTGCTATTGAATTACTCCATTCTATATTATCATATTCTAATGTTGCTTCTACAATTTCTTTACTTAATTTAATAAAGTCTCTCGGTTCGCATTTGTATTCGAGGTCGATATATTGCGAGAAAAAATGATAAACCATATCATTGACATTTACGTTGGAAGAATGCACATGTTCTTGTAATACACCAATTTCTTTTGATAATTCTCTGAATAAATCAATATGAGGTTTTGGCGGTGTGTTGGTCATATTAATATAAAAATGTGTAGGTTTATAGTATAAAGATAAGAAAAATGGATTTTATTAAATTTAATTAAATATTTTATTCTGTTTCTACTTCTTCAGCGATTTTGGCAGTTGGTGGAAATTGATATTGAAATTGCAACTCTACAACTACTTTATATTTACCTCCCGGACCATCACCATGTGTTTCCGTGTATTTGGACGCTTGTTTACTAGTAAAGCATGCTCGGATATTGGACAAATCCGTGAAAGGCATGCGACTCAATACCTGTGCTTCCAAATCCTTAATAACGCGGTCGAACACATGTGCTGGGACTTGAACGTATTTACCGTTAAATCTATGTTCATCATCAACATTGATTCCGAGTTGCTCCCAATTCTGTCGAATCACGTTAAGGACAACATGGCCTTGATGTACTAGGTAGTATTTTTCTCCCGGAAATGCTACAACTCCATCCCATAGATTTTCGTTGTTGTACGAGCCATATTGTTGAATGTATCTGTCATTTGCTACATCTTCTGGTTTGTATACTGCCAATTCTGCCCTGCTCTTTTCATATGGCAAAAGATTCAAAAGATTTTTGAAACCTTTGTTACCACCTGTTGTTTTAACACCGAAGTCGGATGGTGAAGGTGTGTGAAGCCAACCCTGTTCATTGTTTACCTTTGGTTCGGAATCGGTCGTATTGAACAAATTCAATGATACGGTAATTGGTTCGGAACAATCGCTATAGATAGCTTTACTCGAAATTCCCGTAATAATACCTTTTTCAATGTTGTCATGTTCTGTAAGCGTATTAAAAATATTTTCCGCCGAAGAAAGACGCACGGTATGACCTCTTGCCAATTGGTCGGCCGATGCATTTGCTTCAAATACAATCCTTGCAATGTGTTCTTCATTTTGTGTATTTTCAACAAATTGAAGTTTATTTTCTTCTTCCATTGCTTCATGTTGAGCCGAAGTGTTTTCAATAGCATCTGTATCCATACTATTTGATGTTAATGGCTGTGTATTCAATGTATTGTGTACTGCAGATTTACCTCTATTAATTCTTGACATTTTTATAACATATATAATACCCCATATATACGTAATAAAAATAAATCGAAGCATATATTATATGTAAAATATTCACCATATATAAACATCGTTTCAATAAATAAAAATGAGTAGTCATTGGGTTAAGCATGATTTAATACCAGCATCTGCTATTAAATCTGGTACTACACATATAGATGTTTATGACGATACGAATGATAATGATAATACAGAAGAAGATGAACAACGTAATGAGGCATGGGATAATCGCATGGAAGATTTAAAACCACCTAATTACCCACCATTAAATCAAGAAACAAAAGAATGGGAAAAACGTCACGAAAGAGCAAAACAGAGAATGAGAAATGATTCATCGTATCAATTTATCATGATGGTGGCTGCTTTTGCGAATCTTAAATTAGATTCAATGTGGTCTACACCATCTGAAGAGCCAAATAATTCAGCGGTTGAATCTGCTAGAGGTATTGGGTCATTACAATATAGTGGTATATCTAATTTCGATAATTTATCGAGAGAACAAGCTTTTCAACATAAGTGGACAACCATGCCAGAAGTTTCTGGACTTATTTATTTATCGCCGAAAGTATTTGGTCATCTTTACGAAGCCTATGAAATTTTTAAAAATAAAACAAGGACCAACACGCCGTTGAATACGTTGATTACTTCAAGTAATTTCAAGACTTTATTTGCACGTTTAGTAGCATTACGTATTAAAATAAGTGCATTTTTATCCGGGTTAAATTATCAACTGGATAGAAATTATAGACGATTGATGGTTCAACAAGCTATGGTTTTAAATGCATTGAATAAAAAATTTCAACCTCGAGATGATTTCATGAAACGGTTGGTATTGTCACCAGAACAGATAATGCAAAGAGAGAGAAGATTTAATAGATTTAATTATATTAATGGAGGATATTTTTAATATATTTATTATATTTTTTATTCTATCAAAGTAGTCATGACATCCCTAGGTATTTGAATATAACCATCTTTAATGATAGATGTGTTAAACAACTGAAATTCTGGATGTTTCTGTTGAATCGTTTCAAAATTTTGTACTAAATTTGAAAAGGTTTGATAGCCCATTTGAATTGGTATTTCGATATGGTCTCCAGACCTCACATGACTCATGTTGTTAATTTGAGACATATGATTCTTATGCGGTGTCAAATTTAACAGGTGTTTTGGGTCCATAAAATTTCGAATTGGTTGTGAAGAAAATTTAGCATTTTGCATGGTCATCCTAGAAGGATTAAACAAATGATGCATTTGTTCCAAATATTTCTTCTGTGTTTTGTCCATGTTAATTTGTCGTAATACATATGTATTAAATCCTTCATTGCCTTCCCATTTACAATCGTGGAAAATACGTTGGCGCTGTTCTATCGACATATCATTCCAATTGAACACATTATTGGAGATTCCCAAATTGGATGGTATAAATAATTCTTCACCGGAACATTTATACAATTCGAACCCAGACAACGCCGATAATTCAACCAGAACAGAAGCATCGTCGCTTTTTGGATTTTTAATCGCGTGGTTGGCAAAATAAATGGTTTGACCATCTGAATACATTGCATTCATCTCATCCCTATAAATTTCTGAATGTTTTATTTCTGTTAATGATTTGTTCAACAACTTAGCAGCAGTGAACGAACGCAACGATACGGCCATGTCTGATATACTTTTACCCTGACCCATGTCCATACTAGACCAATTTGAATAAACGTTACCAATGGTTTCCCCCGAAATCAAATATTTTGACCATAGAGGATATGTTAATGGTTCCATTGATGTGTTAATGATCAAATGATTTTTAACAGATGTTAACCCCATGTCATCTATAGTAATATTACTATATTCGCCTATAGAGTTATGAAAGGCACCGATAAACGCTTGTTTATCACCGAATGTTTCGTCTTGATTTATTTCTTCAATAGAAGAAATGACACTTGAATTTATTTTGTCATCCAATTTAATAATTGAACGACCTTTTGCCAATTCTGGATGAAACCACACAGCATCTTTATAATTCAATACGTAATGTTCGTTTAGTTGAACCACGACGCCCTGTAAAACATATTCAATATCTTTC
>MDTG01299892.1_pt1 | contig 12636 bp, 11 predicted proteins | sample 811421 | NCBI WGS metagenome assembly MDTG01 (sample SAMN05326645, study PRJNA326480) | marine metagenome | isolation source: seawater | place: Pacific Ocean: South East | collected 2011 | reverse complement strand
GCAAGCGGCCAAGCGCGCAACGCACGGAATCCATGTGGAGGTGTGGTGGGCGCGTCGATATTCGCGCCCAGACCACGTGTGAGAGCCGAACGAGAGTGGAGAGCGCCGACTCCTTACCGACTCCGCCTCGTGCGGCGACAGGCATCGCGGATCGAAGTCCATCCCGATGGATTCGACGAGTGGTGGGATGGTCTGGTCCGGATCGTCGACCAGATCCTCGTACACCACCTCGAACCAGCTGTTGGGGACGAACTCCCTGGCCGCGGCCACGAACCGTCTTTCCGCCGCGATCACTCTTCCGATCCAGTCCAGGCGACTCGCCCAGGGCATCCGATCGACTGGAATGTCCTGCCCGTAGATGGAGATGCCGGTGGATGCCGGATCACGAGTGATCCGGACCACGTGCGCACGGGGGTACCACGCGGCGATCACCGGGAGGAAGGACCAGTTCTGAAGGTGCTTGCTGACCGTCCGCTCTCCGTCGCCTGATAGCTCGCGGATCCGGGAGAGGCAGTCGGTCCTCAGTTTCTCAAGGAGGGCCGGATCCAGGTTTGACATGTTGGGGACGGCATCACCGCCGACCTCTTCACGGTGGTCCCGGATGGTCTCCGAGATCACCGACTCCTCGCCGATTCCAGTGACCCTTGGATGCGAGGCCAGGATCCTCTCCAGCAGACTGGTTCCGGACCGGGGCATCGAGACGATCATCACCGGAAGTCGCGTGTTGGCCGCTTCGGTCACCGGCTCGGCGAAGGTCGAACCTCGCAAGGCTTCGAGCACCTCCTCCACCCGGCGATCGAAGGCATCCGGATCGAAGGAGAGCTTCAGTTGGGAATGGCCCTCCCGATAGGCCTCGATGGCCGCGTCGTGGTCCCCCAGCTTCTCCAGCATGCGTCCACGCCTGAGATGCATCCGCTTCCTGATCGTGGGACTCAGGCCCCGCGCCTCGGCGACCTTGGCGAGGACGTCGAGAGCCTCCTCACGTCGTCCCTGGAGATCGAGGACCTTGGTGAGGGGGTCCGCCAGTACCGGATCGAGCGGCTTGCCATCCCCAAGCATTCCCAGCAGGTCGTAGGCCTCGTCGGTGCGACCGGCGCTGACCAGGGCCTCGACGAGAAGGGTCTGGACCTCCGGCTTGTCGGGGGAGATTCGGTAGGCGTTGCGGGCCGCATCCACCATCTGTTCGTAGCGACCGCGAAGTTGATGAATGATCGCCTGGTCGATGGAGACCATCGGGTGCCGGGGATCGATTTTTCGAGCCCGATCCAGGAACCGCTCCGCCTCGGTGTAGCGGCCGCTCTTCATCTCGAGCAGCCCCTTCGCCCGCACCACCGAGGCGTCCTTCCTTCGCTTGCGGACCAGAGGATCGATGATCGCCGCGGCGGCGGCGACGTTGCCGGCGCGGAGCAGTTCGAGGGCCCGGTTCAGAGCCTGGCCGTCCTGTTTCATCCGCGGCGGTGGTCCGCCGCGGCGAGGTCCTCGTGAAGGCGATGGCATCGTCTCATCCTAGCGGGCGTGACGCCCGGTCAATGGAGAAAGAACCGCGGCCGCTGACGTCCCCTCGAACGCCTGCGACCGCGGTGGGCTCGTCTGGATGTCCGACTCTCGGGTCAGCGACCGAGAGCGAGGAGCTGTGTGATGAGTTCATCGGTCGTCGTGATCACTCGACTTGCGGCCGAATAGCCGGTTGAAGCGAGGATCATGTCGATGAATTCCTGGGAGAGGTCCACATTGGAGAGCTCCAGGGCCCCGCCCACGATCCGGCCGGTGCCGAAGTCCTGCGGACTGGCGATCAGGGCCGTTCCCGAGTTCGGACCACTTCCGTAGAGGTTGTCCCCGACGTCGACGAGACCGGCCGCATTGGAGAACTTCGCGAGGGCGACCTGACCGATGGTGCGAGTGAGACCGTTGGTGAATGCACCGGTGATGATGCCATCCTCGCCGATGGAGAACGAACCGAGGGTGCCGATCGGCGAACCGTCCTGGTATACGGCCGCGAGATTGCTGTTCGAATCCGTGAAGCTTGAGATGGCGTCGGTACCGCTGTCGAAGTCGAGGTTCACGGTGAAGGGATTCACCGCTCCGTTGGCCCTCTCGATCGAGAAGCTCTGGTTGGATGAGTCGACGAAACGCCCGTTGGCATCGAAGGTGACTTCGCCGAGGGCCAGCAGGCGGTCGTTGCCGTCGTTGTCACCGGACTCCGCGACGAATTCCCAGATCGTTCCGCCGGAGGGCGTGGTCCCCTGGAGGACGTAGGAGAGCTCGATGGTCAGAGGCGTTCCGAGGGAGTCGTAGACCACGAAGCTGGTCTGGACGCTTTCTCCCGTCGCGTCGGTGGTCTTGGCCATCACGAACGGATTGCCCAGCCCCGTTCCATCCACCGTGAAGTTTCCGGTGTCGATGTCGAGCTGCTGGACCGTGCCCTCGTTGCCGGTCATGACCACCGCACCGTCCACGATCTGGATCGAGCCGCCGAGGTCGCTGGAGTCCCCGATCTCGCTGGAGTCGAGTCCCATGTATTCATCGAGGAACGCGATGTAGTCCTCGAAGGTCGAATCCGGATCGATCTCGAAGACCGCGGTGCCCAGATCCTTGCCGCCCTTCTCCACCCCGGACACCGTGATGGTGGTCGCGGATCCGTCGAATGCCTGCACGAAGCCGCCGGCGCCGTCGCTCACGTAGATGGGATCGTTCAGGTTCGTGGCCCCGGTCACCTCGGTGCCCGGAGTGCCGAGGGGGTCGGTGTAGAACACCCGGCTCTCATGGACGGAGCCGGTGGTCGCCACCTCGCCGGATGCGTTCAGGTTCCCGTTGAAGACCACATTGCGAGTCTGTTCCGCGACGGTGAGGGTCCCGACCGGGATGTTGAGATCGACGAGATTCCCGGGAACGATGTTGTACTGATCGTCGACCCCGTAGCCCATCACCCTCGAACCGGACTGGGTCACGAGATCGTTGTCGGGATTCCGCAGGAAGCTTCCGGAGCGAGTGTAGTACTGCGAACCAGCGGAGTTCACGATGAAGAATCCGTCACCCTCGATCGCGAGGTCGGTGGCGACCCCGGTGACTCCGATGGCACCGTTGTTGAAGTTGCGTTGCGTACCCGAGACGCTGACCCCCAGGCCGACCTGGCCGGGGTTGGACCCTCCGTTCACGCCGCTCGGTCCGGTGCCGAGGGAGAAGTTCCTGCTGAATGTCGGGGAGAACGTCATCCGGTTCGACTTGTAGGCCGTGGTGTTGACGTTGGCGATGTTGTTGCCGATCACGTCGAGTCGACGCGAGTTCGACATGAGTCCCGACAGGCCGGTGTAGAGCGCGGTGGTGGATGCCATCTTTCGGACTCCTTGCAGAACCGGACGAATCGCGGATCAGGCCGCGTCGTCCCGAGTGTCTAGCGAATGTGGATTCGTAGGGGTGGGAATCGGTGCTTCCTGACCGGCGAGAATCGCATCCGCGATCGCCGGAGGAACGACATGGATGACCGGAGACTTCCGATCGTCGGTGGCTTGGTCGTCGAGGCGAAGCCGGACCGCGGCTTCGACGGGGCGGAGAGGGGGCGCCTGGTCGGCGGTTTCCGAGGATGCCGCGAGTTCTCCGTCGACTCGACGCTCGGACACCCCGAGGATCAGCGGGAGATCGCCGGCGATCACCAGGATTCGTTCGTGTCCGGCCGCTTCCGCGGCATCGGCGACGCGGGAGATCCGTTTTCGAACGGAGGGGTCCAGCGCCTCGTCGAGGGCGGAATCGTCGATCTCGCGATCGCTTGTGAACTCACCTCGGGCGGCACGCAGGAGCAGATCGCCGAATTCCGCCCGATCGACTGGGATCGAGACCTCCCGCGACGTCTCCGATCCCGCGGGGCGAACCGCGGGCTCGAGACGCTGGAGAAGTTGGCGGGAATCGACTTGCATCATGTGGTCCATGGGAGGGGCACGGATGGGATCAGCCCTCTGATTCGTCGGAGGAGTCGTCCGAACCGTCGGCGTCGTCCGAACCGTCCGAACCGTCGGCGTCGTCCGAGCCTTCATCGCCTTCGGAACCATCCGATCCGTCGGAACCATCCTCGGAGTCTTCGGCCTCCCCCTCGCCTTCGGAGTCGCCGGTATCGCCCTCGCCTTCGGAGTCGCCGGCATCGCCCGGAACGTCCTCGGTACTTCCGGATCCGTCCTCCGGGATGCTCCAGGGGTCCACGATCACCTGAACGTTGTCGGCCGGGATCTCCCAACCGGTATCGAGCTGGAGGAAGATCTGGTTTCCGGCACGAACCACGGCGAAGACGTTTCCAACCACCCGGTCATTGGTGACGGTCAATCCCTCGACCGTCTTGCCGATCATGTTTCCGGCCGTGGCCAGCTGGTTCTGGAAGACGATGTTCTCGAGATTCGCACTCAGCTCCATGTCGCTTTCGATCGCGCGAATCGAGTTGAGCTGCTCGAGCAGGGCGGAGGAGTCGTTCGGTTCGAAGGGATCCTGCTGCTGAAGTTCCGTGAAGATGATCCGCATGAAGTCTTCGGACGACATCTCGTTGAAGCGGCTCGAGTCGGGTCCACCGACCATGCCTGCTGCTGTTCCCTGGATGGCGCTCATGACGACTCCTCGTGTCAGTTGCCGGAAGCGGCGGCCTCGACCATCGCCTCACCGAAGTCCGCGACCTCCGGTCGCTGCGAATCACCTTCGTGATCCGCCTGCCGATCCGACGCGTCGTCGCGTCGACCTCGACTCCTGCCCTCTCCGGCATCCTGCCGGTCGGCGGCTTCCTGCCCGCCTCGGGCCTGCTCGTCGCCGCGGTGCTCAGACCGATGGTTCGAGCCACTGTCCCCGGTTCGAGCCGCGGATTCGACCGCGAGCCGATCCACCGCCATGCCTCGGTCCTCGAGTGCCATGCGTAGGGAACCCAGGTTCTCACGGAGCAACGAGCGTGCCGACTCGCTGGCGGAGGTCAGCAGCACCGTGACCCGCGTTCCATCCATCCTCATCTCGAGTTTCAATTGCCCCAGAGACGGCGGATCCAGCCTCATGGTGAGGGTTCCCCCCCGCTGCAGAGCCAGCGTCTCCAGTCCCCGCCCCACCCCCGGCATGGTCCGTCGGGTGCTCCGCCCCTCCCCCTCGGGCGCAGGTCCCGCCGCTGCACCCGGCAGAGTCTGCGCTCCCGGCACCGTGATTCGACCGCTCGATCGAGGGGTCGAGCCAGCCATCGAAGCGGATGCCGACGTCAGCGAACCGCTTCTGGACTCCTGCACCTCCTGGTTGATCCTCTCGGCCCTGGCCAGGGCGGCAGGGCGTTTCCTCGCCGAGCGTTCGGCGGGCTGCCGATCCTCGGCGGGTTTCGCGACCCGATGCGGATCGGTTGGATTCGAGGGACGCGGAGCCGACTTCTGCTCGGGGATCTGCAGGCGGCCGGTCGGGTCGGTGGTCGACCGTGGATCCATGATGGGGCGAACCGGCTCGGCCGCCGAGGACGGGTTCGAGGCCGCCGAGGACGGATCCGAGGCCGCCGATTCCCGGGGAGAAACGAGACTGGAAATGGAGCCCGCCCTACCCTGCGTGGTCTCGTCGAAGACCATCGGGAGCACGCCGGCAGATCGATTCCGGTTGGATTCCATCGTATCGACAAGGTCTGGATCCGCTGGAGCCTGCACCAGGGTGGCCCTCTCTGTCGACTGCTCCGAAACGGATGGATCGACATTCGACCGGGCGGGAATCGTCTCCGTCTCCCCCGGGATGACGCTTGAAATCGAATCCTGTCCTCGGGAGGGGATCTTCGCATCCATGATGCCCTGCATGAGCACCGATGCCATGGAGGCCGGAATCGGATTCGCGTGGACGGAGGAGGGCATGGCTCCCGGAACGAACACTCCCTCCTCGGCCTGCTCGAGGCTCTCGGGGTTCGTCAGGGTCTGGGGATTTCGGGGATCATCGGATCGAATCCCATCCTCGACTGGTTCGACATCACCTCGAACCGGAATCGAATCATCCCGGGCGGGGAGATCGGGCTCGATCGATCCCGAATCCGCATCACGTGATTCGACGGAGGGTCCGGACCCCGAAGGTGCGCCGTTTTCGCGCCTGGCGTCGTTTTCGCCCGCAGAATCGGCCCGGACCAGAGCCGGCCCGAAGGGTGGCTGGTCAGACGTCGACCGGGGTGTTGATGCCCCTGGAAAGCGGATCGGCTCTGTTCCCGTGGCCGGAAGCTTGTTCGACATCGGACTCGGCATCACTGGACTCCGTTCCGGTCACCGCGATCGCGGACCGGTCTCGAAGAGCCAACTGCAAATCCGCTGCCACATCGTTCCTTCCCATGTCCACGAACTCCTCGAGGACCTCGCTTCTCCGCTCCGAACTCAACGCGGCCAGTACATCGACCACCAGGGTTCGCCGCCCATCACCGAGCCAGGCCTGGATGATGCCGAAGGTGGTGTCGATCTTCATCTCGTCGAGATCCGTGACCGTCTGCTGGAAGTCAAGGTCTCCGGAGCGGCTTGCCACCTCCTCGAACCGTCGTTCCCGCGCCACCAGAGTCGCCTCCCGGGCTTCGAGTTCCGCTTTTCGCGCGAGGTAGTTGGCCTTGATCCGGGCGGTGATCACCTCCGCATCCCGACCGAGCCCCATGGAGATCTCCTCCCCCAGGTCACGCATCCGTTCCGCGGCATCGATGGGTGCGAGATTGGTCAGTGGCAGCGAACCCCAACGAAGCGTTGGATCGTCGGGCACCACCGAAGCGAGCACCGCGGCCTCCTCCGCCTGCCTGTCGACCACCGCCTGGGCCTCGACCGACAGACGGAATATCTCACGGACCCGCTGGAGACGTTCGGAATCGATCCGCCCGGTCTGATGAAGCCAACCGATCGCCAGAAGGATCGCGATCATGTTCACCACGCACAGGAACGCCAAGGTGGTCCAGATGGTCCGCATCATGAGGTCTCCCGGACGCCTGCGATGGCGACGTCCCGTTCTCGAGCCCGCCGGGCCCCTTCATTGGTTGCGATCTCATCGAGATCCGCTTGCTCACGCCGCTCGATGGCGGCCTTCCACTCCTCGAATCTTCGTTCCTTCAAGAGCTCGATCGCCCGCCTCTCCCTCGACGCATCCGAGAGCACCGCCCGGGCGGCGTCGAGCCTTCGGTGCACTCCCGCCAGTTCGAGAACCGAACGCTGGGCATCCCTCATCATCGACATCGAGGCGTTGGCGGCCGCCCGGAGCCGATGAGGCCGGACGACGCCAACCAGGTTCTCTCGGGCGTCGCCCCTGGCCTTCACGATCGATTCCTGACGGCGTCGGAGGGAGTCCTCGAGTCGGTGCCGTTCCGACTCCAGTTCGGCCACGTCCCGCCTGCGGAGATCCTCGGCCCGCTTGCGGGCATCGAGTACGGGCTGGAGTTTGAATCGAAATCGAGGCATGGTCTTCCTGGACGGACGGGGCTGACCGGTCATCCCGTGATGGACTGACGAAGCCTTTCACTCTCGCCGGCCAGCTCGCAGAGGGTGCGACAGGTGACGGGGAATTCAGTTCGTTCGTCCCTTGCCTGCTTGAGAAAGCCGTCGATCGCCGGCTTCAGGGCGATGGCCACGTCGGTCATCGGGCTGGATCCCTTGGTGTACGCGCCGATGCTGATCAGCTCCTCGCTCTCCCGGTAGGCGGAGAGAAGTTCCATGATCCGGCGTCTTGCCGTCACGTGATTGTCGTCGGACACCTGATCCGCCAGCCGGGAGATCGACTCCAGAGGATCGATCGCCGGGAAGTGGCCGCGATTCGCCATGCGTCTGCTGAGTACGACATGTCCGTCAAGAATCCCCTTCGCCGCATCCGCCACGGGTTCGGTGAGATCGTCCCCTTCGACCAGGACGGTGTAGACACCCGTGATCGAACCCCCTCCCTCCATGCCACCCGCACGCTCCAGAAGCTGGGGCAGAAGCGAGAAGACGCTGGGCGTGTATCCCTTGGTGGCCGGTTGCTCGCCGGCGGCGAGGCCGATCTGCCTCTGGGCCTGGGCGAAGCGCGTGATCGAGTCGACCATCAACATCACGTCGCGACCGGCGTCGCGGAAATACTCCGCGGCGGTGATCGCCGCCGCCATGGCACGGACCCGGAGCAGCGGACTTTCGTCGCCGGTCGCGACCACCACCACGGATCGAGCCAGCCCTTCCTCCCCAAGGGCATCGACGATGAACTCCTTCACCTCTCGTCCTCTCTCCCCCACCAGGGCGATGACGTTGATGTCGGCCGCGGTTCCACGGGCGATGGATGCCATCATGGTGCTCTTGCCGACGCCCGGCCCGGCGAAGATCCCGATCCGCTGTCCCTTCCCGATGGTGGTCAGCCCGTCGATGGCACGGACTCCGGTGGCGATCGGCTCGTCGATGATCCCGCGGGCCAGTGGATTGAGCACCGGAGGGAAAAGCGGTCGAGCCACGAGTCCGGAGGGAGATGGCCCCCCGTCGATGGGGCGCCCGAGACCGTCCAGGACCCGGCCGAGCCAGGATTCACCGACCATGATCGCGTCGCTCATGCGTTCGAGGTGAACCCGATCCCCGGGCCCCGTCCCGTTCGAGCCCGAGAGCATCATGACGATCGCATTCGATTCGCTGAAACCGATCACTTCTCCGAGCACGGACTCGCGATGCCGACCGGCTCCTTCGATGCGAACCACGGATCCGATTGGCACCCGCAGGCGACGGACCATCACGGTCATGCCCCGGACCGCATCGACGGTTCCGGAGACGCAACGGGGTTCGAAGGCCCGCAGGGCTTCGATGCTTCGATCGAAGACGGTCATGGCCTTCGTTCCCTGCCGGCCTCGCTCGGCAATGTGGAGTCCGGAGGGGATCCAGGCTCGGGGACGTCGAGCAGTTCGGGGAAGAGCCCCTTTACGATCCGGCCCATCTGGGCGTCGAGACGGGCATCGACCTCTCCGTCCCCTGCGGACACCACGCATCCACCCCGCACGATCGAGGGATCCTTCTCCAGCACGACATCGACGCCGGACGATGCCTCGATGGTCCCGCATGGTTTCGCGAAATGCGACTCTGCGATCGCATGATCGTCTGGATTGACCCTGACCAGAAGCCGGGTCGCGCCGGAAAGCATCTCCACCGCACCGTCGATCTGACCGGTGATGACCGTCGGATCGTGCTTGGGGACCTGCCCTACAACGCGTTCCGCGATCGCGATCGCCAGTCGGACGAGATCACGCCGGGCTTCTTCTCGAAGCTGCTCCCGACCGGCGAGAAAGGCCTGCAAGGCCTCCTCCCATCCATCGGCGATCGCGGCGAGCCGCGGACCATGGGACTGCTCCGCGGCCTCGAACCCCTGGAGCGTGCCCGACTCGACCCCCGCAGCTCGGCCCTCGGCATCTCCCCTGGCCATGCCCTCGGCATGACCCCGCTGCTCGGCCCCCGCGACCAGGAGCTTCGCCTCGGCCCGGGCCTCCCCGACGATCCGCGCGGCATCGGCACGGGCGGCCTGGAGGATCTCCTCGGCCTCCCGGCGGACATCCCCGAGGTTCATCACCACGGCGCCGCCGACCATCTTCCGAGCCTGGACGTTCTTGATCAGGGCCACCAGTGTCTCCGCCGAATCAGACCACCACCTCACCGCCGGCCCCACGGCCGGTGATGACGACTTCGCCCGAATCCTCGAGACGACGCACGATGTCGACGATCCGCTGCTGGGCGGCCTCCACGTCGCTCACCCGGACCGGCCCCATGAATTCCATGTCTTCCGTGATCACTTCCGCGCCCCGTGTGGAGACGTTCGAGAGGAACTTGTCCTTCAACGGGTCGGAAGCCATCTTGAGGGCGAGTGCCACTTCGCCGTTGTCGATGTCCTTCATCAACCTCTGGATCGACTTGTCGTCAAGCATCCGGATGTCCTCGAAGACGAACATCAGGCGGCGAATCTCCTCGACCAGTTCGGGGTCCTCGCTTTCCACACCCTCCATGATCGACTTCTCCGTGTTGCGATCGCAGAGGTTGAGGATCTCCGCGACGGTGTCCACGCCTCCGACCTTTTCCGTGGAGTGCATGATCATCGAGCTCAACCGAGCCTCCAGCCCCATCTCGACCTCGCGGATCACCTCGGGATTGGTCTGTTCCATGTTGGCGACCCGGCGAACGACCTCGATCTGTCGCTCCTCGGGAAGACCTCCGAGGACCTCGGATGCCTTGTGATGGGGAAGGTGGCTGACGATGAGGGCGATGGTCTGCGGATGCTCGTCCTGGATGAAGGTCAGGAGATTGGCGGTCTCGGCCTTCTGGAGAAAGGCGAACGGCGTGCGCTGGACCTGGGTCTGGATCTGGGCGATGACCTTGTCGGCGACCCCATCGTCGAGGGAATCCTTGATCAGCCGCTTGGCGTAGTCGAGGCCACCCTCCCGGGCCCAGCCCTCGGCCATCGCGAGGCTGTGGAACTCGGAGATGATCCCCTCCCCGAGATTCCGAGGCACGTCCCCAAGCGAGGCGAGGGCACGGGTGACTTCTTCGACCGCCTCGGTGGGAAGCTCCCGAAGCAGGGCCCCCGCCGCATCCGGCTCGAGAAGAAGCAGAAGCACCGCGCTGCGGGCGACTCCGTCGAGTTCCTCGACCGTGTCGGGCAGCTTCTGACCGGGACGAATGCTCATGAACTGACCTGGTTCCGCTGAAAGGAGCGTGAGAACTTCCTGAACGCGGGACGGGATCGGAGGAGCCCGCCCGGGAATCGACTACGAGTCGGTCCGCATCCACCGACGCAGGAGGCTTGCGACCTCCGAGGGTTCCTTCCTGACCAACTGGTTCAACTGATCGAGCATCTGCCGACGACGCAGCTCCTCATCGTCGAGCTCGAGGCCCACGAGGGCGGGAGCGGCCTCTTCGGCCTTCCCGACCAGATCGACTCGATCCTTCTCGAGGAGCGACGGGACCCCGGCGAGATCGTCGCGAGTGGGCAGCTGTTCACCCACCCCGTTGCGGCGGACCATCATGAACATCATGGCGAGGGAAAGCAGGGCGAGGCCGACCAGGCCGGCATTCTTCACCGCGGGCCCGATCCCTCCGTCGGCGATCGAACCGATCGTGCCCGCCAATCCGCCCGAGCCGGCGGCGGCCACCTCATCGGCGGACTTCCAATCCGCGAACGGGAACACCTCGACATTGACTTCGCCGACGGTCCCGTCCCGGAATCCGGAACTGTCGACGAGGGGGCCGAGAAGCCCCAGGAACTTCGACTGGATCTTCATCACTCGTGCGGCGATGAGATCGCCCCCGATCTCCATGCCCTCACCGAGCTCACCGACCAGCTCGGCGATGACCGCCTGCTCGGGAATGATGACCGATGCGGCGACCTTCACCGGGAAGTTGGCGAGCTGGTCCGTGGTGCGCTGGCTGAAAGGAAAACGGACGTCGGTCACCCGGCGTTCGGACTCCCGGGTCGCGGGCCCACCCGCACCGGGACCGCCCACCGCCACCGGAGCGTTGACCCCACTGTTGCTGGCGAAACCGGGCTGCCCTCCGGCTCGGGACGCAAGCGGGGTCGAGGTCTCGTCGGACTCGATGTAGGTGTCGCCCGATACCGGCTTGCCGGGATCGGTCTCGACCTCCATGATGTCGGCGAGCAGGATCTGGACGTTGACCGCGACCTCCGCCTGCGGATAGGCGACGCGGACCAGGTTGAGGAGATCCTGGGAGGTCTCCAGTTCCCAGGCCTTGGTCGAATCCAGGTAGTCGCGACGACCTCCTCCCGATCCTTCATCGAAACGGAACAGCGAGTTGTTCACCCCATCGACGACGGTGATGTTCTCAAGCTGGATCCCCAGACCGTCCGCCGCGACCATGCCGATCTGCTCGGCCAGCCTCTGGTCGAGATGGGAGGAGGGAGAGGGGGTGATCGTGACGCTCGCGGTCGATCTCTTGGCCCCCTTGATGATCATCGACTTGGGTTCGCCGGGGTTGTAGACCAGATTGACGGCATCGACCCCGCGGATCATCCGAATCGACTTCTCCGCATCGCGGCGACGGACCTCCTGCTGGCGGATCTCGCGCTCCCGGGCGGACATCATCGAGCCAGCCTCCGGAATCACGTCCTCCTCGTCGACTCCCGCCGCATGGCCCTGGTTCTCCAGCAGCCCCAGGATGGCCATTCGGCTCGTGGATGGAACCCGGATGGTGTCGTTCCCCGCATCCTCGACCGAATACCCGTACTCGCGAATCGCTTGAATGGCGACCAGCTTCTCGTCTGGCTTCACCTTGATCGAGGCCATCGATGGACGGGCGGCGTATTGGGACACCAGGAACATCCCCATCACGAGGATGATGCCGATCGAGCCGACCAGCAGTCGCGCCGAGACGTCCAGCCCCCCGAACCGGGCAGCGAGCGCCTTCATGGATTCTCGCGTTCTTTCGATCACGTGGATGGCCTCCATGCCGTCCGTCGTGCGATGAGCGTCCCGAGGCTGCCGTTCCCCCACCGGTCATCCTGACCAGCGAGAGACACCCCGTCCTTCTTGCACCACCGGGTCCGTCCCGGTGGCAGAAGATCAGACGCGTATGTTCTTCACCTCGTCGTATGCATCGACGAGTTTGTTCCTCACTGCGAGCAGCATTCGAAACGCCGTATCGGCCGTCTCGGTGGCGGTGATCACCTCTTCGAGAGAGGCTTCACCGGTCG
>MDTG01186582.1_pt1 | contig 12637 bp, 9 predicted proteins | sample 811421 | NCBI WGS metagenome assembly MDTG01 (sample SAMN05326645, study PRJNA326480) | marine metagenome | isolation source: seawater | place: Pacific Ocean: South East | collected 2011 | reverse complement strand
CGGCGGGCGACGCGGCGCGTGATCGAGTGCGTCATGTTCGGCAGGAGCCGGCGGGGCTGAGTCATGCTTGGAGCTGGGCAAGCCGCTGACCAGGAGCCACAAGCTCAACGCGCGCGGGGCTGCGGTTCAGGCGCGTCTCAAAGGCTAGACACGAATGGGCAGATGTTGCCCACGCGAACGCCTCGACGACACGATCCACCGCGACCCCTTCGAGGCAGTCGAGCAGCGGCTCGCGATGCCCCGCGTTGTTTGGTCTGGCGTGAGCGGCGCCGTGGGTTCACGATGCCTGCGTGGACGAGCGGCTGCGGCGACTGGAGCGTGAGGCGGCGAGCGACCCGACGGCGTCGGCGCGCCTGGCGCGAGCCCGGCTGCGGCTCGGGGCCAGCGTCTGGAGCCGGGAGCCCTGGGCCGAGAGCCGCGACCTGCTCGCCGTGCACGTGGACGCCAAGGGCAGCCTCTACGTGGGCGGGCGCTCGCTCATGGCGCGCCGCGACGCCGAGGGCTGGCGGAGCTACGACGAGCGCGCTCAGGACGCGGTCTCGATCGCCGGCTGGGACGAGGTGGTGTGCTTCCTCACCGGGCGCGGCACCGTCTATCGGAGCGAGGCCGGCGGCCCGCTGCGCGCTCGCCGGAGCGGCGTCGGCTGGTCGGCGATCTCGATCGCGTGCCCGCAGCCCGAGACCGTGGTCGTGGCCGGGCGCGGACGCGTCGCGGTCTCGCTCGACGGCGGGCTGAGCTACGAGCTGCGGCGAGCGCCCCTGGTGCTCTGGTCGCTGCACGTGCTCGCCGACGGGCGACTGCTCGGCTGCGGGCGCGAGGCGCTCTGGGTGAGCGAGGACCTCGGCGCTTCCTGGAGCGAGCTGGCCCGCGTCCCGCGCAGCGCCGTGCAGAGCTTCGCCCAGCTGGGCGAGGACTGGTTCGTGCTCACCAGCGACTGGGACCGCGATCGCGGGCCGGGGCCGGCGGAGGTGCTCGTGAGCTCGGACGAGGGCCGCACCTGGACGACGCGGCTCGAGCGCGAGGGGCAGCTCTCCGCGCTCGTCAGCGACGGGCGCGATGGGCTGTGGGTCGCGGGCGACCGGGGCACCCTCCTGGGCTCGCTGGACGGGGGCGCCTCCTGGACGGAGGTCGAGACCCGGACCCTGGTCGACCTGGGCGCCCTCTGCGCCGACCGCGAAGGCCGGGTGTGGGCCGGCGGGGCCGGCGGGCTCTTGCTCTCCAACGACCAGGCCAAGCCGACCCGGGGGGAGGAGCGCGGCGAGGAGCGCGCCCACCTGCGCTGGCACGGCGCCCCGCGCGAGCTGAGCCCGGCCTTCGAGGAGGGGCTGGAGCTAAGGGCCCTGCCCGCGGCGACCCCCGCGCATCTGGCCGCGATCGTGGGGCTGGCCCTCGGCGAGGAGCGCCTGGTGAGCGTCGACGCGCAGGGGCGCGCGCTGGCCTGGCGCGCCGGGGAGGAGGGCTGGGCGCTCGAGGCCGAGCTGCGCGCGGGCGGAGCGCCGGCGCCCTGGCGGCTGGCGCTCGGACCCGAAGAAGAGGTGTGGGCGGCGGGGCCCGCGGGGCTCGGGCCGCTCGGGCAGCCCTGCCAGCTGAGCTTGCCCAGCGAGGAGGGCTGCGTGGAGCGCCTCTTCGTCGGCCCGCGCTGGATCCACGCCACCTGGTCGCGGCGGCAGCTGCGGCCGCAGCTGCGCGTGTGGGAGCGCGACCCGGCAGGCTGGCGCGAGCACCCGCCCCTCGACGACCTGCGCCCGACCCTCTGCGACCTCGACGACGAGGGGCGGGCCTTGTGGGTCGGGCCGGAGGGCGTGTTCAGCTCGCGCGCGCCGCGCCACGAGCGCGCGCTGCTGCTGGCGCGGCGCGGCCTGCGCCAGGCCGCGTGGCTGGCAGCGGGGCGGCTGCTGGTCGCGGGCGCCTCGGGCCTGGCCGTGGTCGAGGTCGAGAGCGGGCGGACGCTCCGCCGGCTGCGCACGCGCGCCACGACGCACTTCCTGCTCGATCGCGCGCGCTCCTGCGCCTTCTTGAGCGAGGCGCAGACCCTGACCCGGATCCCCCTCGACGGGAGCCCACTCGAGTCGCTCTCCCCGCCCCTGCGGGACGCCCCGCGCCAGAGCGCGCCCGGGCCCGCGGGGGACTCGCTGGCCTGCGGCGGCGGGCGCGGCGAGCTGGTGGTCCGGGACGCGAGCGGAGCCTGGCAGCACCCGGCGCCGGCCTGGCGCTGGCCGCGGGCGGGGAAGGCCCGCGCGCGGGAGCTCCTGAGCGGGCCCCTGGCCGCCTGGTGCGCGCGCGGCGAGCACCTCTACCTCTGCCAGGCGGGCCGCCTGCTCCGCCTCGAGCTGGACTCGGGCCGGCTCGAGGAGCTCGGCGCCGACCTGCCTCTCGCGACCCCCGTGGCCGAGGACGAGCCGCCGCAGCTGCTCGTGATCGGCGAGTCGCTGCTCCTGGCCCAGCAGGAGCGCTGGTCGGGCTGGAGCTTCCGCGACGGCGGCCAGCGCTGGGAGCGCGAGCTCCCCTTCGCGCGCGCGGTCGCCTTCGCGGGGGCCGCCTACGGCTATCAGCGCTCCGCTCCGCACCCCGGAGTCCGCGCGCGCTCGCACGGTCTGTTCCGCCTCGACCCGCTCAACGGCGATTGCTCCGCGCTCGAGCTGCCCTTCGCCGAGCCGCCTCAGGCCCTGGGCGTGGGCCTGGCGGCCGCGCGCAGCGGGCTCGTGTTCGACGCCCGGCGGGATCACCAGCTGCCCTTGTTCCTCTTCGACCCCGGCGCGGGCGAGCTCGTCGAGCTCCCCGGGCTGAGCGCTCCGGTCAGCGGGAACGGCGCCCCCTCGCCCTGCGGGCGCTACCTGGGCTGGGTCGAGCGGAGCGGCTGGCGGGTGCGCGCCCTCTCGACCTCCGGTGCGCCGCTCCTGGCGCGGCGCGCGCTCCCCCACCAGCAGCGCGGGCTGGAGCGGATCGTGCCCGACCCGGCGCGCGGGCGGGTGGTGACGCTGGGGGGAGAGCGGCTGGCCGTGTGGAACCTCGACGGGACCCTGAGGGCCCTCGCCGCCGCGCCGGCGCGCCGGCTGGACTCGGCGCCGCCCGGCGACGCCAGCCCGGACGAGCTCTTCCTCTCACCGGACGGGCGCAGCGCCTACCTCGCGCTGCGGGGGGGCGGGCTCTACCGCTTCGGCTTGCCCGGCCAGAGCGCGCCGGTGCGCCGCCAGTAGCGCGCGTAGTCGTCCCCGTAGCGGGCGAAGAGGCGCCGCTCCTCGCGCGGGATCTCGACCAGCAGGTAGATCACCAGCCCGCCCAGCCCGGCGGGGCCGGCCACGTCGTTGGGCAGGAGCAAGGCCTGGGCGACGCCCCACAGCAGCCAGCCCGAGGCGACGGGGTGGCGCACGTGGGCGTAGGGCCCGCTCGTGACGAGGGCCTGACCCTCCTCGCCGCGGGCCTTGGCCAGGGTCCGGTAGGAGTGCAGGACCAGCAGGCTCGCCGCCAGGCCGGCGCCGAGGCCGAACCACAGCTTCCAGGCGGCGACCGGCCAGTCGAAGGGCGCCAGCGCGTCGCTCGCCAGGTAGATCCCCGGCGCGACCACCAACCCGCTCAGCGCGGCCAGGCGCGCCAGGACGCCCAGCGCGCCGAGGGGCTCGCTGGCCTCGTCCCGCGGCGCGCCGCGCTCGGCCAAGAAGCGCTGCAGGCAGAGCCCCAGCAGGAGCGCGACCCACACCAGCTTGCCGACCTGGCGCGGCTCCACTAGATCGCGCGCTGGCAGTGCCCCTCGGGCAGGCAGGCCTGAATGAAGGGCGGGAGCGCGAAGGAGCCGCGGTGCATCTCGGTCGAGTAGTAGCGCGTGCCGAGCGTCTTGTGCAGCCCCTCGGGCAGGCCGCCCAGGGCGGCGAGGGGGTCGCGCTCCTGGCTGCAGCAGCAGAAGGTCCACAGGAAGCCGAGGTAGGCCGGCACGACCGCCCAGAACATGGTCGTGTAGCGGAACACCTGCTGGAGCGTGGCGTGGATCTGGACCGTCTCGCCCGGGAAGTAGAAGGGCGACTGGGTCTGCGCGACCAGCACGCCGCCCGGCGCGAGGGAGCGCGCGATCTGGCGGTAGAAGCCCTCGGTCACGAGCGCCTCGGCGGGCCCGACCGGGTCGGTGCTGTCGACGAGGACCACGTCCAGGGAGGACTCGGGCTGCGCCTCGAGGTAGGCCGCCCCGTCGCCGAAGTGGAGCGAGGTCCGCTCGTCTTCGAGCCCGCAGGCCACGTCGGGGAAGTGCTCCTGGCAGAGGCGGACGACCCGCTCGTCGATCTCGGCCAGGGTCACGTGCTCGAGGGTCGGGTGCTTGAGCAGCTCGCGCACCGCGCCGCCGTCCCCGCCGCCGACCACGACCGCCCGCTTGGGGCCCCCGACGGTCTGGGCCGCCACGTGGGCGAGCATCTCGTGATAAATGAACTCGTCGAGCTCGGTCATCATCAGGCAGCCGTCGAGGACGAGCACCTTGCCGTGGTGGGCCGCCTCGTAGAGGTCGATCTGCTGGTAGGGGCTGCGCTCGGAGTGGAGCGTCCGCGCCAGGCGGAGCGAGTAGCCGGCGACCCCCTTCATTCGCTCGGTCAGCCAGGCCTCGCTGAGGCCTGCGGGGAGCTCGCGCGGCTCGAGGCGCTCGCGCACGAATCGATCCAGGTCGGGCTGCTTCATGGCGGCGGACGCTACCTCAGCCGGGGCCGGCTTGCCAACCTGCCCTTTCCATCAGCAGGGCCCACTTGCCCCGACGCCCAGTTGGGGTGGATAACGAAGGCTGCATGGCCGACGAGAACGCACAGGGGCTGGCTCGCGCCGCCGCGGTCGGAGACGCAGAGGCGGAGGCGGCGCTGCTGCGCGGGCGCCTGCGCCGGGGCGAGATCACCGCCGAGCGCCTGGCCCTCGCGGCCGACCTGGGCTACGAGGCCGCCCGCCTCTGCCTGGGGCGCGCCGAGGCGACGCCGGAGCTCTACGCCTGGCTGGACCGGGTCGCCGCCTGGGGGGCCCCGGTCCTGACCGCCGTCACCCGCGAGCTGCTCCTGCTCCAGCCGGCCCACGAGCCCCAAGGGCCGCTCGGCCTGCGCCTGGTCAGCCTGGAGGACACCCGCTGCCTGCCCCCGTGTCGACCGGGCGACACGATCCGGGCCGGGCGGGCCGAGGACCTCGAGCTGACCGTGCCCGACCGCCTGGTCTCGGCCCTCCACCTGCGCCTCTCCTGCGAGGCCGAGGGCGAGCTGCAGGTCGCGGACCTCGGCTCGACCAACGGGACCTTCATCGACGGCCACGTGCGCCAGCGCGGCTGGCTCGAGCCCGGGACCACGGTCCAGATCGGCCGCTCGCTCTTGTTCCGCGAGCAGGCCCCGATCGAGCTCGAGCCCTTCCTGAAGGCCGCCGAGCTCTACCTGAGCGGCGAGACCCCGCCCGGCCCGCTCAGCGTGGCGGGCTTGCCCGAGCCGCGCCCCGGCAGCGACCGCGCCGAGCTGGCCCGCTTCTTCGCCCTGCGCGCCCTGCGCGACGCGACGCTCGAGTTCCCCGCCGCGGGTCCCTACCTGCCCCTGAGCGCGTCGGCCATTCCGCGCTGGCGGGCCGAGGTCGGTCAGCGCCTGGGCCCGCGCGCCCTGGCCGGCGAGCTCCACGAGGGGCCGCCCCCCAGCGAGGACGCCGACGAGCCGGCCCCCGCCGGCCCGACCTGGGCCGAAGGCGAGGACGAGGTCCCCTCCTCCTTCCTGGCCGGCCTGGGGCGGCGCCCCCTCCTGCCCGAGCTGAACGTGCGCCGCCTGGCCGAGTTCCCCGACCGCCCCAGCCGCCGCGCGCGGACCTGGATCGCCAGCGGCGGCGCGGGCGAGCTGTGCGTGGTGCGCGAGGTCCAGCCCGAGCGCGCCGAGCCGCTGGTGCACCCCTTCTCGGTCGGCCTCTGCGACCGCCAGTCGCGCGTCCCCGCCCTGCGCTGCGACCGCCTGCTCGAGGTCGCCGACCTGCCCCACCAGGCGCCGAGCTTCGTGCTGGCCTACGTCCCCGGCGTGCCCCTGCCCGAGTGGCGGCGCGCCCACCCCGGCCGGGCCGCCGCGCTCGAGCTGGCAGGCCGCCTGTGCGAGGTGTTCGGCGAGCTGGTCCGCGCCGAGCTGCTCTGGCCCGACGTGCGCCCGCCCACGGTCCTCGTCGACGCCGAGGACGGCGAGCTGGGCCTGATCGGGACCACCCGCGGCCAGTGGCGCGCGGCCTTGGCGCGCCAGGGGCGCGCCATGATCGACTACCCGCGCGACCTGCCCAACCGCGGCTTCCTCGCCCCCGAGCAGCTCCTGGGTCACTCCGACGAGCGCTCCTTCGTGTTCCTCGCGGGCGCCCTGCTCCACTGGCTGCTCTCGGGGCAGCTCCCCTTCAGCTACGGGACGCGCCACTCCCGGCGCGAGCGGCTCAAGGCCGGCGAGCGGATCACGCCGCGCGCGCTGCCGGACGAGGTCGAGCCGGCCCTGGCCGAGCTGGTTCGATGCTGCCTCGAGACCGACCCCGAGGAGCGGCCCGCCGACCTGGCTGCGCTGCGGAGCGAGCTCAGCAAGCAGAGCGGCTAGACTCGCTCGCCGAGGAGGATTCATGCTGGTCGTGATCTCGGGGACCAACCGTCCGCAGAGCAACTCCAGCCGCGTCGCGCGGCTCTGCCAACGCCGGCTCGAGGCCCTGGGCCAGGAGGTCGAGGTCCTCGACCTCGTCGACCTCCCCGTCGAGCTCTACCGGCCGGAGAGCTACGCCGAAAAGCCGGCCAGCTTCGCCGCCTGGCAGGGCGCGATCGACCGCTGCGCGGGCGTGCTGACCGTGGTGCCCGAATACAACGGCTCCTTCCCCGGCGCGCTGAAATACTTCGTCGACATGCTCGCCTTCCCGACCAGCCTGGTCGGCATGCCTTGCTCCTTCGTCGGCCTCTCGGCCGGAACCTGGGGCGCCCTGCGCGCGGTCGAGCAGCTGCAGGGCGTCTATCAATACCGCCAGGCCCTCGTGTATCCAATGCGGACCTTCGTGCCCAAGGTCTACGAGGAGCTGAGCGCGGACGACGAGCTCCAGACCGAGTTCGTGAGCAAGCTCCTCGACGAGCAGCTGCGCGGCTTCTGCGAGTTCGTGCAGCGCAACCCGCGCACCAAGCCCGGGGAGGACGCCGGCTCGTGATCGTGCGCAAGAGCATGGACCCGCGCTGGCTGAGCAACACCTACCTCGTCGCGGACGAGGAGGGCGGCCACGCGGTCCTGATCGACACCGGCGCCCCGAGCGGGCCGGTCCTGGAGTGGATCGAGGAGCTCGGCGTGACGGTCACTCACGCCCTGTGCACCCACCACCACGTCGACCACGTGATCAACACCCAGGACTACGCGCCCACCGGCTGCGTGGTGTGCGGCCACGGCGCCGAGCGCGACCTCTTCGGCGCGGGCCTCCTCGACCGCGAGCTGAGCGACGGCGACGAGCTCGAGAGCGGCAAGCTGCGGATCCGCGCGCTGCACATTCCCGGGCACACCGTCGGGCAGCTGGCCTTCCTCGTGAACGAGCAGGAGGTGTTCACCGGCGACACGCTCTTCGCCGGGAGCGTGGGCGGCAACACGGGGCCGGGCCACACCACGATCGAGGACCTCAAGAGCTCGATCCTCGACGTGCTGCTCGAGCTGCCCGAGGAGACCGTGATTCGCCCCGGCCACACCGAGCCGAGCACGGTGGCCCGCGAGAAGCGCGAGAACCCCTTCGTGCGCGCCTGGACCGGCCAGGACGCGGTCAGCGAGCGCTCGTGCCTCGTGCGCGGCGAGCCGGCCACGCTCCTGCTGCGGGCGCCGGACTACGACGGCGGGACGAAGTGCTGGGTCCGCCTGGGCGACGGGACCGAGGTCGTGACCGGGGGCTCGCGGGTCAAGGAGTAGGAGGCCTGCGAGAGCGGCGCTCCCACCGACGAGTTCATACCACAGAGAACACAGAGCGCACAGAGATTCACGGAGGAGTGGTCCTGCGTCGAGTCCGGCGCGGGCGGAGCGAGCCCGGATTCAGAGAAGGGCTGCGGGAAAGTCCGGAGTTGCCACTCTCCAGGGTGCAAGCCGCCTTGCTCGACTGGACTCGCTGCTAGGCCAAGGTCGTCTCGCACCCGAGGCCGAGCGTCCCCTGAGGGGAAGGTTCGTCTCGCGCCTGAGACCGAGCGTCCCCTGAGGGGAAGTTTCGTCTCGCGCCTGAGACCGAGCGTCCCCTGGGGGGAAGGTTCGTCGCAGCTCGTGCAACCCAATGTCCCCCGGGGGGAAGGCGAGCGCCGCGCAGAGCCCTCTTCAGTGTGGTTCGGGCATGGAGGCTCCGCTCGCCCAACGAAGTCGCCGCCGGTGGCGACGCGCCGGCGCGACCGTCGCGTTCGTGGTTGCTCTCGGCTGCCTGGCCTTCGTCCTCAACGCGACCTGGCCGACCTGGAAGCAGCCGTGGGTGCGCGTCCACGCCTCGCCGCCAGCCGTCGAGTCGCGCGAGCTGCGCGTGCTGGCCTTCAACCTGCAGAAGCTGGACCTGTTCCGGGGAGGCTCCGTGCGCTCGCCAGAGGAGGTTCGCGCTCAACTCGACGAGATCGCGGCCCTGATCCGCGCGCACGACCCGCACCTCGTGGCCCTCTCCGAGGTCGTGGTCGAGTGCGCGCTCTGCCCGGTGGATCAAGTCGAGCACCTGGCCCGCGCGACGGGTATGCACCAGAGCGCCTTCGGCGAGCAGTTCGACTTCGGCGTCCCTGGCTGCGCGATCCGGGGTGGCAACGCGCTGCTCTCGCGCTTGCCGCTGCGCGGCGTGCGAAACGAGCAGCTCTCCGGTGGAGCCTCGTTCCTGTGGCCCGCGAACAACCGCCGCGCGCTGTGGTGCGAGGCGCTCGTGGCAGGGCGCTGGCTGCCGGTGGGGTCGCTGCACCTCGACTCCTTCGATCCCCAGAACAACCTGCGACAAGCGGAGCAGCTCGTCGCGGGGCTCCCCGAGGGGTCGGTGCTCCTGGCGGGTGACTTCAACGCGCGGCCGGAGAGCGCGACGTTGGAGCGACTCTTGGGCTCCAAACGCTTCGCGGCACCCGCCGCTGAGCTGCCTCCGAGCTTCCCCGCGCGCGACCCCGATCGACGTCTCGACTACGTCCTCGCTCCGCGCGGTTGGAGACTCGTCCGCGAGCAGGTGATCTCCAGCACGCTCTCCGACCACCGCCCGGTGATCGCGACCTTCGCGCTGCCAGCCACGCGTTGACTCAGGCGAGGCCCAGCAACCAAGGGCACACGTCGCGGCGGACGACGGCGGCGTCGACCTCTTGGGGCCGCCAGAAGCCGTAGGGGTCGCCGGCCAGGGTGTGGCTGCAGCGCACCACCGCCCGCTCGCGCTCGTTGGCGGGGGACTCGGCGAAGACCTCACCCACCGCGTTCAGCTCCTCAGTCGAGACCCGCGGCAGCTTCCCCTCGCCCTGACTCGCCTTCACGCGCGCCAGCACGCTCTCGGCGAGGCGCCGGACCGACGCTCGCAGCGCGAGCTTTGGCCAGCGGGCGTTGGGCTCGGCCAGGGCCTCGCTCAGGCGCGCGTTCGCGTCGGCGAGGTGGATCCGGCGCCGCTCCTCGTCCGTGAGCTCGAGGCGGAGCGGGGTCTGGTGGAGGCGGATCCAGGCGGCCTGGCCCTCGGGGCTCAGGTCGGGCGGGGGCTCGGGGGCGGCGCTGGACTGGGCGGCGAGCTCGGCGGCGGGGTGGCCGTAGTAGGCGGCCACGCGCAGGGCGCGCTCGCTCAGCTCGCCGGCGCGGACGCGGGCGCGCAGGGCCTGGGCCTCCTCCTCGGCCGAGGCGGGGCGGGTCTCGAAGCTGCGGCGAGCCTCGTCGGGCACGGAGCTAGCCGAGGGACTCGAGCTGCTTCCAGAGGGCGCGGTTGCGCTCCATGTCGTGGAAGCGGCGGCGCTTCTGGCGGCGCTTGACCCAGAACTTGCCCGTGTGGCCCTCGGCCTCGGGGCTGGCGGCCAGCCACAGCGCGGTGTCGGCGCCCATGGTCGGGGTCAGGCCGAACACCTTGAAGTAGACCCGGCTGACGCCGCCCACGATCCCGCGCCCGTTGCGGGCGATCTCGGTCGAGACTACGCCGGGATGGAGCGCGTTGACCGTGACGCCCTTGTCGCGCAGGCGCTCGGCGCGGACCCAGCTCAGCATGCGGTTGCCTTGCTTGCTCTGGGCGTAGGCCGCGGGGCCCGACCAGCGCCGGCGCTGGTAGCCGAGGTCGTCGGCCTGGAGCCCGTAGGCCATTTCGCTGGCCACGTTGACCACGCGCCCGCCGCCGCCCTCGATCAGGAGGGGCTCCAGCGCGTTGGTCAGGCGCCAATAGCCGAGCGTGTTGACCGTGAAGGTCCGCTCGATCCCCTGGGGGTCGAGCTCGTAGGTCGTCAGCCAGCAGCCGGCGTTGTTGACCAGGCCGTCGAGCTGGTCGTGGCGCTGGGCGACCTCGGCGGCGAAGGCCTTGACCGAGCTCGGGTCGCCCTGGTCGAGGGCGATCAGCTCCACCGCGTCGTTGCCGGTGCTCGAGACGATGTCGTCCTTGGCGGCGGCGGCCTTGGTCTGGTTGCGGCAGGCCAGGATCACCCGCGCGCCGAGGCGGTTCAGGCCGCGGGCGATCTCCTTGCCGATCCCCGTGTTCGAGCCCGTGACCACGTAGGTCTTGCTCGAGAGGTTCGCCTCGATCGGGTCGCCTGCGGCCATGGGCCCTCCTCCGTCTCAGGTGCTGAGCAGACCGGGCCTAACCTCCGCCGCGATACGGTTCAGCGCAAGCTCGTTTCGTCCCTTCGTCTCTTTCGACCTCTTTTCAGGCGAGCGCTCCCGAAAGGACCACTCGTTGAGAAGAAAGAACTTACGCCTGGCCTGGAGGGTGCGCTCAGGGTCTCCCGGAAGAGAAGGAAAGGGAGACCATGATCCTGGAGCGAACCTGGCGACTGCCCGAGGGCGACCTCGACGAGAGCCTGCGGACCTTCCTCAGCGGCCTGGCCGCCGAGAGCGAGGACACGCCCCACGGACTCATGGCCGCCGCGCCCCTGCCGCTGACGGGCAGCAGCGTCGAGCTCCTGGCCGGCTCCCTCGGCCCCGCCGCCGATCGCCTCGTCGACGACCTGCTGCTCAGCTCCACGCCGGCCCAGGCCCAGCGCCCCCGGACGCAGGTCCTCGAGGAGCCCGTGGTCAAGGAGCCCCAAGAGCCAAAGCAGGGCCAGCCCAAGCGGACCAAGCTGCACACCGGCGGCTCCTTCGCCGGCTACGAGCTGCTGGGGCTGCTCGGGCGCGGCGGGATGGGGAGCGTGCTCCTGGCGCGCGCGCCCTCGGGCGAGCAGGTCGCGCTCAAGGTCGTCCGCGCGGGCAACAAGCGCCGCGACGCTCGCCTGGCTCGCGAGGGCCGGATCGCCGCCAGCCTGGACCACCCCGGGATCGTCAAGCTCCTCGACCAGGGCCAGTCCGGCCACCTCCCCTTCCTTGTCTACGAGCTGGTCCCCGGCGCCAAGACCCTGGACGAGACCTGGGAGGGCCAGCACCTCGTCGACCGGGTGGTCGCGATCCGCGACGCCGCCCGCGCGCTCGGCTACGCCCACGCCCGCGGCGTGGTCCACCGCGACGTGAAGCCCGAGAACCTGCTCGTCGATCGCGACGGGCGCGTGCGCGTGACCGACTTCGGCCTGGCCCGCGCCGACGACCTCGGCCTCTCGCGCATGACCCGCAGCGGGACCTTCCTCGGCACGGCCGCCTTCGCCGCGCCCGAGCAGCTCCAGGGTCAGCTGACCAAGGTCGGCCCCCGCGCCGACGTGTGGGCCCTGGGCGTGGTGCTCTACCAGGCCCTGACCGGCGAGCTCCCCTTCTGGGGCGACAGCTTCCACGACCAGGTCGAGCGCGTGACCCGCGGCCGCTACACCCCGGCCAGCGAGCTCGAGCCGAGCGTGACCCCGGCGCTGGAGGCCGTGATCGCGCGCGCCCTCCAGCCCGACCTCGAGCAGCGCTACCCGGACGCGAACGCCTTCGCCGCCGCCCTGGACGAGGTGTTCGCCGGCCGCGGCCGGCTGCCCCTCCTCTGGCGGCTGCCCCTCCTGCGCGCCCGCTACGGCGCGCGCCCCTTCCTCGCCGCGGCGGCCCTGACCCTGACCCTCACCGCGGGGCTGCTCGCCTGGGCCTGCGCCGGGCGCTCCCCCGAGGCCCGCCTCTGCGTTCAGGAGCCGCGCGGCTGGACCGCGGCGCCGATCCTGGCCGGCCAGGTCGAGGCCGGCGGGGAGGTCGAGCTGCGGATCGACGGTGACCCGGTGGCCCTGGCCGAGGACGGGAGCTTTCGCTCCGAGCTGGCCCTGCGCGACGGACGCCGCTCGGTCGAGGTCGAGCTGCGCCGGGAGGGCGAGCTCCTGCAGCGCGAGCGCTGCACGCTCCAGGTCGACCGCAGCGCCCCGGCGCTCTCGCTCGAGCTGGCCGAGGACGCCTGCTTCGCGACGCCCAAGCTGCGCCTCACCGGCCGCCTCGACGACGCCTCGCCCTGCGAGCTGAGCCTGCAGGGCCAGGCGCTGGGGAGCTTCGTCGGGGGCGAGACCTTCGCGGCCGAGGTCACGCTGGCGGCCGGCCTGAACGAGCTGCGCCTCGAGGCGCAGGACGCCGCCGGGAACCGCGGGCAGCTGACGCGGCGGGTGTGGCTG
>MDTG01173020.1_pt1 | contig 12637 bp, 11 predicted proteins | sample 811421 | NCBI WGS metagenome assembly MDTG01 (sample SAMN05326645, study PRJNA326480) | marine metagenome | isolation source: seawater | place: Pacific Ocean: South East | collected 2011 | reverse complement strand
TTAATTTCTTATTATCAGCTTTGGGATGTATTCTATTTGATAAAAAAATCAAAACAATATTTTTTTCAGGATCAGCCCATGCAAGTGTTCCTGTAAAACCTGTATGTCCAAAGCTTTTCATACTTACATTTTTACTAGCAACTCCAACTTCTTGGTCTTCAAGACAGGGTTTATCAAAGCCCGCAGCTCTCCTATTTTCATTAAAAACGTATTGTCTTGAGGTAAATTTTTTAATTGTTGATTCATTTAAAAATATTTCATCTCCGTATATACCATTATCGAGGTATAATTGCATAAACTTAGCTAAATCATTTGAACTTGAAAAAATACCCGCATGCCCCCCAACTCCGTTTTGCAGAGCTGCGCCCATGTCATGAACGTATCCAATTAAAAGTTGATTTCTATAATAATTATCATCTTCTGTCGGCACTATTCTTTTCATATCTATCTCTTTATATGCATTGTAGCACATATTTTCCATTCCTAATTTTTTTAAGAAAATTTTGTTCAGTATCTTGTCTTGTGTTAGCTGATAAGAATTTTCTATTATTTTTTTATACAAATAAAACCCAAGATCACTGTAAAGATATTTTTTATCTTCATCAATTTTAGATTCTAAAATTCGCTTTAACATTGTATCTTGAAAAGAACTTTTACTGTATATATTTTTCGCAACTTGATAATCAAAATTAAAATCCTTTACAGAGCTGTAGATAGATTTATTTAACAATTTATTGTTGGAAATTGAATCAAATAAAAATGTTTCTTGGTAAAATGGAATCCATGATACTAAACCCGCTTGATGTGCAAGTATTTGCTGATTACTTGTGTTGCCAATTGAAGATTTAAAGATTAAAGAATCATATGATCCAATTTTTTCATCAAGCTTGAATAGTTTTTCATCTGTCATTTTCATAAGTAATGGTACAGTTGATACTATTTTTGTTATTGACGCTAAATCATAAACATCATTATTGTCTACTTGATGATTTTTTTTGTACGTGTGAAATCCATATGATTTGTGAAAAAAGATATTTTTGTCCTTACTAATTAATACTTGACATCCCGGAAAGGCTTTTTCTTTAATAGCCTCAACTATGAGACTATCAATGGCAATGAGATTATTTTGAGAAAAATCTAGCTCTTTGTGATTGATATAACCTAATCTTGTTTTTTGTGATTTTAAACCATGACCTTTCTTAAAATGTCTTGTCGTAACAGGAACTTTTGAATTAATTTCAATTCCGCCAAATATACTTTGTGCTGTATATTTCTGCGCATACTTGTTACTTTGATAGCCAAGAACGATAGCTTTAAAGTTTTCTACTGTGAGTAAAGAATTTAGAGTATATGGACTTGAAAATGTTGTAAGTATAATCTTATTTTGTAAAGCAAGTGTTTGTAAAAAAATATCTAAATCTTTTTTTATTTTATAATCTATCCATGGATTTTTGTCGGATTTATAAATTGAAACAATTACCAGATTGTATCTTGATATACTATCTAAATATTTTGCTTGAGTTTTTAAATCTTCGCTTTCATTCATTTTGAAGGATTTGATTTTTGAATAATTAGATAGAGTTTGATTAAAATAGTTAAGATCACCTCCAATGGTTAAGCTTGCAATGCTAAGAGTATCTAATCTTTTCAGTGGTATTAAATCTTTATTGTTTTTTAATAGTGTTATCGACTTTCTATGTATTTTTTCATTTAAAATCTCAACAGCTATCTCATTACTCTGATTAATAAGTTCATAATTATTTTTAATCCAAAATTTTGCACTAAGAACTTTTCTACATTTTAAATTAATATCACTAATTGAGAGCTTTCCGTTCTTAATTGAATTTTCAATAAAATCAACTGCTTTTGAAACATCAGAAGACATTAATAAAATATCGTTTCCTGCTGCTAAAGCATTATACTCAAGCTCACCTACTTCGTAGTATTCACTAACTCCTTTCATATTTAATGCATCAGTAATAATTAATCCCTTGAAATTCATCTTATTTATCAATTGTTTTTTTATTGCTTTTTTTGATAAGCTTGTTGGAACTCCTGAGTTATCTATAGAAGGAACATTTAAATGTGCAGTCATGATAGATGATACGCCTGAACTAATTAACTTTTTAAAAGGTTTTAGTTCATATTTTTTTAATCTCGTTATATTATGACCTACAGTAGGAAGTGTTTTGTGAGAATCCTTGTCAGTGTCTCCATGTCCTGGAAAATGTTTTGCACAAGCTAACACTCCATTATCCTGCAAACCTCTCATGTATGAGTCACAAAGTTCTGAAACTAATTTAGAGTCTTCTCCAAAAGATCTGTTATTTATGATGGGGTTTTTGGGATTAGAATTTATATCGGCAACTGGCGCCAAGTTCATATTAACACCTACTGATTTACATTGATTTGCAATTTCATGACCCATTTTATAAGCTAATTGCTTATCATCGCATGCACCCAGCGTCATTGGCCATGGAAATTTAAAGGAAGAATCTAAACGCATTGAAAGACCCCATTCTGCATCTTGTGCTATTAACAAAGGAATTTTAGAGGATTGTTGAAATTTTCTTGTCATTTTCTTTTGTTTTTTAGGGCTACCCTGCAAAAACATAACTCCACCAATACCGAAAGTTTTTATTAATCTTATTATTTCCTTTTCATGACTGATTGATTTGTTTGAATATGAAGCGACTACAAATAATTGTCCAATTTTTTCTCTTAGAGTTAAATTATCAAAAATACTGTCAACCCAATCATTTTGTATTTCACTAAAATCTGTGTTATATTCATTATTTTTAGAATAAGTAGAATTTAAAATAGCTAATGAAATGATGGAAAATAAAAAAATATTCTTCACGTTGTAAATTTAATATAACTAAGTTTATACTTATTTAAAAAGAGACATATTTTATTAAAATGAAAATTTCTTTCATCAATAACAAAAAGAATAAAAAGTTTAACTACAACCCGAGGTTTCAAACAAAAAAAATTGAGCCATTAAAGAAAAAAATAGTTTTCAAAAAAAGAGAATTATCAACAAAAAATAATAAAATTAATAAATCACAATTACTTATTTTAGTTGGGCTATTATTTTTATTTTTATATCTAATATTTAATTAATAAGCATTGGGAGTAATTAAAATACTTGAAAGTCAGGTTGCAAACAAAATAGCAGCTGGTGAGGTTGTTCAAAGACCTGCCTCGGCAGTTAAAGAACTTTTAGAAAACTCTATTGACTCAAAAGCAGACGAGATTATTTTATCGTTTTACTCAGGCGGTAATAGGATGTTTCAAGTTTCTGATAACGGGTGTGGTATGGATATTGACGATTTAAACATGTGTGTAAAGAGACATGCAACCTCTAAAATAAAAACATCTCAGGATCTTAATAAGATAAAAACAATGGGCTTTAGAGGTGAAGCTTTGGCTTCAATTTCAGAAATCTCTGTATTAGAAATTAAAACTAAATCTAAAGAAAATGACATTGGCAATCGAGTTTTATATAATGCTGGTAAAAAACAAAACACTGAACCGTTTAATACGCAGCAGGGAACTTCTATAAAAGTTGAGAATATATTTTTCAACATACCTGCCAGAAAAAAGTTTCTTAAATCAGATAAAATTGAATCTAAACATATAATTAAAGAGTTTAAAAAAGTTGCATTAATTAACAGTGAAATAAATTTTATTTGCTATGAAAATGGAAAAGAAATTTTTAGTCTTAAAAAAACTAAGTTATTAAATAGGATATTAGAGATTAATAACTTTAAGACAAATAACAATTATGTACCTGTTAATGAAGAAACTAGTATCGTGAAAATTTCAGGTTATATTGCAAAACCTGAACTTGCAAAAAAAACTAGAGGAGAACAATATTTGTTCGTAAATAAAAGATTTTTCAAAAGCAATTATCTTTCTCATGCTATAAAATCTGCTTTCAAAGGTCTAATTGATGAAAAAAAAATTCCAACTTATTATATCAGTTTTGATATTTGCCCCACACAAATTGACGTTAATATACATCCTAATAAAACTGAAATCAAATTTGTGGAAGAAAAATCAATATATTCTATTTTAAGATCTGCAATTAAAAAATCTTTAGCTCAATACAACTTAATACCATCAATAGATTTTAACTTAGATCAAGCATTTTTTAATGAACTGGACAAAAAACCTGATAAAATTTCTGTTCCAAACATTAAAATTGATAACAACTATAATCCGTTTCAGAAAAATTCTCCAAAATCAAGTTCAAATTTGTTAAATAATTTATTTAGTGAGACCACAAGTGCTATTAATTCTATTGGTTCAAAAATTAGAAAAAATTTATTTCAATTTGAAAATTTTATGATTTCAATTGAATTTGATGGGTTAAAATTTTATAACATCAGAAAAATGCACAAGAGAATACTGTATGAAAACTATCTTAATCGTTCTAGCAAAAAATATAATTCAATTAATCTTCTCTTTAAAATTGACTTATTTTTTAGTCAAAATGAATTATCAACCATTGAAGAAATTAAAAGTTCATTAAACGAGTTTGGATTTACATTTTTAATAAAAGAAAAAATCTTAACAGTTTTAGCAATTCCATCAAATTGTGATGAAAGCAAGCTTAGAGACTATTTTGAAGATTTCATTGAATCAAAAAATAATGACACAAACTTAGAGCTAGATTTTACAATTGAAATAGCAAAAAAACTTAGTAATAGAAATGCGTATAAATCTAAAAGTAAACTTTCTGATGAAGAAATAGTAGAACTATATCAAAATTTCTGCAAATGTAAAAACCAAAAATTTTGTCCATCAGGTAAAAAAATATGGGAGTTGCTAACAGCTGAGCAGATTACAAAAATTATTAAGCTATAATGTTTCAATTTTATCAATTACCTCCATTAGTAAAAAATATTATAATTATAAATATAATTTTTTATGTAGCAACTGTCTCTCTCTCTACTTTAGGCATAAGTTTGGTTGACTATTTGGGTCTACATCAAATTCAATCCTCTAAATTTTATCCACACCAGCTAATAACTCATTTTTTTATGCATGGTAGCATTCCTCACCTTTTTTTTAACATGTTTGCGTTATGGATGTTTGGAAAAACCTTAGAAAATATATGGGGACCTAAAAGATTTCTTACGTATTATTTTGTTACAGCTATCGGAGCAGCTTTATTACACATAGTAGTTACTCAACTAAAAATATCTAATTTAATAGTTGCAATGGATGTAGAGGATATTAACTCAGTAATAGAGAATGGTGCAAATATTTTACAGAATAGACAAAATTACATCAATAGTTCAATGTCAAAACTAAATTTACTAATTAATATTCCAACAGTGGGAGCATCAGGAGCTGTTTTTGGTGTGTTGCTAGCTTTTGGGTTATTGTTCCCAAACACTTTGCTTTACATATACTTTGCGTTTCCAATTAAAGCGAAATATTTTATTATTATATACGCAATTATAGAATTGTATCTTGCTATTATAAACAACCCTAATGATAATGTTGCACACTTTGCTCATCTAGGTGGTATGATTTTTGGATATATATTATTGAAATATTGGCAAAAAAATAAAAAGCACTTTTATTGATGAATATTTCATTTTTTATTTTGAGAAAATTTAAAGATAAGTTTTATGCAATATCTGCATTAATGATTTTAGTGTTTACTTTTTGTGAAATCATAAAAATTTATATTTTTCTTATGAAATCCGAACTGGATTTTAACCCAATTAGTTTTTTTTCAGTTCCTGCAGATACAAAGTTTTTTTTAAATAAACCTTTTAGTATTTTAACTTACATTTTTGTTCACGAAAATATTTTTCATCTAATATTAAATTTATCTTTTCTTTTGATTATTAGAAAATCATTGTTAAAAGTAAAGCAGGATTTTAAAATGATGTCTGTTTTTTTTCTATCAGCATTATTTAGTGGAGTTTTATTTATTTTCTTCTACAATGCTTTTCCTTTATTGGAGCCTCAAAAAGAAAATACAATATTAATTGGTTCATCAAGTGCAATAATAGGTTTATTCTCTTTCATTACATTTAAATACCCTGAAAATAAATTAAACTTTTTCTTTACCAAAATAAAAAATAAACATTTTCTGCTCATTATCGCATTATTTTCACTAGTTGGTGTTTCAAAATTTAATATTGGAGGGAATATTTCTCACATCTCAGCTATTTTTTTTGGATTTTTTTATTTTCTAGTCAGCACTAAAAAAATAAAAAACAAGAGAAGTTCATATTCTGATGATCAAGTTTTTAGAGATAAAAAAATAAAAAAAGAAAAAGAAATAGATGACATCTTAGCAAAAATTTCTCAGTCCGGCTTTGATAGTTTAACAAAAGTAGAAAAAGATAAGTTATTCAAATTAAGCAAAAAATGAAAAAACTGAACTTAATAGATAAATTACTATACTTAGTAAACTCAGTATTTATGTTCATAATGATATTAAGTTATTTATCTCCATATGTAAATCCAAAAATATTTTGGCCTATTTCCTTTTTTGGATTAGCTTATCCAATTTTATTAATTATTCTTTTAATTTTTTTCATTTACTGGGTTCTCAGACTAAAACGACCATTATGGGCAAATCTTTTGGTAATTGTGTTAGGAATTAATCATTTAAGCAATCATATTGGAACAAAAAATATTGAGTATTCAAGTGATAATATTTCAGTTCTTAGCTACAATACTAGAATGTTAAATAAATACAACTGGATAAATCAAAAGGATATAGATTTAAAAATTTTTGAATTAATTAAAAAATACAATCCAGATATAGCATGTTTTCAAGAATTTGATAATTCTAAAAAATTAGATGCAAAATATAGATACATAAAAGACAACTTTCTTACAATAAGTAAATTTCCCATAATAAATACTAAATACTTACAAGACAAAGAAAAAAATACTATTGGCACACAAGTAGACATTTTAATGATCAATGATACTATTGGTTTTAATGATACTATCAGTATATTAAATGTACATCTAGCATCAAATTGGTTTGAAGAGGAGGAGTATGAGATGATTAATAAAATGGAAATTGATAAAAAAGGTTTTTCTGAAATTATATCAAAAATGAAAGATTCTTATATTTTAAGGTCAAGTCAAGCCAGATACTTAAATAACTATATTAAGACAATGGAACATAAAAAAATTGTTTGTGCCGATATAAATGATACCCCCTTGTCATACACGTACAGATTAATTACCAAAAATTTTTATGACTCATTTAAAGAATCTGGAAAAGGTTTGGGAATAAGCTACACTAAGGTTCCTCTTGTAAGAATAGACTATATTTTATACGATGAGGATTTTGTTTCTATAGACTACAGTAAGGACAATTCAAGATATTCTGATCACTATCCAATCATAACTAAACTAAGAGTTCTAAACAATTAGTCTAGTTTAAATTTTTGAGGAAATCGAACTTTTCTCAATTTTAATTTTATTTCCAAAACCTGTATCAATTGTAAAAGTGTTTTTTGAAACCTCCAGAACTTTTGCATGAATACCTCCAATGGTTATAATTTTATCTCCTTTTTTTAAAGATTTTCGAAAATTTTCAGCTTTTTTTTGCCTCTTAATTTGAGGCCTAATCATAAAAAAATACATTATTATGAAAATAATTAAGAAAAATATAAGTGTAGTGTAGCCTCCGTTTGAAAAATCTTGGTTTATGTTTATGAACATTTCTTATTTAATTTGTGCGTTAATCGTAATAACTTTTGTGTTAGGTTTAGAATTTGTAATGATAGTAATATTTTTAGAAATTTTTCCGTTGAGCGAACTCGTATTTAATTTAAAAAGCAAACTATCGTACTGATTAGATGGTATTGGGTTCTTAGGCCACTCTGCCACAGTACAACCACAGCTAGACTTAACATTTGAAATAATTAAATCTTTTTTACCATCATTTTTAAAAATTATATAATTTGAGATAACATCTCCTTTTTTTAAAATTCCAAAATCGTAGTTTAATTTAGAAAATTTAATTTTTGGAAAATCTATTGTATTTTGTTTGTTAATCTGTTCAGGAATATATATATAGTTTTTACTTGAATTATTTGGATTACAGGATCCCAAAATAATAAATAGAATTACAATGCTTTTAAAATTCAATTTTTACAAATATCTTTATTAGAACGAATAACTTTATCTAAAATACCGTTAATAAACTTTCCACTATTTTTAGTACTATAAGATTTTGATATTTCAATGTATTCATTTAATGTTACTCGGAAAGGGAGTTTTTTGATGAAGAAGAGTTCTGTCAGGCCCATTTTTAATAGAATCAAATCAATCTTTGCAATCCTTTCTAGCTCCCAATTTGATGAGTTTTCATTTATTATTTGGTCAAAATATTTATTTTTCTCTATTGTTTTTTCATAAAGTAAATTAAAAAAAAGTTTATCGTCTGTGTTCTTAAAAGGGCTTAGTATCTTAAAAGATTCCATTTTGTTGAAGTTTTTAATTTTATTAATCAAAACTACTAATACGAATTCATAGTCATCTGACCAAAAAACATTTTCTTCGCAAAAAAGTTGCTTTAAAAGATCATAATTGCCAAATACATTCTTTATAATTAGAACTGTAAAGTTTAAATCATCATTAAAAGAGGGGTTTTTTGAATTAATATATTTCTGATAAAAGTCATTTTTATAAACTTCTATAAATATTTTTCTATCAAGATCATGAGCAATATTTAGTTTTTCACTCACGCTATCAACATGTTTTAATTCCTGGACAAAATTACTATGTCTTAAAATACTCAAAAGTTTATTATTAAAAAAATTATAATTAGGATTTAAATCTAGCTCTGATGGGAAAAACTTTTTTTTATTTGTCATATGAAATTCTTTTGAGAAATTTGATACTCTTAATAACGTATTTATGAATAAATAAAATAAATTTTTTATTTGTGAAACTTCAAATAAATGCTCATCTTTATCCTTGCTTATTAAGTCTGGAAAGCAAAAATAAGAATAAAGAGAATGCATTACTTTTAGTCTAATTTGTCTTCTATTTAACATTTTTAATGATTTGTTCTTGTTTTGAAAGCTTTAGATCTGTTAGATTAAATTTAATCCTTTTCAGACACATCAAACTGGCAATAACTATTTTTCTCAAAGAATTAAAGTTAATTTTTGGCAGTGCTCTAATTTAGTTATTATTTTTGTCAATCAAAAATTCTATTGAAAGCCCTTAGATACTTAAACAAATACTTGTACAAATATAAGTTCCTATTGTTAACTGGAATTTTATTTGTAACAATGTCAAATTTCTTTGCATTATACCCTGCTGAATTCGTAAAGGTAGCTTTTGATAAAGTTCTTGAATCTTTAGAACAAACAAGAAACTTTATTGATATAAAATCTGAAATAATTAAATACAGCATGCTAATTATTTTATTTTCATTAGGTAAAGGAATTTTCATGTTTTTAATGAGACAAACCATAATTGTAATGTCTAGGAGAATTGAATTTGATCTGAAAAACGAAATTTACAGCAAATATCAAAGCTTGAGTATGAGTTTCTACAGTAAAAATAACACTGGTGACCTTATGAATAGAATTTCAGAGGATGTTAGTAGAGTTAGAATGTATCTTGGGCCGGCAATTATGTACTTTATTAATATTTCAGTCCTATTTTCATTAGTTATTTTTAAAATGTTTTCTATTAGTGAAGTTTTATCACTATATGTACTTGCTCCCTTGCCTGTACTAGCTATTTCTGTTTTTTTTGTAAGTTCAAAAATTAACTACAAGAGTGACCTAGTACAAATACAGTTATCCAGAATAACTAGTATTGCACAGGAAAATTACTCTGGAATTTACATATTAAAATCTTTTGCATATGAAAAATTAAGTTTAAAAAAATTTAAAAAAAATTGTGACAAGTACATCAATAAACAGCTTGATTTAATTAAAACAGAGGCACTTTTTTATCCTCTTATTGTAACATTAATAGGAACTAGCACTTTACTAACAATTTACATCGGAGGTATTGAAGTTTCAAAAGGAAATATTACAACTGGTACAATTGCTGAATTCATAATTTATGTAAATATGCTGTCATGGCCTGTTGCCTCAATTGGTTGGCTAACTTCCTTAATTCAAAGAGCAGAAGCTTCACAAAAAAGAATTAATGAATTTTTGAGTGATAATTCCATGATAAAAAATATTGGTAAACAAAAATTAGTTTCGGTAGATAAAATTGAATTCAAAAACATTTTTTTTAAGTATGAAAAATCTAAGAAATATGCTCTTGAGAATATTTCATTTAAATTAAAAAAAGGTGAAACTCTAGGGGTTTTTGGAAAAACTGGTTCAGGCAAATCAACAATCCTAGATCTAATTACAAGAATTCATGATTCATCACAAGGAGATATATTATTTAATAATAAACCCATTAATAAATATGATTTAAAAAGTTTGAGAAAAAAATTTGGATATGTACCTCAAGATGGATACTTATTTTCTGGAACAATTGAAGAAAATATTTCTTATGGTTCAAGTAAAATTGATAGAAAAAAATTAAATCTTGCTTCAAAAAACGCGGCAGTCGATGAGGAAATAAAAAAATTTCCTAATAAATACAAGACTAAAATTGGAGAAAGAGGAGTTCAACTTTCGGGTGGTCAAAAGCAAAGAATTTCAATTGCTAGAGCATTTTACACAAATCCTGACATCTATATATTTGATGATTGTCTTTCTGCTGTTGATTCAATCACTGAAAGAAAAATTGTTAAAAATTTAAATAAACTTAGCTCAAAAACAACATCCATTATTGTTAGTCATAGAATAATAAGCCTAGTGAAATGTGATAATATTTTAGTTTTTGATGAGGGTAAAATAATCGAGGAAGGAACTCATAGCCAGCTTCTAAAAAATAAGGGTTTATATTATAAAATTTATACAAATCAATCACATAAATAATTTATAATCTATAATTTACTATATTTGTTTGATTGACAAATTCAAAATCATCACAAAATGGCAGAAAAAAGAGAAATTGAAGAAATTTTTTCAAAATCATTACGAGCTGGAAGAAGAACATATTTTTTTGATGTAAGATCTACTAGAGCAGGTGATTACTACCTAACAATTACTGAAAGTAAAAGAGACTTTAATGAAGATGGTACTCCTTTTTACAAAAAACATAAAATATATTTATACAAAGAAGACTTTAAAGATTTCAAATCAAACTTAAATGAAGTAACTGATTTTATTTTTAATGAAAAAGGAGAGGATATTATTTCTAATGAAACCAAAAGTCAATCAAATGATACAGCTTCATCTAATGAACAAAGTTCAAATGATTTTACTGAAGTTAATTTAGAAGAAATTGACGACTCATCTAAAAGCTGAAATATTTTTTTAACATGTTAATAATATGTTTCCAAAGAGACTAAATATTGCTTTCTGTTTGGTTAAATTTATTTATTATGCCTAAGATAATATCTATTTCAAATCAAAAGGGAGGAGTCGGAAAAACAACGACCGCTATGAATTTATCAGCGAGCCTAGGAGTTTTAGAAAAAAAAATATTGTTAATTGATGCTGATCCTCAGGCAAATGCTACATCAGGTCTAGGATTCAGCCCTGACTTAAAATCACCAAACATTTATCATTGTTTATCAAAAAATAGAATTGAAAAGAAAGATATATTAACCACCGCAAGCCCTAATCTTGATTTAATTCCTTCATGCATTGATTTAGTTGGTGCTGAAATTGAGATGGTAAATCTTGAGAAAAGAGAAAATACTTTAAAACTTTGCTTAGATGAAGTAAAACATAATTATGATTACATAATTGTTGATTGTGCTCCATCCTTAGGAATTCTAACTATAAATTCCCTAACAGCCTCCGACTCAGTGATTATTCCCATTCAGTGTGAATATTTTGCTTTAGAAGGACTAGGAAAACTATTAAACACAATTAAAATAGTCCAGCAAAGACTAAATCAAGATTTATCAATTGAAGGTTTGTTATTAACAATGTATGATACCAGGCTTAGACTTTCAAATCAAGTAGTTGAAGACGTAAAAACACATTTTCAAGGCCTTGTGTTTGATACAATTATTCACAGAAATGTTAAGTTAAGTGAATCTCCATCACATGGAAAAACCATTATAATGCATGATGCAAGTAGCAAAGGAGCAATTAATTACTTAAATTTAGCAAATGAAATTTTAAATAAAAATCTTACAAAAAAAAGTAATGAGTAAAACCTCAAAAGTTCTTGGTAGAGGTCTTTCTGCAATATTGGGAAATTCGAAAAAAATTAATGACGACTTCATTAGTACTGATTTGGTAAAGCAAATTCTCATTTCTCAAATAGAAAAAAATCCATTTCAACCAAGAGAAGAATTTAATTTTGAAAAAATAGGTGAGCTTGCTATTTCCATCAAAGACATGGGGATTATTCAACCGATAACAGTTAGACGAGTTAATTCTAATAAATATCAATTAATTTCAGGTGAAAGAAGACTTGAAGCTTGTAAATCATTAAACTTTAAAGAAATTCCTGCGTATGTAAGAATAGCAGATGATGAAAATATGCTTAAAATGGCACTTGTCGAAAATATTCAAAGACAAAACCTTAATCCAATAGA
>MDTG01060285.1_pt1 | contig 12637 bp, 6 predicted proteins | sample 811421 | NCBI WGS metagenome assembly MDTG01 (sample SAMN05326645, study PRJNA326480) | marine metagenome | isolation source: seawater | place: Pacific Ocean: South East | collected 2011 | reverse complement strand
GCTCGGCGGACACCTCGACCGCTGCACCCACTGCGACTACACCCAGCCCTCCTACAACAGCTGCCGGCACCGGGCCTGCCCCAAATGCCAGGGCCAGCGGCAGCGGGAGTGGATCGCCCGCCAGACCGAACGAGCGCTGCCCGTCCCCTACTACCACTGCGTGTTCACCCTGCCCGCGGCGCTGCGCCCGCTGGCCGCCGCCAACCCTGCGGTCGTCTACAACCTGCTGCTCAACACGGCAGCCCGGACCGTGGTCCAGCTGGGCAAGGACCCGCGCTGGCTGGGAGCCGAGGTGGGCGTGACCGCGGTGCTCCACACCTGGACCAGCTCGCTCCACTATCACCCCCACGCCCACCTGATCGTCACCGCCGGAGGACTCGCCAAGGGCGGGTCGCGTTGGGTGCCGAGCCGCTGGGGCTCGCGCTACCTGCTGCCGGTCAAGGTGTTGAGCCGTCGCTTTCGCGCCCGCTTCGTGCGGCGCCTGGAGCGGGCCGAGCGAGACGGGAAGCTCGAGCCAAACAGCGAGCGGCTCGTCGACCTGAAGCCTGCGCTCTACGACACCGACTGGGTGGTCTACGCCAAGCGTCCGTTCGCGGGCGTCAAGCAGCTCTACCGCTACCTCGGACGCTACACGCACCGAGTCGGCCTGACCAACCGCCGGCTGCTGGACGTGAGGCCCGAGCGCGTGAGCCTGCGGACCCGCAGAGGCCCGGTGCGTTTCCGCCCGCTGGAGTTCCTGCGGCGCTTCCTTCAGCACGTCCCGCCCAAGGGCTTTGTGCGCGTCCGCCACTTCGGGCTCTTCGCCAGCTCGAACCTGCGCACCAAGCTGGCCCGTGCCCGCACTCTGCTGAGCGTTGAGGAAGACGAGGACGCCGACGAGAGCTCCGCCTCCGAAGAGCTGCCGCCCAGCCAAGGCGACTGTCCGAACTGCCTCTTTGGGCACCTGCTACGAGAGGAGTTGCCGCCTGCGATCCTCAACGAGTGCACATGGGATCCGTAGCCAGTGAGCGCAATCACGATCGACGAAGCACGAGTCAGCTCGTGGCGGTCGAGGTCTGGCCGGCGAGCTGTCCCACGAGTCGCTACCGGCGCTCTCTCGTTTGGGTGGCCGGAGCGGCTGCCTTGGGAAGAACCTCTCGCCTCGGACTCCTCGCGCACTGAGTCCACCCCCGAAGCGAGCGAGTCGGATCCCATCCGGTGAATGCCCATAGGGCCCGATCCGCCCGCTGAAGCCGCCCCAACCCTCTTGGTTACACCAGCGGGGGCGCGCGCTATGAGCTATCGCCCTGCCTTCCGCAGCGCCGCCACCTTCGCTGTCAGCACCCGATCCCGAGCAGCCAGCCTCTCCACCTGCTGGCGCTCACCCCGGACCCAGAGCAGATTCACGGCGGCGAGCCGCTCGACCTGATCCCCGCCCTTGGCGACGCCGATGAGCTTGTCAGTAGAGAGCGAAGCCAGAACGCGCACGCGCTCCCGCTTCGCCGCAGGACCCTGAGCCTCGGGCCCAGGCAGGTTGACCCTGTGAGACGCACTGTCGGCGCTCCTGTGGGCCTGAACCAGCTCGGCCCGCGCCACGACGCCTTGAGGCTGCTCAGGGGCTCCTGTGGGCTCGCTCGAAGTCAGCACCGCGGCCAGGGGCACAGCGAGCAGGGCTGCCGCGATTCCCGAGAACGCAGCGAGCCGAACGTGGCTGATCTTGGTCCGCTTCAAGCTCACTCCTACCAGTCCCTCAGAACTCGGTCGCCGTAGCGCGGGTCCTTCTTCTTCGGCACAGCCCGAACCCAGCCATATTCGCGACAGCGCTGGCCTAGAAGGAAGAGTTTGTCGAAGTCGAAGGCGATCCGACCGTCGTCCAAAGCCAAGACGCTGCCCTTTCCAAAGCAGCGAGCACCCTTGTCTTGCTGCTCGAAGGCGAAACCGATAAACCTCGCGCTAAACAGTGGGCTCACACCTGAAACTGGTCGTGTTGCAAAGTCCACGTCCGCGATTCGCAACCGTGCTTTGGTTGGGTCGATCCACACCGAAACGCCGAAGTCGAAGCCTTTGACTCGAAGCCAAGGTCCGTCGCGCTGGACGTCAAGCGACCACTTGCTTCGTGGCTGTATCACGGGTTTGCCGTTGGCTATGGCAGCGACGTAGACCCGTTGACCCTTCCAGAGACTATGGCTCCCTAGGGTTGCGACGGTGGGCTGCTTTGCAGCACGCTCCGCTTGCTGTGGCTTCGCGCTCACGACACTGATCAGTAAGAGAGCGGTCAGCGCAGCGGCGAGGTGACGGAGCCTCATCCATTCGCTCCAAGCTCGCGTTCCCAAGCCGAACGAAGGCTCTCGCCCTCCGCCGCCGTCACCGTCCTGCCCGACCAATCCACCAGCAGCGCCACGACCTGAGCAGAAAGCCGCGCTTCGTCTAACACTGGCAGCAACGCCCGCAGGTCGTGCGGCCTGCGCAGCTTGAGCCCCGACACGGCCAGGACGCGCTCGGCAAGCTTGCGGTTCTCGTCCACGAGGACCGCTACGAGCTTGTCCGTGACGGTGCGCTGAGTAGCCCCCTCTTCAGGCTTTACCCGACTGAGCAGCTGCACCGCTGCGGCTCGCACGCGCTCACTCTCGTCGTCTACGAGGGGAAGGAGGCGGGCCAGGAAAGGCTCGGGTTGGACAGTCGCAACGAAGCGCAGCGCGGCCAGGCGCAGGCTCTCCTCTGGGCTGGCGAGGTGTCCAACGATCCTGTTGGCCTGAGAGGCGTCACGAGCGTCGAGGGCGCTGTAAATCGCAGCCTCCTGCGCCTGAACCTGCTTACTCGTAATGGGAGACTGCTTGGGACTGCTCGTGGACCAGAGACTGTAGGTGGCGAGCACGAGAAGCGCCGAGACCACCAGAAGGTGCTTGGCGTAGCTCGGGACACTACCTTCCTCCAAACGAAGCTGCTCCCGAGCATGGCGCACAGCTCGACGGGAGCAACCGCAAGCCCTCATGACCTCCTTTGGGGAAGCGGTGGGGTTTGAACGCAGGAACTCGTGCGGGCTCAACTCAGACACTGCGCTGGCGTATCTGTGACCCGGTCACTGTCGAAGTGAAAGAAAGCGGCCGGCAGACCGTCCATCGCCTTAGCACACGGACCATCCTTACTAGCCAGATAGGCCCAACCGGGCTGCGTGCCCTCTCCAATAACTCCGATTTCTTGCCCTCTTAACAAGACGACTACCAGCGTGCCTTCTTCCTGATCGATCCACCTGAACGCAACGTCCTCAGCCCCTGCTGGGGCCGTCAGGCAGACACCTTGCTTGACGAATTTTGCCGGATTTAGGAAGGGCATGTTCGCAGGGTTGGACCATTCGGGTTCGATAGGCGTGGAGCGTGAGTTGTAGAGCCAGACGTCGCCAACAATCCTTCCTGTCTTGCGCAGATAGGCGTAAGCCACCCGACCGTTGTCCTCGAAGACAGCAACGATGTCTTTTTCTGGGTGCTCAGCGAATAGATTCATACGAGCGAGCTATCACTTCCCTACTCGGCCCACCGGCCCGAGTCCCATTGCTGGTTCCAGTACTCACGCCTCTCTCGGTCGAACTGCGAACGGTCAATCTGGCTTGGGCTCTGACCAGTGTTGTGGTGGTTGTCGCCATAGTTTACAGGACCGCGGTGCTCTCGTCTGGACATCTCGTCCAGGGGTCCGCTGTGAGTCTGATCCCGGTGGTGTAACTCGACTGGCTTCCCGTCACCACCGGTTGGTGCGTTGCCACGCTTCGTCGGCGGCTCAAGCTCGGAGTTCGGGATCGTTCGGCCACCGGTGCTGTTTTGAGGTCCATTGCCATGACTACCCGCATCAATGTCGCTTCCGACGGCATCATTCTTGGCGACATCCCCTGCGTTTCTTGGTCGCCGACTCTTGATCGGTGGCTCGTAGTCGTGCATCCAGTCACCACTTGAGTCGAATGGGTCGAACCAATCTCCGTCCCCACGCACGCGCTTGGGGCCGAATAGCTTCCTTCTGATGCTGCGGTAGTAGCTACCAGAGCCAAGAACCAGACCCCCGGCAGTGAGGGCGTAGTCCCAGTAGTCCAGCGGCTCTCCAGTGAAGAGGTCGAATCCATACCAAAGCTCAGCAGCGTCCCGGATGTCATTGACCACGGGACAAGTCGCGGTAACGAAGTCCGCGCGGGCGTTAGGGTCACCCTTGACGCCCCGCGTCCACCGATCGTAGGCAGCACCTGCCAGCGTCCTCCAGTAGTCGTACCTGGCCTGGTCGGCTTCCGAACCGCTCGCGTATGAGTTGTATAGATCAGCCTGTTCCCTTGGAGAGATATCCCCTCCTTCAACGTGCATCTCTGAGTTTGGGGGGCTCCAGTCTCCGTAGGGATCAATGCGGTTGACTGGGTTGTTTCCGCAGTAGTTTTGGGGATTGCCACGCTGTCCCGCGTCGCCCCACATGCCCAGCGGATCGCGGCTAATGAACCGCCCCGCCTCCGGGTCGTAGTAGCGCAGCCGGTAGTAGTAGAGGGATCCTCCCTCCTCGAAGTCGAGCCTTCGACCCGTGAACATCCACGGCTGCTCGATCCGAGTTGCGCTGATCTCGCTGCCGTTGTGGTCCTTGATCGTGACGGCGCCGTAGGGCTTGTAGGAGTAGCTCTCGACCACCGTGCCCGAGGCGTTGGTCACCGCCATGACCGAGCCGATCGAGTTGTGGTGGTAGTAGACGTCGACCGCGGCCTCGCCTGTGGTCATGTCCCCGTCGATATCGACGCTCGTGGGCTCGGGAATCGTGGCCCGAAGGACCTCGTCAATGCCCTCCCCGTAGACGTAGGTCTTCGTGGTTGCGCCAGACGTGGCCGTTTCCTCTACGCATTGCCAGCCGTCATAGAAGTAGAGGATCGAGGCTGTGACCGAGCCCGTAAGCAGCTTCGCGACTCGGCGTCCCTGGACGTCGTAGCGATACTCAGCGTCCTGGGTCGCCCCGTCGCTCTGGACCAAGCGGTTGTCGCAGTCGAAGAAGCGCTGCGTCGCGCCCGAGTCGTCGCTGGTGACGTTGCCCGAGTCGTCGTGCGACCGGATCTTGTCGCCCAGCATCGTGTACTGGTTCAGTGGGCTGTTGTAGGTCGGAGCCCCGATATCCAGCGTGTAGGGCGTGATCGAGTTGCCCTCCCACGTCTCTGTCCGGTTGCCCGAGTTGTCGAGGTGGTAGCTGAGCGCCTTGGTCCAGTCGCCCTGCGGTGCCGTGACCGACGTCTTGTTGTTCCCGAGTGCGGCCAGGGTCGCGGACGACACGCCACGCTCGACGTTGGTCAACCGATACGCCGAGTCGTAGGTGTAGAAGTCGCCCGTTCCCGCCACGAGGTCGCTCTCGTAGCGGCGGTTGTCCGCTCGATCCCAGCCGTAGGCAAAGCTGGTGATCGTGTTCAGGCCCTGCTTCGCCTCGAGCGTCAGGAAACGACGCTCGTCGTCGAAGGTGGCCGTGCAGGTCATGTTGGTCGAGCTCGGCAAGTAGTTGCGCTCGCTGCGCCTCCCGCCCATGCCAATGTGCTCGAACTCCGCGATCGTCGTCGTCCCGCCTGCGACCCGCTTCACTGCGCTCAGGCGATCGACCCCGTCGTATTCCCGCTTGACGTAGTTGCTACCGGGCGTGGAGCCCGTGTGGTCGGCGGGGTAGTAGAGCCGGAACAGGTTCCCAACGCCGTCGTAGGAGCGCGTGACGTAGCCCGTGACGGCCGAGGTCAGCGTGTCGTTCTTGCTGTTGCGGACGGTGCTGAAGCCGACGGACTGGCCCTCCTGCTTCACGCGGCTCAGCGAGTCGTAGGAGTAGGTGCAGATCGTGTCGTTGTCTTCGGCCCGCGTCGTCCGACTCAGGCCGTCGTACTGCCAGTGCTTGAACGTCGTTTGGCCGACGCCCGTCGGCAGGTTGGAGACCGCGACGTCGGTCAGGCGCTCGAGGGCGTCGTAGGTGTATTCCTCGACCACGCCGCGAGGATCGACCTTCATGGCCAGGGTGCCGTTGTTGTTGTAGTGGTAGCGGGTCTGGCGCCCGTCCGCGAGCATTTCGCGGATCAGGCGATCCTGGTGGTCGTAGCGGTAACCCGTGGCGTTGCCCTTGGGATCGATCCGCATTTCGACGCGGCTGTTGGCGTCCCAGGCCTGGCGCGTCGTGATCGAGTTCAGGACCGCGCCCATGCCCACGCCACCAGCCCGAAGGTCCTCGTGGGTGGCGAGCAGGCGACTCGCGCCGTCGTACTCGTAGCGGACCGTGTTTCCGCGCCCGTTGATCGGGACCGTCGTGACCCGAGTCGTCGGGGCCAGCAGGTTTCGCCCGTCCTGGTAGGGCAGATCGCCTAGGTACTGGCCGGTGTTCTCCTGACCCATGGCGTCCGAGACCTGGACCAAGTTGTTGCGGCTGTCGTACATGTACCGCATGGTCTGGCCCGTATGGCTGACTGTCGCCACCAGACGGTTGAGTTCGTCAAAGAACTGATCGCGGTAGTAGGTCTCGTCCGAGTCCACCCCGTTGGTGTGCCTCTCTACCTCTGTAATCCGAATCACGTTCGAGGCCTGGTCATAGGCGTAGGAAACCGTGCTGCCCAAGTGATCAGTGATAGTCTCTAGGCGATCTGCGTTGTCGTAGTCGTAATCCGTGTGGTGCGCGTTGTCGTCGCAGACGTGCTTGATCTTGCCTTCCTCGTCATACTTGATTAGCGAGTAGACGAACTCCCCCGAAAGTAGAGTGTCCGCAGACCGATTCACGTAGGGGATCACTCGGGTATGGGCCAGCGTCGTGAGCGAATCCTGCGGGTTCGCAAGCTCTCGACTCACCTGGATCATGCGGTTGGCTTCGTCGTAGTTGAAGACCGTGTGCTCCAACAGGCTCGCCGTCGAGTTGTAGACCTTCTTCGACTGGATCAAGCTGCGCCGGTCGTAGGTGAACTCGACGTAGTTTCCACTCTCGTCCGTTTGCTTCGTGACCCGATCGAAGCCGTCGTATTCGTAGGAAACCGCAGCGGTCGAGAGGTTGCTTCCGTCGTCGTCATAGACGTAGGTCAAGCGCCGCTTGGCGTCGTAGTCGTAGGCGATTGTTTGAGACCGAGTAGGGTCGCTGTAGCCAAGCACCTGCTCGTAGACCAGGTTCCGCTCGTCGTAGCGCCAGACATCGACATTGCCCGCAGGGTGCTGCACCAATACCCGATTCAGGCGGCGGTCGTACTCGTAGCGTGTCGTTAGAGTCCCTGGGGTCGAGCCTGTAGCGTCCACGCTCACCTCGCTCACGAGGTTTGCGCTGTTGTAGACCATGGTCGTGACGAGGTCCTCAGCGCCCGCCACCAAGTCGATATCGTCCTGTAAACCGTCGCCGTCAAGATCCGTAGGCGAGTAGTTCTTGACCCGCCGCTCCACCAAGTTGTTGTTGGCGTCGTAGTAGAGGAACACCTCGTACGCCTTAGCTGGGCTGAACTCTGGGGCGGTGATCTTGGTCACCATATCGAGGCTGTTGTAGAGGTATCTCCACTCGTGTCCTCGCGGATCAACCTTGGTCTTGACGTTTCCGAAGCGGTCGTAGTCCAAGGTAGTGGTCACAACGTGACCCGTAGATTGGCTGGGGGACGAGTCCACGTCGCCAGTCTCCGGGTCGAGATCCACGTCGGTGTGGTTGGTCGAGACCACGATCGTGTCGGCGAAGCCCGCGCCTTGGTTGGAGCTTCCATAGTTGCCGGGAACGAACTCGCTACGAGAGAGTTGACCGTCGGGCTGTCGCACCAGGTAGCGCTGACCATGCTCGTTGTAGGAAAACGCCAGCTTGGGGTTCTGTTGTGAGGTTGTGTAAGAGCCGGAGGTGAGACAACCCTGGTCGCGGATCGTCGGCTTCGGTCCTCGGACAGCGATTGGGTTGCCACCACGATCGGGGAACCCGTCGCCATCGTCATCGGGTACCGAGAAGAGGCCAGACCCAATTGTGTTGAAGGAGTCGTAGTAGTCGCTTGCGCCCTGGCGGTTGTACCCCAGCATGACGTCTTCAGAGGAGAAGACGCCCGCGTAGAAGATGTTGTCTGCGAAGGTCACCTCGTCGTAGGCAATGTACGTTGCGTAGTCTGGGTCAAAATCAGCGACCTCGTAGGGATCTTCCTCTAGGTTACAAGGGTCACCGGGGGTGATATCGCTGGGATCAATCGCCTGCGGAGGAATGATCAGGACCGGCTGAGCAAAGGCCTCTGAATACTGGATACACGTAATCAGGTCGTTGATCGATGGATTGAGATAGTCCTCCAGTTGAATGATCTTCTTCGGACAACCACACTCGCAGTATTCATAGGCGATGGCTTCCTTGGTGTTCTCGTTTGCCACCTTCTGGATCAAGTTACGCGAGTTGTGATCGAAGCCCACCTGGTAGGTCGTCGGCTCGCTGCCATGAATGCCTCTAGGTAGCACGCTCGCCAGGCCGATCATGGGGTCACCCGAAGGCGCGGCCTCGTGCTCGACCATTGAGACGTTGCCATTCCGGTCTACGGCGGTGGCGATGTTCGTATCCGTGCTTGTATCGACCTCGTACGTGTAGAACGAGGTGCCGCAGATGTCGTCGCAGGCGTAGTCAACCTGGCAAACCCGGTCATCTGGATCGTAGAAGACGCGCAGAGTCGTGTCGCCGCGTGGATCCAGCACTGACGAGAGGCGTGTTGTGCCGTTGTAGGAATAGGTTCTCGACCGAAACGACTCGGTTGTTCCCGTTCCCACGACCTCTTCCGGCATAGCTACCGTTTCAAGCACATCGTTGCTGTTGTATTCGTAGCTCCAAGTCCGGCGATCCTGTGGGGCGAGTTCGTTGAACTGAGTTATTGACTTCAGCAAGCCAACGCCGTCACCACCCGTGCTGTCCCCGCTGGAGTCGTAGTAGGCGAACGTCGTGGTTCGCGAAGAAGGATCGGCAATCGAACTGATGGCGTTTGCGGGCTGATCGTCAGCCGTCGAAGTGGCCGCGAAGCGACTAATCACGATGACGTTTTGATTTCGGTCCTCCACCGCAACTAGGTAGGCGGTGTCGCCTGCGGTTGCGCTAGAGGGAGCCACGACGTGGTTGTTGGAGTTGCTCCTGAACTGAAAGTAGTAAGAAGTCCCATTGGACTTTCTCAACTTCAGGTGTGTGGAGTCCTCAAAAGTGACTTCGTGCAGCGTGTCGAAGTGACCCGTCGGACTCGTGTAGACGAAAGCCGACTCGTTGCGGTTGTAGTCGTAGACGCGGCCATCGGCACTTAGATACTGGAAGTTGGGGCCATAGGCGTTGACGGAGCTAACGGTCATCCGTTGGTCGAGAGAGAGATGCCAACCCTCGCCAAAGACGCCTCCCCCGCCGTTGCTTGACATGTCTGCCGTGCTGGAGCGGTGAATGCGGGTGATGGAAACCGGCAGAAGACCGCGCGTTGGGGTTGATACATCCGTCTCGGTGACTAGGAGTTGGCCGGTCGAAGGCACAACGAGTGCTTGGCCATTTCGACCGCCCGCCGTGGGAGTCGTGAGCGCGTAGCTCTCCCACTGCACCTGCCCGAGGGCGGCGAAGTAGTTCTTGGCCTCGAACTTGGCCAGGGTTCCGGGTGCTGCAACCGTAAAGGAGGTGGTGAACGTTGAGCCGATGTCACCCCCTGAGGTGTCTTGAACGGACGAGGTCCCGGAAGTCAGGGTGAGAGTGTAGCTCCCTGCAGTCAGGGTCCCCGTTGGTTCCAGTTCTAGCGTGTACTCGGTTGGGGTGCTGACGTGAGTCAGGGTGATTGGGTTGTTGCCCGAGTCTTCGAGGTAGAGGTTCGTCCCCAGAGCTAGCGACGTGTCGTCCACTGGGTTGCTGAAGGTGATAAGGATCTTGGGCTGGCCAGAGGCGCTCACTGTGACCGTGGCACCGTCGCTCGGTGCCGTGGCCAGAACGGTGAAGCCTCCGCTCGCGACGGGAGCCGGGCTTGAAATCCCATCCAGTGGGTCGGTGTCGGACCCGTCAGGGGTGGCATCGCCGTCCGTGTTCGAATTTTTGGGATCGGTGAATGAAACGTAGATCTCGTGGTAATCGCTAAGTCCGTCCCCGTCCCAATCGGTGGCGCTGCTTCCTCCCGCTTCATCCAAGCCGTAGGCGGTCTCTTCTACAGTCAACAAACCGTCGTCGTCGGGGTCGGATAGGCCCTCCTCATTGACGATGTTGAACTCAATGTGCTCGTCCGTGCCAATCGTTGCGCCGCTGGTGGAGGCGACCGTCGCGTCCACAAGGATGCGGTAGTCCAAGGCTGCCGTTGACCAGTTGCCACCACCGGAAGGCTTTAGCCTGACCTTGCGGTCACCAACCAGTGTCGCCGTAGTGACGAGCAGAAAGGGCGTTGCCCCAATGTTGTTGTAGACCTCGAACTTGCCACTTGTGACCGTGCTCGGATCGAGCGGCAGGTCAAACTCAACGAGGAACGCCGAGTCCTTGTAGACGCCCGTCGCACCCTTCTGAGGATCACTACGAACCACGTTCAAGGGCGTTGGGTAGTAGACCCAGAAACGGTCCGCGTCAGGCAGCACAACCGTTACTTGTCGCCCACCTGGCTCGTCCTCGAAGGTCACGCGCAGCGAGACCTCTCTGTTCCCGGTTGTGCTCGCGGGGAACGAAGCAAAACGATCCCACAGGAACATGAACTCGTTGCCGCCGCACTCTGGCGCTCGGTAGGGGGGCAGATCCCCTTCAATAATCGTGGCCGTGTAGGGGAAGGTCGAGCCGCCGTCGAGGCTGTACTCCACGCTCACCAACTTGCCGCGCGAGGTCAGGTCTGCATCGCTGACCTTGAGCGAAAAGGCGACGTAGCGGCTTGTGATTGCCGCCGCGCTGCTTGGCACATGGGAGAACTGGACCAGTGGCTTGTGCGGCTTGGCGTTTGGGAAGGCGTCTTCCAGCGGTCCCGAGGCGAACTGGTATTCCTCGTCGTCCTCTGGGTCCATGGGGTCGTTTTCGTAGGTGATCGTAGTCACCGGCGCTGCGCTCGCAGGCCCGTACGCGTGGGTGGCCTCATATCCCGACCCAGACAAGCTGGTGTTGGTGAAGCCCATGCTCACGCTCTGGGCCGAGACCGCCGTCAGCTTCATGGACAGCGCCTCGCCCTGATTCAGCGCCGTGTTGAAGGGAACCGCCAGCGTGGGCCGTGTCATGGCGCTTAAGCGAAGCGTCGAGCCTAAGGTCGTCGTCACGAAGGCCCTGACTGGGGTGCCCGTCGTCACCCACGCCGTCGTTGAGTAGGTGCCCGCCGAGGTCTCCTCTAGTTCGTGACCATGCAGCGTGACCGTCGCACCGGAGAGCGCGCTACCGCTCGGACCTGTTAGCGACAGGCTGAACTCGGCGTTGACCAGGGGGCTCTTGGTATCGAGCGCGAAGTAGCCACTATGCGTGATGATCCCGGGCTCGCTCTCCAGGTAGTCACCGCCCGACTCCACGGTCATGGTGCCCAGCTTGACCCAGGTGCCTTGCTCGGCGTCATATGTCCAGAGGTCTTGGGTCGTCCCCGCCGCCAGTCCTTCCTCGTTGGGCAAACGCAGGGTGCCGCCGTTGATCGCGCTGGTGCCAAAGGTCAACCCCGCAGGTTGGATCGTCCACATGCGTCGCGGCTGTAGCTCGCCGGGGAAGGCGGTCGGAGTGAGGGCGTTATCGACCGAGAAGATCGACGCTTCCAGGGTGCCGTCGCTCACACCACCAACCGCCGTGCTGCCCTCCAACCTCAAACGAGCATTCGGCAAGATGGTGCTCTCGATGTTGGCAGTGCCTCCAGCGACCACACCTCCGCTGATAGCCACATCCGTGGCCAAGTTCGTGGCGACTCGCGGGAGCAACACAAGCAATTCTTGCGTTCCAGAGGTAGGCACGTCGGCCTGGATCAGCACTGTTCCAAACCCTGAGTCCGCCTCACCGGAGATCCTGACGGTGCGTGTCCCAGTGAGGCCGCTGAGGGTTGCTGCACCCTGCCCGTCGGTGGTGTCCGTCCCAGACCCGGTGGTGACCTCAGCAGTCACGCCGGAGATCGGCATGGGTCGATCCAACCCACCGTCGAGCACGGTGACAGAGAGGTCACCGGCCAGCGCTGGCGCGCTGCCGAGGCAGGCAGCAGCCGCCAGGAAGAACGCGGTGCGGTGGGTTTGGGTCGTGCTGAGGGCGTGGGTCACGCTGTCTCCAAGGAGATGGATAGGCAGATACTGCAGACAGACTTAAGAAGATGCTTGGGCATGACTAGTTGCGGATGCCGGAGATCAGGACTGTGCTGCTTCCCCCGAAACCCGCGTTACCGTAGTAGGAGGCGTTGACTGCAATGATCTTGTGGTACCCGTAGGTGACCGTACCTGCCCAAGGAACGTTAACGCTGACGCGGCTTACAGCGTTCGTTGCTTCGTTGTTCTTCACGTTGGCGACTGTGTCCAAGGCGATACCAGAAAAGGCCGAGGAACTCGAACCGCCGCTAATCCCTCCTGCGGTCATGAAGACTGAATAGGTTGCCCAAACTCCGTCTTCTTCGAGCCCGTAAATGAACTCGTGGGTGTCGTCTCCGCCTGCCGCGTAGTATTTCCCATCGGGGCTCCTATGAACACCGCCGTGTCAACACGTGATCTCAAGTCAGAGGCAAGTCCTTTGGTGCCTTCACGACGCAGGCCTTGGTCGGCTCGTGGGTAGT
>MDTG01019283.1_pt1 | contig 12637 bp, 12 predicted proteins | sample 811421 | NCBI WGS metagenome assembly MDTG01 (sample SAMN05326645, study PRJNA326480) | marine metagenome | isolation source: seawater | place: Pacific Ocean: South East | collected 2011 | reverse complement strand
GGCAGAAATACGTTGGCTCGTGCCCTAGATACGGAATATTTTTCCTCTTTCAATTCAAGTTTTTTCTGCCTGTAGATAGGATCACTTTTTTTTGCATGCAAGTAAATTGACAAAAGGTCATTACCAAATGCAATCATTGGCGTTAAAACTAGAAATAATAAATTTACTTTAATCACAAGATTCAAAATTTAAATATCGGTTTAACTTCAAGGCCGGTTAATGGGTTGACGGTGGTTTCGAACAGATCCTCACTCTGCCAGTTATTTTTATTATACTTTGTGATCAATTTAGCAACGGTTATTCCGCTAATGTCCAAAAAAATAAACATTCGTCCGCCATCTGCTAATTGACTCTCAAGTATCTGCATCCTGCTTGGTGATGATGCTGACACCACGATCACGTCAAAAGGAGATTTTTTGGCATAACCCTGAATACCATCTCCACAAACAAGTTCAACATTTAAAATTTTTTCCTTTCTCAAATTCTGCTGAGCATCTGAATAGAGGGTTTTGTTAATTTCTATGCTGTAAACCTTATCGCATAGTTTGGATAACAGTGCTGTAAGAAAACCGGTACCAGTTCCAATTTCTAGGACTTTATCTGTGTTTTTGGGGTCTACGGCTTGAATGATTCGGGCATCCAATTTAGGAGAGTTCATTTTAAAATTATTTCCTATATCTAATTCGCAATCAGCATATGCTAATTCTTTGTATTTTGAGGGCACAAAATTCTGGCGGTTAATCTGCTCGAATACCTCAATTACTCTAGTGCCAAAGACGTTCCATGTTTTTATCTGGCTATTGATCATGTTACGTTGTGCTAGCTCGCTATTCATTTTTTGTCCTGATGTTTAAAATTTGATTAATATTATATTACAAGATTACAAATTGTTGGTCATATGAATTTCTACAGCCTTGTTGGAGATTTGCTCGAGGTTGATACGCTCAGCTTTTGATTGTTCACTTATAAGCATTCTCCATTCTTTTGCTCGTTTTTGGCCGGAAAATATATTAAGCAGATTTAAAACTAATTTTTGCTGCTTTTGACCTAAATTCAGTTGATTTTCTGTGTACTCTAGGTACTTGTCTACAATAGAAAGTTGCAGTTTCTGCGATTTTTTTATGTTAAAGATCCTATTTTCAAAATCGGAAAGAGCCATAGGATTTTGGTACGCTACTCTGCCAACCATTATGCCGTCCACTTTAGATAAATGTATTGTACTTTCTTGCGCTTGTTTAATCCCACCATTAATCACCACCTGAGTGTCCTTGAAATCGTTTTTAAGCCTATACACCCAGTCGTAGTTCAAATTCGGAACTTCTCTGTTTTTTTTTGGGTTGATTTTTAAAAGTGCCTTGCGGGCATGGACAAAAATTATCGACGCGCCTGCTTGAATAGCCATGCCTACATAATCAGAAAGGTAAGAATACGAATAAAGATTATCAACCCCTAATCTAATCTTAATACTTATAGGCATATGATCCGGGAAGTGTTGTCTTAATGCTCTGATGCATTCTCGGGTTGCCTCAGGGTTCAACATTAATTTGACCCCAAAATTACCATTTTGGACGGTTGGGCTAGGGCAACCGCAGTTGAGATTAATTTCGTCGAAATCTAAAACTTCCGGGATTTTCGTTGTTTGGTGAATATCTGTCGGATTTCCTGTGCCAAGCTGTAGAACCAGCGGTTTTTCCTCGTTAGAAAATTGTAACAGTTTTCGGTTTCCAAATATTATTGTTTGCGCGGGAACCATCTCAGTGAACAATCGAATATTTGGAGAAATTAATTTAGCGAGGAACCTGAAGTGCCTGTCTGTTTTTTTCATCATAGGCGCGAGACAGAAGATCCATTTACTAAAATTACCGTTTATAGTCTGGTGATTCTTCATGCTCGATTAGATAATTAGAATGTCTCGTCAGGGCGTTTGGTTAGCACCTCGTGGCCGTCGTCAGTTACCAAGATAGTATGTTCCCACTGTGCAGACAGGCTTCGATCTTTTGTGATTACCGTCCAATGATCTGATAGAAGCCTCACGTGTCTTTTCCCCGTGTTGATCATCGGCTCTATTGTAAAAGTCATTCCTGGAACTAATGCTAAACCTGTATTTGGTATTCCATAATGGAGTACTTGCGGTTCCTCGTGAAAAACTTCCCCTATTCCATGCCCACAGTATTCCCTAACCACTGAGTAGCGCTTAGATTCAGCTATTTCTTGGATGCGGTGACCTATAGAGCCCAGTCTTTGGCCGGGTTCTACCATGCGAATTCCTTCCTTTAAGCATTCATAAGCCGTTTGGACAAGATTTCTTGATTTTTGGGTTACTTCTCCGATACAAAACATTTTTGATGTGTCTCCGTGAAACCCATCTTTTATTACTGTGATGTCAATATTTAAGATATCACCAGTCTTTAATTCGGTGGCGGAAGGAATACCATGACAAACTACATGATTCAAAGACGTACAAATAGATTTTGGAAAACCTCTGTAGTTAAGGGGTGCAGGAATAGCATGTTGTTCTGAAACAATATACTCGTGGCATAATCGATCTAGCTCCTCGGTCGTGACGCCCGAGACGACATTGGGAGCGATGAACTCTAAAACTTCAGCAGCAAGCTTACAAGCGATCCGCATTTTTTCAATTGACTCTTTATTTTTTATAGATACGGGCATTTCAATATAATCTTTAAAGGTTCTTTCTATTTGTTGTTATATTCAATATATGATATAAATCATATGCGATATACGCAATTAATTTTATATAACTCACAGAAATCGTCACAATTGGTGGGTGTTTAGGCTGAAGCTTAAATTGCCGATTGGGATTTTTGGTTGCATAACCCATATGGAGATTAACATGGCTGGCATTAATATGCGTCAACTGCTTGAAGCAGGAGTTCATTTCGGACATCAAACAAGATTCTGGCACCCAAAGATGGCGCCATTTATCTATGGTCAACGTAATAAAATACATATAATCAATTTGGATTACACCCTCAAATCTTTTAAAGAGGCGGTAAACTACCTATCCTCAGTAGCAGCTTCAGGTGGTCAAATCCTTTATGTTGGTACAAAACGCTCTGCGCAGCAATCAGTTGCGCGTGAAGCTTCTCGTGCTGGGATGCCATATGTAAGTAAAAGATGGTTGGGAGGCATGCTAACCAACTTTAAAACAGTAAAACTATCCATCAGAAGATTACATGAACTGGAAAAAATTATCGAAGAAGGTGGCTTAGATAATCTTTCGAAAAAAGAAGGCCTTAACCTGACCAGAGAACTAAATAAGCTGAATTTAGGTTTAGGTGGAATTAAAAATATGGAAAAGTTACCGGATGCTTTATTCGTAGTAGACGTTGGTTTTGAGCGGATTGCCGTTTCTGAAGCCAGTAAGCTAGGAATTCCAGTGGTAGGTATTGTTGATACTAACAATTCGCCTGTCGGTATTGACTACGTTATTCCTGGCAATGATGATGCGACTCGATCTATTGACCTTTACGCCTCGTCAATAACCGATGCGATTCTAGATGCAAAAGCAGTTCATACCCAAAAAACCGGAGAAGTTGTAGAAGAATTTATTGAAGTTGAGAGTCCGTCGGATGAGTCAAATAATCAGGCATCGAGCGATAATAGTAGCTCGCCATCGGAAAACCCAAGCGTTAAGCAGTCAACTAATTCGGATCCTAATGAAGGTTTAGGAGAAGAACAGTCAGATGCTGAGAGTTCAAAAAAATAGTATGTTTAGGAGGCTTGTTTTATGACTATTTCGGCCGGTATGGTTAAGGAACTTAGGGAACGGACTGGTGCTGGAATGATGGATTGTAAGAAAGCATTAGTCGAGAATTCCGGTGATTTTGAGAAGGCAATTGAATATTTAAGAAAAACCGGCATTTCAAAAGCGGAGAAAAAATTGGGCAGGGTTGCTGCGGAGGGTGCGATCGGTATTCAACAAGATTCAAACAAGACGGTCTTAGTTGAAGTCAATTGTGAGACGGATTTTGTCGCTAACGATGAAAATTTCAAAGAATTTGTAGAGCAAGTTTCAAAAATTGCTTTGAAGGAAGAGGTATCATCTGCTGAAGATTTATTAATTTCTAAGTTGAATGATAAATCAATAAAAGAAGTAACTAATGAGCTATCTGCAAAAGTCGGGGAGAAAATTGATATTAGAAGGCTCGAAGTGGTTATGAATGGTACGGATTCGGTCTCAACTTATCTTCATAGTGGAAAGATTGGCGCAGCTGTCATGTTTGATGGTTCGGATGTAGAAGCTGCCAGAGATATCGCAATGCATATCGCCGCCACCTCACCAGCAGCACTGGATGAAACGAAAATTCCGGAGGATTTGCTCGAGCGTGAAAGAAATATATATATTGGACAGGCTGAAAGTTCAGGCAAGCCGACAGAGATAGTTGAAAAAATGGTCGCCGGTAAAATAAAAAAATTTATCAAAGAGAATACGTTAGTCGGTCAAGCATTCGTTAAGGACCAAGATTTAACAGTGGGAGATTTTGCAAAATCAAAGGGTTTGGTGCTTGTTGGCTTTGTAAGGATGGCGGTCGGAGATGGTATTGAGAGAAAAACTGAAGATTTTGCAGAGGAAGTTGCGAAGCAGGTAGGCAAGAAGACCTAGAAGCTGATGAGTAGCAATCCAGCAATAAAGTACAAAAGAATTTTAATAAAATTGAGTGGTGAGGTTTTACTTGGGGATGATGATTTTGGAATAAATCAGGGGACTTTAGAATGGATTGCTAACGAAATAAAACATTTAAAAGAATCAGGAGTTGAAATAGCTCTGGTTATTGGTGGGGGTAATATTATTAGAGGGCAAGGTCTTGCTCAGGACGGAATGCAGCGAGTTACAGCAGATCAGATGGGGATGCTTGCTACAGTTATAAATGCTCTAGCCATCCAAGACGCGTTAGAGAGAAATGGTATGTTTGCGAGAGTAATGTCGGCTATTAAAATTAATGAAGTGTGTGAAGATTTCATTCGAAGAAGGGCGGTAAGGCATTTAGAAAAAGGAAGAATTGTCGTTCTCGCCGCGGGAACAGGCAATCCATTTTTTACTACTGATTCGGCTGCCAGCCTTAGGTCGATCGAAATTGATGCTGAGCTTTTGATAAAGGCCACAAAAGTGGATGGAATATATGACTCAGATCCAAAGCTATCTAACCAAGCAAAATTAATTGATAAAATCAGTTATGATGATGTTCTATCTAAAAAACTCAAAGTGATGGATGCAACTGCCATCGTTTTGTGCAGAGATAATTATATGCCATTAAGGGTTCTGAATATGATGAAAAAGAATGCGTTTTTGGATGCGGTTTGCGGCAAAGATATTGGAACTTTTGTTTCGGGTGAGATTGATGATAGAAAACCTAACTGAGCAAACCGAGGCTCGCATGTCTAAAAGTCTAGAGTCTCTAGCTAAATCCCTCAAGCGGCTTAGGACCGGTAGGGCTCATCCTGCATTAATAGATCATCTGCTTATTGATTATTACGGTACAAAAACACCTATATCGCAAATGGCCACTATCACTATTGAGGACGCTAGGACGTTAAACGTCGCAGTTTGGGATAAATCTGCGCTAAAGGTCGTAGAGAAGGCAATTTTGGAAGAGAATTTAGGATTGACCCCTAAAGTAACTGGTACTAATTTAAAGATCCCTGTTCCAGCAATGACACAGGAAAGACGCAAAGAATTAATCAAGCAATTAAAAAATGAAGCCGAACAAGCAAAAGTTGCTGTGAGAAACATTCGAAGAGATCTTCTTGCCCTGTTGAAAGAGGGGCAGAAGAATAAAGCTATTACTGAAGACGACGAAAGGAAAAACTCCGAAATCGTACAAAAAATTACGGACCTGAATGTTAATAGAATCGATGAAATGATAAAGTCGAAAGAGTCAGAAATTTTAGCAATTTAGTTTTAAACATTATCGACGTTAAAAAATGAGTAAAAAATGACACTATCCCGGGTTGCGTTACTTCCTAAGCATGTTGCAATCATAATGGACGGTAATGGTCGGTGGGCAACAGAAAGGGGGCTGCTTAGAACAGCTGGCCATCAAGCTGGGTTAGAGGCCTTAAAAGACGTAGTTAATAGATCCATTCAAGTCGGCGTAGAAATATTAACAATCTTCGCATTCAGTTCTGAAAATTGGGAACGTCCAAAATCCGAGGTGAACAGTTTATTAAAATTATTTCTCGAGGCATTGGATAATGAATTTCTTACATTACACGAAAATGGGGTAAAATTGACTTTTATTGGACAAATAGATGCCTTTCCTTCCGATATCCGTACCAAAATGAAAGCAGCTGAACGAGCGACTGAGAATAATACCAACATTTTGCTTAACATCGCTGCTAATTATGGAGGCCGTTGGGATATTAAATGCGCAGTTCAAAAGATCTGTAAGAAAATAGTGGCAGGTGCTATTGATGTAAACAACATTGAACTCGACTTAATTTCTGAAAATCTTTGTCTTGCCACATTACCTGAACCAGATTTGTTGATAAGAACAGGAGGCGAAAAAAGGCTAAGTAATTACTTGTTATGGCAGTTGGCTTATACAGAATTATATTTTTGCGATACAAAGTGGCCAGATTTTTCAATAGAAGAATTCGATAAGGCTTTGCAACATTTTTCAGCTATTGAAAGGCGTTACGGTAAGGTGCCTCAACAGGCTGATATCAAATATTCAAACTAATTTATTCAGCTAAAGTGATTAAGATAAACCCAATAATGCTATCTAATCCGGTTCAGCGTACGCTCACGGCAATTGGCCTAACTTTACTTATTTTCTTCGTGATTATCCAAGACAATAGTCTGTTGTTCACAATGTTTTTGATCTTGGTTGGTAGTCTGGCTGCATATGAATGGGCGGACACTGTAGGCATTAATCGCTTTGTAAGCAGATTAATTTATTCCTCTATCACCCTGTTAGTTACATATTTTCTGATTTCTATATCAAACAATCAAGCCCCTGTCATATTAGCGAGTTTAGCATTTGTCTACATCTTGCTGTGCTGTTTCATCTTATTAATTGAAGAAAGAGGTGCTCAAACAAACTTGAATTTACTAGCTATGTGGCGGATCGGAGGATTGGCTATAATTCCTATAAATTGTATCGTATTGCTGTCTGTTTTTAAAATCGATCCGATGTACGTCGTATACTTTTTGCTTGTTGTTTGTAGTATAGATACTTTCTCTTATGTGGGGGGTAAACTTTTGGGGAAAAACTTATTTGTGCCAATAATCAGTCCTAATAAAACTGTTGAGGGTCTATTAGTCGGCTTTATATTTGGCTTGCTGATTTTTAATCTAATAAATGTTTTTTCCAGTTTATTTGTTTTAGATATCCTTGAGGCTAATGGTGCATACCTTTTAATTTTTTTAGGTGCAATAATAGGAGACCTCAATGTGAGTATTATGAAAAGAAAAGGTGGAAAAAAAAATACTGGACGACTATTCCCAGGGCACGGAGGTGTCTTGGACAGAATTGACAGTATTCTTTTCGGTGCTCCATGTTTCTTTATAGCTCTGAGTATTTTTAGAACAATATCATGAAAAACATAAGTATATTAGGCTCAACTGGCACTATTGGGGAAAATACCTTGAAAGTCGTTGCAGGTTTTCCATCAAAATTTAAAGTATTCGCCCTAACTGCTAACAAAAACATAGAGAGGCTGTACCGTCAAGTTCTAGATTGGAAGCCTAAGTATGCAGTTCTCTCTTGTACGGACTCCGCAAAGATTCTAGCGGACAAATTAAGATTACACTCCGCTATAAAAACAGAAGTACTCGGCGGTTCGGAATCGTTGGAGTTTGTAGCCGCACATGAGGAGACTGATTATGTTATGGCTGCAATAGTAGGCGGCGCGGGACTTCTTTCGTCTATGAGTGCAGCTAGACATGGAAAAAGAATATTGCTTGCAAATAAGGAATCGCTAGTGATGTCGGGTGAGCTATTTATGAACGAGGTCAAAAACTCTGGTTCACAATTACTCCCAATTGACAGTGAACATAATGCGATTTTTCAATGTTTACCCTTTGACTATGGTTCACCGAAATCATCTAGTAATACGTCTATAACGAAATTAATCCTAACAGGATCCGGCGGACCTTTTTTGAATACTTCGGCCGAAAAGCTTTCCGATATCTCAGTAGAGCAGGCTTGTAATCATCCTAATTGGGTGATGGGACAAAAAATCTCAATAGATTCTGCCACAATGATGAATAAAGGTTTGGAAATAATTGAAGCTTGTCATCTCTACGATATGCCTTTAGAAAAAGTCGAGGTGGTTATACATCCTCAGAGCATAATACATTCTATGGTGGAATATATTGATGGTTCAGTTGTAGCCCAGCTAGGTACTCCCGATATGAAAATCCCGATTGCTTTTGGCTTAGGGTGGCCAGAAAGAATTTATTCTGGAGCCGAGTTTTTAGATTTTTATAAGATGAAATCATTAAGTTTTGAAAAACCAGATTATGGGAAATTCAAGTGTTTGACGTATGCGAGAGAAGCATACAGACACGGTGGCGTTTATCCCGCGATATTAAATGCCTCGAATGAAGTAGCTGTTCAATCATTCATCGAAAAGAAAGTGAAATTCACTCACATACCTGAAATCATAGATTATGCGTTAGACTCTTGTTCGTTTGAATATGATTCAACAATCAACTCTATACTGCGAGCGGATTCTGAATGCCGTAAGTATCTTGAAGAGCAAATTGGTTTAAAAAAATGGTCGATATAGCAACTAGTATTTTTTCGTTTTTTGTCGTTATAACCTTGATCGTGGTTGTTCATGAAGGAGGGCATTTTAGTGCGGCGAAGATTTGTGGGGTTAAAGTTTTAACCTTCTCAATCGGATTTGGAAAAAAATTGCTTACTTTAAAAAAGGGAGAGACAGTTTTTTCTTTTTCCGCCATACCATTAGGTGGTTATGTTCAAATGTTGGAGGTCGATGACAGGTCAGAGAATGATAATATTGAGGATTGTTTTGAGACTAAATCGTTGTTTGCTAGATCCTTCATTATTGCTGCAGGCCCAATAGCTAACTTTATTTTAGCAGGTCTTGTTTATTGGATTATTTTCATAAAAGGCGTCGCGGGGCCTATTCCATATGTAGGAGAGATTCCGACAGATTCCGTGGCCTATAAAGTTGGGTTTAGTTTGGATGACCGAATATTAAAGCTTAATAATAGAAGCGTTGAAACTTGGGAGGCTGTTCATCGTGAAATGTTAATGGAGATTCTTAAAGGAAAGAGTTTGAATTTTGAAGTTTCTAATTTGGATGGTAAGTCGTCAAATTTCATTATAACTTCAGACAATTTTAAATTAAATGAATTAGACGAGAAAGGTCCTTTTGATCAGATAGGTCTAGTTCCAAAACAAGTAAAAATTCCCGCTGTGATTTCAAAAGTCATAAAAGAATCACCTGCTGATAGAGGTGGGCTAGTCGCAGGGGATATTATCGTTTCAGTTCAAAATATCCAAGTTGTCGAATGGGCAGAATTAGTTCAAATGATTCAAAAAAATCCTGACAAACCTCTTTTATTTAGAGTAAACCGGAATGGCAATAAATTAGATAGGGTAATAACGCCAGAGCCATTTCTAGAGAATGATATTAGGCTTGGACGGATAGGTATTCATGGTGATATAAGTTCTTTTTATTCAATCCAAAGATATGGGCCTTTTGATGCGATCTGGTTGGCATTAGAGAGAACTGTAGACATGACTTTGATGACGCTCCGGTCATTAATGAAATTAGTGACCATGGAACTATCGGTTAGAAATCTAAGCGGCCCAATTACGATAGCAGATTACGCTGGTAAGTCTATGACGAGCGGTTTAGATTCCTTTTTAGGGTTTCTTGCGCTTATCAGTATAAGCATTGGGATAATCAATTTATTGCCAATACCGATGCTTGATGGGGGACATTTGTTGTACAATATAGCGGAATGGGTTAGTGGTAAAAGGCTTTCTGAATCATTTTACGTTGCGACCCAGAAAATAGGCCTTGCGATTCTACTGTGTTTATTTTTAGTAGCGATTTATAATGATATTTTTAGGATAATGAACTGATAAAATGACAAAGCACATCAAATTAGTTTTATTGAGTCTGTTGCTTACGCTTTCTTCAGGCCATGCATTGTCTTCAACCTTTATTGTCGATGATATTAAAATTCGTGGACTAAAACAAATTACTCCCGGCATGGTTTTTAATTTTTTACCAGTTGGCATTGGCGACTCTTTAGACGAAGTAAAGATAAGAAAAGCAGTGCGCGCCTTATTTAAAACAGGGTACTTTGAAGACGTAAAATTAGAAAGACAGGGTGATTCTCTAGTAATTTCTGTTATTGAAAGGCCAACAATGGCTATTATTAATTTTGTTGGAAACAAAGCGGTTAAAACAGAAGATTTGGAGAAAGGTTTGGAAGAAGCGGGTTTCTCTGAAGGAGAAGTATTTAACGAAGGTAAGCTTGATAAAGTAATTCAGGAACTAAGACGGCAGTATTATGCTAATGGTAAATATAGTGTTGAAATAGATTATCAACTTGACCCTATTGGTGATGATGCAGTCGAACTTACTTTGGAGATCACTGAGGGAGAAGCGGCGACAATAAAGCAAATTAAGATAATTGGCAACCAAATTTATTCTGACGAAGAGATTATCGAGTCTTTTAAACTCACTACAGGAAATTGGTTAAGTTGGTTTAAAAAAGATAATCAATATTCAAGGCAAAAACTTCAGGGCGACTTGGAAACGTTAAGATCGTGGTATCAAAATTTCGGATACATGAATTTTACAATCAATTCAACACAAGTATCAATTAGCCCTGATAAAGAAAGTGTATACGTAACCATTAACATAACCGAGGGGGATGCCTATAGAATAAGCTCAGTAAAACTTGCTGGTGATTTAATAGTTGCTCCTGAAGAAATCTATCCTATAGTTTTCACCCGTAGAGGGGACATTTTTTCTAGACGTTCGATGGAGGGAACGAGCAAAGCTATTACCGAGCTATTAGGACAGGAGGGTTATGCATTCGCTAATGTAAACCCTATACCAGAATTAGATGAATCAAGTAAAACGGCGGCTCTAACCTACTTTGTTGATCCGGGGCAAAGAGTGTATGTCAGGCGAGTCAATTTTTTTGGAAATAGCAAGACTCGTGATGAAGTACTTCGGCGAGAGATGAGACAAATGGAAGGGGGATGGATTTCGACCACTCAAGTTGAACGTTCAAAAGTCCGTCTGCAAAGAACGGGTTTTTTTGAAACTGTTGAGGTTGGTACGGTGGAAGTTCCAGGTACAAGCGATCAGGTTGATGTTAATTTCAAAGTTAAAGAGATGCCTTCAGGCAACCTAATGGTGGGAGCTGGTTTCTCTCAGTCTGGCGGGTTACTTTTCAACACAAGGGTTAGTCAAAATAATTTCTTAGGCAGCGGGAAAATGGTTAGTTTTTCATTTAACAATAGTGAAATAAACAAATCATTTTCTCTTGGTTATTATAACCCTTATGCGACTATAGATGGGGTTGCTCGAGGGTTTACACTAGGATATCAGGAAATTGACTCAGGTCGACGTGATGTCTCAAGATACGATCAAGAAAATTTAAGTTTCGGCGTCAATTTCGGTCTTCCAATAACAGAGTTTAATTTTTTCAATACAGCATTAACGTGGGAGAGGCAAGAGATCAAAACTGACCCTAATTTGTTAGACCTGAGAATACTGTTGTTTTTACTTAGGGAAGGAGCAGAATACGATAATTACCAATGGACTACCTCAGTGGGAAGAGACACTCGTAATTCAAGAATTTTTCCTGACGCGGGAAGATTGCAAATGCTTTCAACAGAAGTTACATTGCCCATGGGTGACTTAAAGTACTGGAAAGTTGACTTTGATCATCGTTATTATTTTAAATTGCCTTTTAGAAAGAAATGGACACTTATATTAAAAAATAAGATTGGATATGGTGACAGCTACGGGTCTACGCAAGAATTACCGTTTTTTAGGAATTTTTTTGCTGGTGGCCCCAGAACTGTACGGGGCTATGGGGAGTCATCACTTGGTCCAGAAGATATTTTTGGTCGCGCACTTGGCGGAAATATACTATTGACTGGGAATGCAGAAGTTATAGTCCCTGTGCCATTGCTAGAAGATATAAAATCAGCCCGATTTTCAGTTTTTTATGATGCCGGTAATGTATTCGCATCTGATGACTCGTTTTCTTTTTCTGAGTTACGTATGGCAGTTGGTGTTGCAGGAATTTGGATGTCCCCAATGGGCTTGCTGTCAGTGAGTTATTCTAATCCTTTCAATGATAAGTTTGGAGACGAGATAGAAAAATTCCAATTTAATTTCGGCACGCAATTTTAAAATTTAGATTATAAAAAATTAAAAAATTCAGGTAAAATATTATTAAATCGTTAAAAAGTTACAAGGGGAAAATTGGTGAGTCTTATGAATAAAAGAAGAAGAAATTTAACAAAAACCATCTTAATGCTTTGTTTTATATCTCCAGCGATTGTTGCTGCGGAATATAAGATTGGTGTCGTGAATGTCCAAAGTATTTTGACTGCAATTCCGCAAACCGAAGCTGCAACCAAGAAGCTCGAAAAAGAATTTG
>MDTG01194315.1_pt1 | contig 12638 bp, 11 predicted proteins | sample 811421 | NCBI WGS metagenome assembly MDTG01 (sample SAMN05326645, study PRJNA326480) | marine metagenome | isolation source: seawater | place: Pacific Ocean: South East | collected 2011 | reverse complement strand
AGTCTAAAATTTTAAATCTTTCTCTCCAATAATTAGAGTTTTTTAAATATTTAGATACTAATTCAATTTTTTCTTTTTCTTCCTTATTCTTATTTAATTTTTTTTTAACAATAGATAAAAAATAATTTGATAAAGGGTTATCCCTTGTCATTCTATTACTCACATCTGTCAAAAAGCATTCAAGTTTTAGCAATTTATCAACATTTTCTTGTTTGAAGATTGGTTTATAATTTATTTCATAGTCTGTTAAAAACCACAAATCGTTCAACTCTTTTTGATTAGGTACATATTCTTTATTTGAATTTAACAAATTGACAAAATCGTTTGATGTTCTTTTATTTTCTTCCTCAATTTTTCTTTGTCTCTCAGACTCTCTCACTGAGAACATAGTGAAACCTTCGCCATCTAAATTTAGCTTATCTTTTTTTGCTTTGCCAGCCTCAACCATTTGGTCATATATTTCTGTAGATGGTAATGGCGTTAATAGTTGCACAGTAAACCAATCAAGTCCCATATCTACTGATACATTAATTGTATCCATGATTTGAGATAAATTTTCATCTGGGAAACCTATAATCAAAAAACCACGAGTAAATATTTTTGGGTGTTTGTTCATGATTGGTCCTAGCTTTTTATAATGCTTAACGCCTGATGGCTTATAAATGCTTTTTAAAATTTTATCGTTACCAGATTCAATACCAAAATAAGCTCCTATACAACCTGATTTCTCTGCAGCTTCCATGAGTTCTGGATGAGCAGTAACAGCTGAAGCTATTAAACCGTTGGAAGCATCCCAGGTAACATCAAGTTTTTTTTCAATCATTGCATTAAATAAATCAAGAGTTCTTTGCGTATCAAATAGTAGGTCGTCATCAAGCCAAGTTATATGATTTATTCCATGTTTATCTTTAAGATTTTGAATTTCTTTAATCACTGTATCAACGGATTTTGCTCTAACGCCTTTACCATTAAAGTTTCTAACACTGCAGAATGAACATCTAGCTCTACATCCCTTGTTAGACAACACTGCAGATCCTTTAGAGTCTTTTGGTCTCCAGTATCTAAAAGTTCCAATTTCTCCAATATCTGTTAACTTTCCTAGTTCTAGAGTATCAAAATCAGGAACAATATCCAAATCATGACCTTTGGGTAGTTCTCTATTTTTAAAAGAGTAATATTGATTTTCAAAAATAAAATCTAATTGTGTAGGATGTTTATTAGAAACTCCGTTTAAAGTATTTAGTAATCCTATAAAACTAGTCTCCGCTTCATACGTATTTGCAAAATCAATATTATTTCCTTCTTCTAACACAATTTTTGTAGCGTTTGAAACATGAACACCACCAGCTACATTTATTATCTGTTCATCATGTTCTTTCACAACTTTAAAAATATCCATCATGTTTTTGTGATTCATTGTGAATGTACAACTTACCCCAACCAGATCAGGTTGAAAATCTACCAATGTTTTTTTTAATATTGATTTCCACTTTTCAGTCAAATCCTGAGCAACAACATCTTTTCTATCATGAATATATTTAAATACGTTAAAATTTAAATCCAAGAGTTTAGTCTTAAATCCATTTTTTTTTGTAATTGCATTTAATATTCCAATTCCGTAAGGCGGATACATATAATACCTTTTATTTAGCGCAACCTTCACATCGAGTTTTTCCTCTTCAATTTGCAAAGGTTGAATAAATAAGACTTTTTTAATTTTTGATTTTAAAAATTTTTTTTTAAGGTTAAAAGCCTGCATTATCTCATCTGATGCAAGATTTTCGATATTTTGATTTTTATCTAAAGTATTGGTATACATTTCAATTTAAAACAACATATACATTTTAATCATAAAAAATAACACTATAAAATAAGTTTTATGGATCAAATCAGAGAACATCATACATTGATTATGCCCACACGAAATAGGCCTGAATGGCTTAATTTATCTTTAAATATGTACGAACAGTATCAATATCAAGGTACAATAATGATTGTTGATGATTCAGATGATTTGTCTTTAAAAAAAAATAAGGAAATTATAAATAATTTTAATACAAAGCTTAAAATTAATCATAAATTTTACGAAACAAGGTATATTAAAAAATCTAACATAAGATTTAATTTTTCCAGATATTTGAGTTTTAAAGAATTGAAAACAAAATATTATTCTACGATTGGTGATGATGATTTTTTTTTCCCCAATTTTGCAAAAGTAGGAATTGAATTCTTAGAACATAATAAAGATTATGCAGCAGTCACAGGTGCAGATGTTAAAGTAATTTATAACAACAAAAATAAATTTATAAAAAAATCAATTAAATGGTGGAAAAAATGTGAATTTGATGATGGTCTAGATAGATTGCTGGATTATTGCCACGAATCATCGGCACCATATTTTGGTGTGTGTCGTACAAAAAGTCTTAAAGACATTTTTGATGTTGAGGGTAAAGACCATCAATGTTTTGTTAGAAATAAAAGTTCAGATGGTATTGCCCATTTTGATAAAGAAATTCCGTGGGTTGCACAAGTATATATATCTGGAAAAATTGGAGTGATCACAAATAGTTTAAATACTTTGAGAAATGAATATCCTTCAACCAGTAGAGATACAAATTTTATAAAAGTTAAGACATTGGAAAAAAATCCATTTGTATATGGACCTGTAGTTTCAATTCTAAACAGCGATTTCACCAATAGTGTTAAAGAAACTTATTCAGATTTATTTCAACTACTATTGAAAAAGAGTAAATATGATAAGAAAATTATTGAGTTAATGTTATTCAAGATTGTTTGGAGGTTGATAACTAGATATTCTTTTTTTCAGGATGAAACTCACTCACTTAGTTTTTTTAATAAAATAAATAAAAACAATAAAAAATTTAATTATTATAAATTCAGATATCCAAAACTAAATTATTCTTTTAAAGGTATTTTAGAGTTTGCTAATTTAATTATGGGACAATTTGTAAATCGTATTTGCTTATTAAAAAAAAAACTTTTTATATATAAGTTCAATTCTAATATTTCTAATTATATAAAAACAAAAAACAAATTTGATATTAAAAATTTCTGAATTGGTTAATTTTTAGGGCTTTATATCCTTTAATTAATTCAATTATCCCATCGTCAATTGAAAACTTTGTCTTAAATCCTGTGTTTAGTAGTTTTTTATTACTAACTATATAATTTCTTTGATCAGGATCTTTTAATAAATCTTTTTCAAAGATTTCGAATTGAGTATGTTTTTGGATAGTTTTACATAATTCAAGCTTTGAAAGATTGGCGTCTTCTAAGCCCACATTGTAAACATTATTTTTCATTTTTTCAAAATTTTGAATACAAAATATAAAAGCTCTACAAACATCTCTCACGTGAATATAATTTCTTATAAATTTTGACTCAAATAAAACTATAAATTTATCGTAGCATGCCCTGTATACGAAATCATTCACAAGTAAATCCAGTCTCATCCTAGGAGACATTCCAAATACCGTTGCTAACCTCAAACTAATAAAATTATTTTTTTTCATTAAACTTTCCTCAACTTCTACTTTGTGTTTTGCGTAAGTCGAAATTGGTTTTAATTCTGAGTTTTCATCAAAAACTTGTCCTTTTTTACCAGTACCATAAGCGCTGTTTGTGGTAGGCATAATAATTTTTTGTTTATCATTTAAAATTTTGAATAATTCCAAATTTGAGCTTAAATTTACAGACTCAGCGTCTTTTGAGCTAAAATTACAAGCTGGCGCACCAACTAAACCAGCCAGCGGAATAACAAGGTCAAAATTATCAATATTTTTTTTTAATTCTGAAATATTTCTAATATCACTTTTAATAATATTGAGATTTTGGTTTAAACAATAATTTGCTAATGTATTTTGGTCGTAAACAAAGCTATCTATAACTGTAACTTTGTAATTATTATCAAGTAAATAAGAGGTAAGTATTGAACCAATATAACCACCGCCACCAGTAAGCAAAATATTCATTTTAAAAACTTATTATTTAACATATAAAAAAACTACTACAAACTTAAAATTAAATGATTATTTCTAGAACACCATTCAGAATTTCTTTTTTTGGAGGAGGAACAGATTTTCCAGATTGGTATTTAAAAGAAAATGGCAAAGTAATTTCCACAACTATTAACAAGTATAGCTATATTTCTGCAAGGTACTTACCGCCGTTTTTTAAATATAAATATCGATTTAGATATTTTTTAAAAGAGGAAGTAAAAAAAATATCTCAAATAAAACACCCTAGTATTCGAGAAACCTTAAAATACATGAGAACCAAAGGTGATTTAGAGTTAGTACATCATGCAGATTTACCTGCTCAATCAGGTTTAGGAGCAAGTTCAAGTTTTACTGTTGGCTTAATTAATAGTCTTGTTGCTTTAGAAGGTAAGAGGATCTCAAAAAAAAATCTCGCAGAAAAGGCAATAGAAATTGAACAAAAAAGAATCAAAGAAATTGTAGGTTCGCAAGATCAATATGCTGCAGCATTTGGAGGCTTCAATATTTTTAATTTTTCAAAAAAAAATATCGAGGTTAATGCAGTGCCCTCTAATAATAATAATCTGAAAAATCTTGAAAAATGTATTTTTCTAGTTTTTACCGGTTATCCAAGAAGTGCCCAGCTTATTGAAAGAAGTAAAATTAAAAATATTAATAAAAATATGAAATTTTTACATAATATATCTAAAATAACAGATAAAGCTGAAAAAAAATTGTTTACATCTAAAAATATCTTAAGTGATTTTTCTGAACTACTGGATGAGTACTGGTGGTATAAAAAAAAACTATCTAGCAAAGTTACTAACAAAAAAATTGATGATTTAATAAAGTTGGGTATTTCTAACGGAGCATATTCAGCTAAAATAGTTGGTGCTGGCGGCGGAGGCTTTCTTATGTTTTTAATTCAACCAAAAAATAGAAAGAAATTTTTAGAAATTTTTAAAAGTAAAATAATTGTACCAATTAAGTTTGAAAATTCGGGATCTCAAATAATTTACTATCAGGAGCCTCAATGAACCACCTCTTAATGGATAATAATATTACCGATGAAGATAATAAGAAAGTTATAAAATTTTTAAAAACTAATCCAAAGCTAACAAATGGTAAAAAAGTAGAGGAATTTGAATACAAATGGAGTAAATGGCTAGGTGTAAAATACAGTGTTTTCGTAAATTCTGGTTCGTCAGCGAATTTGTTATCTGTTTCATACCTTAAAACCATTTTTAACTCAGGAGAAATTGTTGTTCCATCTCTTACATGGGTATCAGATATTACATCAGTAATTTATAATAATTTTAAACCAGTATTTGTTGATATTAATCTTGAAAACCTTGCCATGTCAGTAAGGGATATTAAAAAAGCAATAAATAAAAATACTAAAGCTATATTTTTATCTCATATACTTGGTTTCAATGGTTTAACACAAGAAATATTAGACTTAGTAAAACAAAAAAATCTATTTCTTATAGAAGACGTTTGTGAGTCTCATGGTGCAATATTTAAAAACAAGAAGCTTGGTTCATTTGGACATATATCAAATTTTTCTTTTTATTACGCACATCATATGTCAACTATTGAGGGAGGAATGGTATGTACTAATGATAGAAAGATTTACGAAGTCATTAGAATGATGAGAAGTCATGGCATGCTAAGAGAGAGCAAGTCAAAACAATTAAAAAATAAATTACAAAAAAAATTTAGCAATTTGAATAAAGATTTCATTTTTGCATATCCAGGTTATAATCTTAGAAGCACTGAAATTAATGCTGTTTATGGTTTAAATCAGCTTAAAAGGCTGAGTCAAAATAATAGAAAAAGAATAAGCAATTTAAAAGTTTTCTTAGATAATTTAGACAAAAAAAAATATTTTACACAATTTAAGCTAAATGGTTCTTGTAATTATGCATTTGTGATAATCTTAAGTGAAAAATATCGTAACCTCAGTTTTAGAAAAAAGTTTGAGAGAAAATTAAATTTTCACCAAATTGAATTTAGACGTGGCACAGCAGGAGGTGGCAATCAAACACTGCAACCATACCTAAGAAGAAATAAAATGAATTTCAAAATAATTGGCAAACTTACCAATACAAATATTGTACATAGATATGGATATTATATTGGAAATTATCCTGATCTTAAAAAAGGAAAAATTATTAAAATTTGTAAAATTTTAAATAACATATGAAACTAATTTTGATCACTGGTATTTCAGGAAGTGGAGGTAGTTATCTAGCTGAGCATATATTAAAAAAAAAAAAAATTAAAATTGTTGGTACCTATCGAAATGATAAAAGTTTGAAAAGTTTTAATTTAAATAAGATAAAGAAAAAAATTATTTTACATAAATGTGATCTTCAAAATTATAAAAAAACTAAAATACTTATTCAAAAATACAAACCAGACTTGATATATCATTTAGCTTCTAATGCAGATGTAAAATTATCTTTTATAGAGCCAAAAAATATTATTGAAAATAATAATTCTATAACTTTAAATTTACTAGAGGCGGCAAAAAATATTAAATTCAAAGGAAGAATTGTAATATGTAGTACATCAGAAGTTTACGGTAATGTAGAAAGTAAAAGACAACCGATTACAGAAAAAACTGTAATTAACCCAATTAATCCGTATGCGGTTTCAAAAACATTTCAGGATTTGCTGTCACAAAATTATAATACTATTTATGGCCTAAAAATAATAATTACAAGAATGTTTACTTATTTAAATGCTAGAAGAGACAATTTATTTGCCTCAGCCTTTGCAAATCAATTAACTGAAATTAAATATGGCAAAAGAAAAAATCTTTACCATGGAAATTTAAATTCACTTAGATCAGTTTTAGATATAAGAGATGCGATGGAAGCTTACTGGCTTGCTGGCACTAAGGGTAAAGTAGGAAAAATTTATAATATTTGTGGAACAAAAAAGATAACAGTAAAAGAATTTCTATTATCGATGGTTAAATTATTAAATGTAACTCCAAAATTAATTTTGGACAAATCATTGGTTAGACCAAATGATATATCCATTCAAATTTCGAATTGCAAAAGGTTTAAAAAGGATACCGGGTGGAAAGAAAAATATAACTTTAAAAATGCTATGAATTTTTTTTTAGATGAGATTGAAAAAAAATTAAAACATAAAAAAGTTATTTAATTTGTTCATTTTTTAATAATATAAAATTTTCTATAACAAGAATATCTAAATTTGTTTTTAAAAAACATTTATAGGCATCCTCCACTGTGCAAACAATAGGCTCTCCTCTTACATTAAAAGATGTGTTAATTAGTACAGCAACACCTGTTTTTTTATAAAAAGATTTAATCAAATCATAGAATTTCTGGTTGGAGTTTTGATCTACAGTCTGCAGTCTAGCTGAATAGTCAACATGCGTGATTGCAGGAATTTCAGACCTTTTATAATTAAGCTTTTCTAAACCGCTTACTTTAGAGTAATTATTTAAACTAATTTTTTTCTCTTTTTTTATTTGAGATACAACAAGCATGTATGGGCTATCAACATCTAATTCAAAAAAATCATTTATGTTTTCTCTTAAAAGAGCAGGGGCAAAAGGTCTAAAACTTTCTCTATATTTTATCTTTAAATTTAAATTTTTTTGCATACTCTCATTTCTTGGATCAGCTATAATAGATCTGTTACCTAAAGCTCTCGGTCCAAATTCCATTCGACCTTGAAACCACCCAATCGCTTTACCTTGTATTATACTTTCTGATGTAAAATTTATAGTTTCATCGTAAGTTTTTTTTATAAATTTTGCTGATAAACTTATGAGTTTTTTTTCAATTTCCTCTTCAGAATACGAAGGACCTAGCATCGCATTTTTCATTCCATCAAATTTTTCAGAGGTTATCCTTAAATTTTTCTTTTCAATGTACCAATAAGCCAAAGCTGAACCAATAGCACAACCTGCGTCTCCTGAAGCTGGTTGAATCCATACTTTTTTGAAAATATTATTTTTAATAATTTTTCCGTTAGCAACACAATTTAAAGCTACTCCTCCCGCTAGGCAAAGGTTTTCACATTGATAGTTGGTCTTAATATAGTTGCAAATTTTTAAAATTATTTCTTCAATGACAACTTGCACAGATGCAGCCAAATCCATATGTATTTGTTTTAGTTCACTATCTTTTTTTCTAACTTTGAGATTAAATAATTTTTCAAATTTTTTATTTGTCATTGTTAAACCAGTAGCATAATCAAAATAATCCATATTCATTTTGAATGATCCGTCATCTTTGACATCTATTAAATTTTCTAAAATTAAATTTTTATATTTTGGCTCTCCATATGGCGCAAGTCCCATAAGTTTATATTCTCCACTATTAACAGTGAAACCTAAAAAATAAGTAAATGCTGAATATAGCAACCCTAAAGAATGTGGAAAATTTATTTCTTCTAAAATTTCGATTTTATTCTCTGATCCTCTTGATATTGTAGTGGTTGACCATTCTCCCACACCATCTAACGTTAAAATCATAGCTTCTTTAAAAGGACTGGGAAAGAATGCACTAGCTGCATGACTAAGGTGGTGCTCTGAAAATTTAATTTTATTTTTACTAAAGTTGGAATCTATTTTTCTTAATTCGTTAAAAATTTGCTGTTTTTGAAAAAGCTTTTCTTTAATCCATAGAGGCATAGATTTATAGAAGGATTTAGCACCCCATGGAGCAAAAGCTATGTACGTTTCAAGAAGTCTCTCAAATTTTAGAAAAGGCTTTTCGTAAAATACAACCGCCTCAATATCGTTAAAAGATATATCAAATTTATTTAATATCTCCTTTATTGACATTTTAGGGAAGGCAGCGTCATGCTTAATACGCGTTAACCTTTCTTCCTGGATCGCAAACACTATTTCTCCGTTTTGTATTAAGCATGCTGCGCTATCATGGTAATAGCAAGAAATTCCTAAAATATATTTCATACTAAAAAATTGTATAAATAAACGGAGCTATAACCGTACCTTGCGTAGCAAATAATAATCCACCAAGCATTAAAAGAACTATAATAATAGGCAATAACCAATATTTCTTTCTTATTTTAATAAACTTCCAGAGTTCTAAAATCATTTCTTTCATAATAATTAAAATTGATCTGTCATATTATTTAGTGGACTTGATCGTACTTTCCAATATGAGTTTTGATTATTATTTTTTTTAAGATCAAGCAAGTCTTTTCTAAAAAAAATTAAAAATATTTTTGTCAAAGTAAATAGAAAAAAGTATATAATTGACAATATGATTGGTGATATAATCATACCTAAATAAATACCAAGTCTTCTCCATAGAAAATTTAATATCCTTAATGAAAGAGGATACAAGACTGCTAAACCAAAAAAAAATAATGTAAAAATAAAAAATATGTAAAAATAATTAGTTTTATTAAAATATAAATATAAGCTCAAAAGCGCAAACAGTATAGAAAGCAGGATCCCGAAAGCCCTTGATTGTTTAATAATTTTTTTCATTATAATTTTTGTTTTTTGTAATAATAGAATTTGATATTACTTTTCTTTGCACAAATTTCATCTGTTTTTTGATCTCCTATCATAAAAGATTTTTTTTTGTTTATATTCCATTGTTTTAAAATACGTTTAATCATTAGATTACCTGGTTTTCTTAAATTAGATTTTTTTCGATATTTCAATACCTTTGCTTTTGGGTGATAAGGACAATATTGCACATCATTAATTAATATTTTGTTTAAAAATAAATACTTTTTTATGTTTTTTTGAAGTTTGAAGAAATCTTGATGTTTATATTTTCCGTGGGCAATACCAGCTTGATTAGTAATTATAAAAATATAACTTTTTTTAGTAATTTTTTTTAAAAAATTAATTATCCCTTTGTTAAAAATAAAATCAGATATTTTATAAACATAATGATTATCAATATTAATTACTCCATCTCTATCCAAAAAAACACCAGGTTTTGTTGTAATATTTTTCAATTTTTTTTTAGCAAACGAAAGATTTTTCAAAGTTCCGATATCAATAAAAAAATTGTTATATTTTTTACCGTATATTAATTTCTTATTTATTTGTTTATTTAAAAAATCCATTTCAAATGAGAAATGAGTTTTCTTAATTTTTTTTAAAGAATTGAAAATTTTGGTATTTAAAAAATAAATACCACTATTTATATAATTTGATTTTTTTTTAAAAACGATTTTACTATTTTTTATGTCAAGATTAATTAACTTTATATTTGATTTATAATTTTTGTTTTTAACTAAAGATATTATATTTTTATTCTGAATGCTTTTTTTAAAGAAAAAACTATAATCAATATCTAAATAAGTATCACCATTTACTAGAACAAATTTTTTTGAAACTTTTTTATTAAGTAATTTTAAACATCCTCCTGTGCCCAAGGGCTGTTTTTCAGTAATACATTCAATTTTTACAAAATTTATTATCTTACCATGGTATCTATTAATTATTTCAGATGATCTATAACCACACATAATATAAATTTTGTTGAAAGGATATGAGCAGTAGAGGTTTATCAAATAGTCTAGAAAAGGTTTGCCAGATATTTTTACCATTGGTTTAGGTGAGTTTTTAAGTTTGCTTTTAATTCTTGATCCTTTACCTCCAGCTAAAATTACTAGATCAATTTTTGGAAAATTTTTTATAATTTTCACTTAAACACTATCTTCTAAAAATTCACACAGGATATGACCGAGAGAGATGTGATAAATTTGTATTATAGACGTAGTAGACGATGGAATAATTATTGGATGAGTACAGTAATTTTTGATTTTACCACCTTTATTTCCGACAAGTGAAAAATGTTGTAATTTTTTTTTCTTTGCAAATTTAGCAGCTTCAATAATATTTTGACTATTTCCTGAGGTAGTTAAAGAAATTAATACATCTCCCTTCTGGGCGTAAGCTTCTATTTGACGAGAAAAAATTTGCTTGAAATCAAAATCATTTGCAATTGCGGTTACTGCCCCGATATTAGTACTAAGTGAAATTGCATTTATCGCTTGCCTTGTTTTTTTATATTGTCCAACAAGTTCAGTGGCTAAGTGCATTGAATCAGATGCGCTACCACCATTTCCAAAAAAAATAATTTTTTTTTTATTTTTAATTGCGTGTAAAGATTTTTTGCACAATAATTCAAAATTTTTAGGTACTTTTTTTTTTAATAAATTATAAACTTTACTAATTTGATTTAATTCTCTGAAATAAATTTGATTTATTGTGTTTTTTTTCATTTTATTAATACAAAATATATTTAAAAAATTGAAGTTTTAAAGGTTTTTTAACTATATGATATAAAAGATTAGACATTAAACCAAATCTTTATTATTAGACTATTTCTATATGTCAGAAGCTCCAATTCTATATAAGGACAGAATAAAAGAAAACCGTCTAAATTTGATAGACTCTATACCTCTAAATGGCCCTTTGACAGTACACATTGAGCCAACAAACATTTGTAATTTTAAATGTAAATTTTGTCCTGAGTCATTTGATAATTATAAAGAAAAGGCTGGAGGAAATTTTATGCTGTCGAATGAAGATTACGATATAATAATAGATCAGCTCAAAACTTTGCCAAAACTTAAACAATTAAACTTTTTTATGATGGGCGAGCCCTTTGCAAATAAAAATACTTTGAGTTTTATAAAAAAAGCTACGGAAAATAATATAAGCTACTCTTATATGGTTTCTTCAAATGGAGCTTTATTAACTCAAGAGAAATATCAAAGATTATGTGAAAGTGGATTAAATTACTTAAGAATTTCAATTTTTGGAAGTAATGAGCAGATACATAGAAATATAACACAAAGTAAAATCAACCTTGATAGGGTAAAAAATAATATAAGAAATTTTAAGCAATTTAAAAAGGACAATAATTTTATTAAGCCTACAATAATGGTTAAAATGATTGAGTCAGAAAATCCTGAACACAATCAAGAATTTTTAGATAATTTCACAGGTCTCGGAGATGAAACTTTAATAGAGCCATTAACTAATTGGAATGATCCAGATGAAGGGAATCTTTCTATGGTTGATAAAAAAAACCTATTGTCGACAGACCATTATAAAAAAAGAAAAAAATGCTGTCCTTACCCATTTTATAGTATGGTTATTCATTCAGATTTAAAAGTATCTATTTGTTGTGTTGATTGGGAAAAGAAAACATTTATCGGTGATTTAAAAAAACAAAGTATTAAAGATATTTGGAATGGAAAATTGCACAAAGAAATCCAGTTAAAACATATTAATGGTCAGAAAAAAGATGTCGAAGGATGCAAATCGTGCACGTATCATTATACAGCCAAAGATAATTTAGATGATTTAGATCAAGAAGCTTTTTTAAAACGTTTAGAAAACAAAACTAATTCATAATTAATTAAATTGTTTAAAGCATTTATAAAATCTTTTAAACTAGTTGGTAGCTATCAAAAATATCTCCCTTTAATGGTTTTTTTTTTTATAATAGTATCAATTTTAGATTTAATTGGTTTAAGTTTAATTGGATCGTATATTGCTGCTTTTTTGGATCTAAAAAATCCATTGATAGATAAATTTAACTTCTTATTTATTTATTTCAGTGAGACAGAACCTTTGGTAATTTTGGGATT